>PJEL010002895.1_pt1 | contig 15199 bp, 14 predicted proteins | sample 1853271 | NCBI WGS metagenome assembly PJEL01 (sample SAMN08108733, study PRJNA415343) | Invertebrate metagenome, whole genome shotgun sequencing project. | host: Globobulimina | place: Sweden: Gullmar Fjord | collected 2015-08 | reverse complement strand
CTAAAAATGATAAGAAAAAAGAAAACTATGAAAGAATTGTAGCTTTATATCAAATGGTTGATGAAGAAGAACATAAAATAAAAGAGGTTAAAAAAGATCTTAAACACGCACAAAAAGTACAATATGTGAAAAGAGATGCAGTTAAGAAAATTATTGCAGCATGGGTTATTACAGTACCAGCAGCAGCTGTATTATCTGCTGCTATTTATTTTATGATTAAAGGTATCGTTTTATAATGTTAAAGAAAATATTATTACCTACAATTTTAATTATATTAGGATACGGTTTTTGGATTAGCCCAGATTTTAAAGAGATAGCAGCAGGTGTAGCTATCTTCTTATTTGGTATGATAACTTTAGAAGAAGGATTTAAAGCTTTCTCTGGAGGAACGTTAGAAAAAATTTTAAAAAAATCTACAGATAAACTTCATAAAAGTATAGGGTTTGGATTTGTAGCGACTGCTATAATGCAGTCAAGTTCATTAGTTTCAGTACTAACTATTTCATTTATTGGTGCTGGATTAATAGGATTGACTCAAGGTATTGGGATAATACTTGGTGCAAATATCGGTACTACAACGGGTGCTTGGTTAATGGCAGGATTTGGTTTAAAAGTAAAGATATCTGCCTATGCAATGCCAATGTTAGCATTTGGTGTGATTCTTATTTTTCAAAAGTCAAAAGCTTTTAAAGGGATAGGATATATATTAGCTGGACTTGGATTTTTATTTCTAGGTATACATTATATGAAAGATGGTTTTGAAGCCTTTAAAGCTTCTGTTGATTTAGCTTCAATGAGTGTTGATGGCTTTAAAGGTTTAATGATATTTATTGGTATTGGTATATTAGCAACTGTTGTTATGCAATCATCTCATGCAACTATTGTACTTATTTTAGCAGCTTTATCTGTTGGTCAAATAACTTATGAAAATGCATTAGCACTTACAATTGGTGCAAATATTGGTACAACAATTACAGCTGTAATAGGATCTCTTAGCTCAAATATAGATGGGAAAAGATTAGCTGGAGCACATTTTATTTTTAATGTTATAACTGCTTTTATAGCTGTTATATTTATGGATCAAATCATATCTATAGTTGCAGCAATTAGTGATTCTATTGGAATATCTAGTGATAATCATACATTAAGATTAGCTGTTTTTGATTCATTTTTCAAAATTATGGGTGTACTTATGTTCATACCATTTGTTGATAAACTAGTTAACTTTCTTCAAAATAATATTAAATCTAATAAAGTAACTAATAATACATCAGATAAATCGAAATATTTAAATGATGCAACATTAGAGCTTCCAGCAACGGCAATGGCTGCAATTATAAGAGAAACTAAACATCTTTATGAAAATGCATTTGAGATTATTACACATGCATTAAATTTAAAAAGATCAAATATTATCTCAGAGATGACTCTGGATAATGTTCTTAAAGATAGATATAGTGATAGTGTTATTAATATTGATGAATTTTATCAAAATAAAATAAAGGGTATTTATGGGGAAATTATAGATTTTTCTACAAAGGCACAATCTCAGATGGATCCAGAAGATATAGAAGTATTATATAAGTTGAAATTAGCAAATAGAGATATAGTTGAAGCTGTAAAAGATACCGAGTTTTTACAAAAGAATTTAGTTAAATATTCTTTGAGTGCAAACAAACATATAAAATTACAGTATGATGTAATAAGAAGAGATTTAGCAGAGTTATTAAGAGATATAAATACTATTTCTACAACAGAAGAAGAAGATGTTATTATATTGTCACTCTCTAAAGCTAAGTTACATATGGAAAAACAAGATATAGTGGCAAATGGTATTCTGGATAATCTAATTAGAAATGGGTTAATTACAAATGAGATGGCAACATCACTTATGAATGATAGCTCATATGCTTATGCTATAAGCAAAAATCTAATATCTATGGCAGAGGTAATTTTCGTAGATAGAAATAGTAGTATTTCAGATATGGTAATGGACGATAATGATATTAATTCTATGATAGATAAAAAGGATATATAATGGGTATAAAAAAGTTTATAGAGAATGTAAAAGAATCATTAGGATTGGATGAATTTAAGAAAAAAAGTAAAAAAAAATCTATTAAAAGTTTATTGAAAAAACTAAATGATAAAAAAGAAAAAATTACTTTAGCTCTTGAGAATAAGAATATAAATAAAAAAGATAAAAAAATATTATTAGAGGAATTGGATATTATTACTATTCAAATCCAAAATGGTGATAAAATATTAAATAAATTAAACTCTTAAGTTTAGTAAAAAAGGAAATATAAATGCAAGAATACGAAATAGATGGAAATATGATCTCAGTAGAAGAGCTCATTGAGACATTTAAAACATCAAAATCTGATAAAAATTCAGAAAATAAAGCTAATACAAAAAGAAATGAAGAGAAAGAGTTAAAACCTTTTCAGGCAGAGCTTATTAAATTACAACAATACTTAGAAAAAAATGATCAAAAAATGATTATCCTTTTTGAAGGTCGAGATGCCGCAGGTAAGGGTGGAACAATTAGACGAGTTACTCGATATATGGATGAAAAACATTATAGGGTTGTAGCTTTAGGTAAACCAACGCAAGAACAAAAGACTCAGTGGTTTTATCAAAAATATATACAACATTTTCCACGTGGAGGAGAGATTGTATTGTTTGATAGATCTTGGTACAACCGTGCTATGGTTGAATCTGTTTTTGATTTTTGTACACAAAAAGAATATGAAGATTTCATGAATAGTGTAACTGGTTTTGAAAATGATCTTACTACTCAAGGTACAATCTTAGTTAAACTTTATTATAGTGTAACAAAAGAAGAGCAAGCAAGAAGATTTGAAAGACGTAAAAATGATCCATTAAGACAATGGAAATTAAGTGAAATTGATATGCAAGCACAAGAGAGATGGGATGATTTTACAAATACAAAATATAACATGATAAAACAAACTCATTCTCATAATGCACCATGGACGATAGTAAGATCTAATGATAAACATAAAGCTAGAGTAGAGTCTTTAAAAGTAATTTTAAATGCAGTAAATTATGATGAAAGAGATGTAAATTTAAGCTTTATGTTAGATCCTGATGTTGTTATATCAGGTGCACGAGAGATTGAAATAATGGATGCTCAAAGAGCAAGTAATGGTAAATTTATAAGTTAAAATAAAAAAGGAAAATAATGAAAACAAATAATGAAGTAAGTACAAAAGAGATTCAATCTAAAAATAAAAATGCTGATAAGGTTCAAGTATGGATAAAAAAAGAGACTTTAGCATATGAAAAAGAGTTATCTAAATTACAAGTAGAATTACTAAAATTCCAAAATCATGTTAAAGATAAAGGTCTTAAGATTTTAATGATTTTTGAAGGACGAGATGCTGCTGGTAAAGGTGGAACTATAAAAAGAATTACAGAACATTTAAATCCTAGGGGTGCAAGAATTGTTGCCTTAGAAAAACCAAGTGATAAAGAAACTTCTCAATGGTATTTTCAAAGATATGCAAAACATTTACCATCTGCTGGTGAAATGGTTTTGTTTGATAGATCTTGGTATAACCGTTCAATGGTTGAACCAGTTATGGGATTTTGTACAGAAAGACAACACCATAAGTTTTTAAAAGATGCACCTGAATTTGAGAAAATGATTGTTGATGAAGGGATTCAAATATTTAAATTCTATTTCTCTGTATCAAAAGATGAACAAGAAAGAAGATTTAAAGCTAGAGAAACGGATCCTTTAAAACAATATAAACTTTCACCTGTTGATAAAGAATCTCAACGATTATGGGATGAATATACTTTAGCTAAATTTATGATGTTAAGTGCAACACACACAGACTCAGCACCTTGGACAATTGTAAAAAGTGATAATAAAAAAAGAGCTAGAATAAATTGTATAAAACATATTCTATCGTTTGTTGATTATCCAAATCAAATTTCTAAAAAAGAAGTTGTTACAGATAAAGAAATCATAGTTTATGGGAGAGATGAAGCAATAGATATGGAAAAAATGTTTAAATTTTCACTTAAAAAATAAGTATTTTTGTTCTATATTCTTAACACAAATATAACTTAAAAAAGATATAATTCTTACATGAATAATGTATTAAAAATAGAAGATATAGAACAAATTTTACAAAATAGAATAAAAGATGATGAATTTACAACTTTGAAAAGTTTACCAACTCCTGATAAATTTAAGGATATGGCAAAAGCAACTAAAAGAATTGTACAGGCAATACAAAATGATGAAACAATTAATTTAGTTGGAGATTATGATGTTGATGGAGTAACATCAACATCTATTATGGTGACCTTTTTTACTGCTCTTGGGATTGAAATAAATCATATAATACCTAACAGATTTGAACATGGATATGGCTTAAGTCCTATAATATTAGAACAGATATATGATGGTATTGTGGTTACTGTTGATAATGGAATTTCTGCTGTAGAAGCTGCAAATATATGTAAACAAAGAGGATTAGATTTAATTATCACAGATCATCATACTGTTGGTGATATTCTCCCCTGTGCATTTGCAATAGTAAACCCCAAACAAACTGATTGTACTTTTCCTTTTAAAGAGATATGTGGGGCTCAAGTTGCATGGTACTTATGTGCATCTATAAAAAAAGAATTGAATTTTGATTATAATTTAATGGAATTATTTGACCTACTTAGTCTTGCAATTGTAGCTGATATTATGCCTATGGTGAGTCTAAATAAAACCATGGTAAAAGCTGGATTAAAAGCATTAGAAACTTCTACACGACCTGCTATTGTTGCATTAAGACAACGTTATGAATTAACTAAAATCACTGAAGAGGATATTGGCTTTAAAATTGCACCACTTATTAATTGCGCAGGTAGAATGTCTGACCCTTCCGTTGCTTTAGAATTTTTATTATCTTATGATGAACTTGAAGCGAATATGCAATTAGATTATTTAATAGAATTAAATGAATCTAGAAAAGAAGATCAGTTAAAAATGTTTACTGAGGCAAAAAGACAAGTGAATGTAACAGATAAAGTTATAGTAGTTGCAAGTGAGGACTGGAATGAAGGAATTGTAGGAATTGTAGCTTCAAAATTATGTGAAAAATACAAAAAACCTGCAATTGTTTTTAGTATAGAGAATGAAACTGCAAAAGCAAGTGCCAGAAGTACTTCAGATGTTAATTTATATGCATTAATTAAGAGTTGTAGTTCATTATTAAATGGTTTTGGTGGACATAAACAAGCTGCTGGATTGAGTATACAAACAAATAAACTAGAAGACTTTAAAGTAATAGTAAATCAAAATATAAATTTATTACCAATATTAGAAGAAGATAAGAGTTCTTATAGTCTAGGAAACTTTGATATTTCTAATGTATCTGGACAGGTATATGATTTGATAGAATCATATAGACCATTTGGTATAACTAATCCATATCCAATTTTTACTTTTTCGGATTTAGAAATTTTAAATGTAACAAAAATGGGCAAAAATAAAGAGTTTACAAAATTAGTTGTTGGGGATATGCTTCATACTATAGAAGTTATTATATTTATTGATTTTGAGGATGTAAACATAGGGGATAAAATTTCTTTTAACGCAACAATATCAAAAAATGAATTTCGAAGTGAAGTAAAATTTAATCTTATGTTTAAAGAGTTATTATAACTCTTTAAATAGTTTTACAAAACTACCGGTTGAAAGATTTGTGGTTGCATCTCTTCTGTTTTCTTTTCTAAATTTTTAATCTCATCTGTTAACGTTAATCTTTTTGTAGCAGATTTTAAAATTACACCATTTTTAAGATTGATAAGTTTTAAATAAAGTAATAATTGTCTTTGTGTTATAGCGTAAGTACCCACTAATGCATAGGTATTATCATCCATGTTTTTATATTTTAGATCCGATATATCTCTAGATAACAGTTTTGTTCCAGATGCTCCTACCTTTAAATATTTAGAAAATTCTATTTGATAAATTGGCCAATTTAAATCCTGTGTAATATTTGTTTTGAGTTCATCTGATAAAATAAATCCAAGTTGTGATCTATTTTCTAAATCTTTTACATTAACAAAATCAGTTACATATAAAGGAGAGATATTTCTTCTTTTCGATTTGATATTTAAAATTGTACTAGAGAGGTCTTTTAGTAGATTATGTGTTAATATATTAAAATTAGTAGTACCTGTAGATTGAAAATATTTAAATTTAAAAGATTCACTAGATGAATTGATTAAAGTACAGCCACTAAATAAAAATGTAAGAGTTAATGTTAATATTATTTTTCGCATTTGCCATCTTTACAATCATCAGCGATAATAGTAAAGTTACTATTATTTCGTGCATTCATATTCATAATTTGTTCTGAATTTGAGTGTTTATTCGTACCATCAAATAAGTTTTGATTTGATAATGTTTCTTTACATATTCCAAATAATGAACAGTCTCTAGGTTTATATACAACTCTCGCAGATGAAAGTATCCTTCCCGAAATAGAATCTAAAATTCTTGCATTTACAAGTAAACTTTGATCTTCAAATTTTACGTAGGTACCAACTAAAATATATTCAACTTCATTGACATTATCTTTTAACTCTTCAACATCTCTAGTAATATGAAACTCTCCATCTTCATTTACTGATACTGCTTCTCGTCCTCTAAAGTCGGTTACTAAAAATTTTCTAATATGCAACTCATTAAACATACTTTCACTAATTAGTCTACCAAAGGTAGATGTTTTTTCTAATTTATTTAAATCAACAAATGATGTTAGTATGACTCTCGTAGGATTTTTTTTGTCAGTTTTTGTTTGAAATAATTGGTCTGCAATAGCTATAATAGTATTATTTAATCTTGAATAAACATTTTCTTGTTTTGTATTAGCTTTTGTTCCAAAAACTTCTATATGCTCTTCTTCTAAAACTACTAATGGTGATTTATTTTTTTTAGTTGGTTGATTGATATTTGTTAAGGAACATCCTGTAATAAATACAGAAATGAGCAACGGTAGAATAAATTTCATAAAAGCCCCAATATTTGATTTTCTTTAAAGATATATATTACAATAAAATAATTAAATAATAGTTTAAATTCATATTTTCACCTATTAACCAAGTTATAACCAATATTAATATATAATGCGAAAATAACAGATATTAAATTTTAGGAGTTTTCATGGATTGGGGTAAAGTAATTTATATATTCTTTTCATTAATGAGTTTAACTACAACAGCAGGTTTTTTATATGAGCAAAATGAGATAGCACTATTTTTAGCAGCTGGTGTTAATGTAATATCAACTATTTTAAAAATTGGTGTGAGAAATTTACTCGCAGCAGAATTATTAGCAAGTTCATTGGTAGCAGATTTACACCTTATTCCTGCTTTTATAGTTTACTCTTTTACAGATAATGTAGACTTAGCAATTGCTCTTGCAATTGGTGCTGTGGTTGCGAATGTTTTTTCAATTGCTCTTGCATTAATAGAAAGTGCTAAAACACAAGACAAGGAATACTAAGAATGGAATATAACCCATCTGCCATAGAATCAAAGTGGCAAACTTTTTGGAACGAAAATAATACTAACGAACCTTTAGATGAAGATTGTGGAAAAGAGAAAAAATTTATTTTGAGTATGTTCCCTTATCCAAGTGGTCGAATTCACATGGGTCATGTTAGAAACTATTGTTTAGGTGATGCATTTGCAAGACATTTCAGAAAAAATAATTTTAATGTATTACATCCAATTGGTTGGGATAGTTTTGGAATGCCTGCAGAAAATGCAGCTATAAAACACAAGTCTCATCCTAAAAAATGGACATATGAAAATATTGATTACATGAGAAAAGAACTTGAATGTTTAGGATTAAGTTTTTCTAAAACAAGAGAATTTGCTACAAGTGATGAATTATATACAAAATGGGAACAAGAATTTATTATTAAAATGTATGAAGATGGTCTTTTATATCAAAAATCATCAACTGTAAATTGGTGTGAACCTTGTCATACTGTTTTAGCAAATGAACAAGTAGAAGAGGGTTGTTGTTGGCGATGTGATACTGAAGTTGAGCAAAAAGAGATGCCTGGATATTATGTTGCTATTACAAAATATTCTCAAACACTTTTGGATGACTTAAAAACTTTAGAAGGTAAGTGGCCATCACAAGTTTTAACTATGCAGGAAAATTGGATAGGAAGAAGTGAAGGGTTAGAGTTTGATTTTTCATTAAGTGCTAGCTCACGTGCCAAATTATCTGATAACTTCGATAAATACACTGTATTTACAACAAGACCGGATACTATTTTTGGAGTAAGTTATTCAGCACTTGCACCAGAGCATGAAATCGTTACGTATTTAATTGAAAATAATCTTTTAAGTACTGAAAAAATTGATGCAATTAAAGCTATGAAAAAAGTAAGTGAAAGAGATAGAGCCCTATCAGATAAAGTTGGTTTAGATTTAGATATTAATGTAGTTCATCCATTAACTGGTAAAGAAGTACCAGTATGGGTTGCTAATTTTGTATTAGCTTCATATGGGGGAGGTGCAGTTATGGCTGTACCTGCTCATGATCAAAGAGATTTTGAATTTGCTAAAAAATATGATTTACCTATAAATGTAGTAATTGAAAATGATACTGATATGTCAGAAGCATTTACTGGTGAGGGTAAACTTATCAATAGTGGTAAATATGATGGTCAAAAAAATGTAAAAGTTAAAAAGTCAATTATGTATGATTTTGAGCAAGATACATTAGGTAAAAAACAGATCAATTACAAATTAAGAGACTGGGGTGTTTCAAGACAAAGGTATTGGGGTGCTCCTATCCCTTTTGTACATTGTCAGATTTGCGGAATTGTTCCTGAAAAAATTGAAAATTTACCAGTTGCTTTACCTGAAGATGTAGAGATTACAGGTGAGGGTAATCCTTTAGAGAATCATCTTACTTGGAAGAACTGTAGCTGTCCTAAATGTGGGAAAGATGCAAGAAGAGAAACTGATACATTAGATACATTTGTACAGTCTTCTTGGTATTTTTTACGATATGCTACAAATCCTAAAAAATGGAATGATGTGGGTGTAGATAAATCTGATTCAAATTATTGGATGGATGTAGATCAGTATGTTGGTGGAATAGAACATGCTATTTTACACCTTTTATATGCAAGGTTTTTTACAAAAGCATTAAATCAACTAGGATATACTGAGTCAGTTGAGCCATTTAAAAACCTTTTAACTCAAGGGATGGTTTTAAAAGATGGAGCAAAGATGTCAAAATCAAAAGGAAATGTGGTAGATCCTGATGCTATTGTTTCTAAATATGGTGCAGATACAGCAAGATTGTTTATGATGTTTGCGGCACCTCCAACTAAAGAGCTAGAGTGGAATGATAGTGCTGTTGAAGGTGCTTATAGATTTATTCGAAGATTTTATGATAAAAGTACTGCTTTAAATCCTGATAATTTTAAAGGAATAGATTCTATTATTCATAGTGAATTATCAAAAGATGAAAAAGAAGCTAGAAAAAAAGTATATGATGCTTTAAATAAATCAAATGAAGTTATGAATAAAACACATACTTTTAATACTCTTATTTCTTCTTGTATGGAAGCACTTAATGCTTTAAATACTCAAGATAATGAACAAGTATGGTTTGAAGGATATTTTATTATGTCAAATATACTTGAGCCTATTATTCCTCATACTTGTTGGGAAATTGCGGATCGATTATTTGAGAGAAAAAATTTTGATAATATCATTGAAGTAAAAGATGAAGTATTTACACTAGATAGTATTGTTTTAGCGATTACTATAAATGGTAAAAAAAGAGGTGAAATTGAAGTTTCTCCAAAAGCAACTAAAGAGGAAATTTTAGTGTTAGCAAAAGCAACAGAAGTTGCTAAAAAATGGATAGATGGAAAAGAGATGATTAAAGAGATTGTTGTTCCTAATAAATTAGTTAATTTAGTAGTTAAAGGGTAATCTTGAAATCTTTTGTATATTCATTTTTTATAATTACTTTACTTGTAGGTTGTGGATATAAACCATCTTCTTATTATGCAAAAACAGAGATAGAGGGAAAAGTATATGTTGATTTAAAAATTGATATTGACAATACTCAAAATTCTGTTTATGTAAAAGATGCAATGAATGAGATGATTTTAAATCAATTTAATGCTTCTTTAACACATGATAGAAAAAAAGCAGATACATATGTTCTTGTTGCTTTGTCAAGTGTAAGTCATACCTCAATTAGTTCGGATAGTGATGGATATGCAAAAAGTTACAGAACAACAGTAAATATAAAAATTTCTTATACAAAAATAGGTGGAACTAAAAAGTCATTAACAGTAAGTGATTATTATGATTATACAGTAGATAGTGATTCTGTAATTACAGATCAAAAAAAGAAAGTAGCTGTAAAAATTGCTTCTACAAAAGCTCTTAGTAACATCTTTTCAAAAATTGCTGTAAAAAGTATGCAAACTAATGAAAATACGGAAAGTATGCAAACTATTGAAAGTATACAAACTATTGAAAAATAGTTTAGAATCCTTCTTGGATAAGAAGGGTTTGTATTATGATAAGATTGATTATAGTATTATAAAAGATTCTTGGAATATTTTAAGTAAACATATTAGTTTACCATATGTTATCCATGTAATAGGAACAAATGGCAAGGGTAGTACCGGACGTTATTTGGCTTCATTACTGAATCAGTTAAATAAGAAAGTACTGCATTATAGTTCCCCTCATATTTTAAAATTTAATGAAAGGATTTGGATTGATGGTTTTGATGCTTCTGATGAGATACTTCATAAAACACATATTCATTTACAATCAATTTTACCTGTCATTTTACTTGAAAAGTTAACATATTTTGAATATACAACATTACTTGGCTTATGGCTAAGTAGTGATAAAGATTATTTGGTTTTGGAAGCTGGGCTTGGTGGTGAATTTGATGCTACAAATGTAGTGAAAAATGATTTAACTATAGTTACTACAATAGGGCTAGACCATCAAAATTTTTTGGGTGATACTATCCCTTTAATAGCTGCTACTAAAATGAGAAGCTGTGATACCAGTTTTATACTCTCAGATCAAATTTTTTCAGAAGTTATTGACGTGAAAAATGAAATACTACTAAGTAAACAAGAGATAGAAAAAAAGAAGTTTATTTTGTCAAAAAAGGAAACTGAATTACCAAAATATTTACAAAATAATCTGGAAGTTGTTTTGTCAGTTTTGGACTATTTAGGATTTTCAGATTTTGAATATACGTTACCACCATTATTTGGAAGATATCAAAGATTGAGTAATAACATTATTATTGATGTAGGACATAATCCTTTAGCTGCACAAGCTATAGCAAAAGAGCTAGAACGAGAGAATAAAAAATTTATTTTAGTTTATAATAGTTTTGATGATAAGGATTATGAAGAAGTTTTAAAAATACTTCAACCTTATCTTTTAGAGATTCAAATTATTAAATGTGATGATAAAAGAATAGTTGATTTTGATGTTTTAAATAAAACTATTACAGGTTTATCTCTAAATGTGAATCATTTTGATATAATAAAAATAAAAGAAGAAAATTATTATTTAGTTTTTGGCTCATTTTTGGTAGTTGAAAATTTTTTGAAAGGGTATGAACAGTATGAAAAAAGATAGGTTAGTTATAACTATCTCTGATATAGATAGTTCTAAATCCTTTAGTGTTAATAAAATTATTAAAAAAATTATTTTATGGACTATATTAGTAATATTATTTGTAGTATCAGTGAGTTTTTTTACTATTTCCAAATTAAGTACAAATGTGAATACATTATCTGGAGAAAGAGATAAATTAACAAATGAAAATAGTGTTTATAGTAAACAAATTGAATCTAAAATAGCGCAAATACAAGAACTTGGGTCTCAACTTGAAGAGATTGAAGAGATAATAGGTATTGATAAAGAGGATGATACAACTTTAATTCAAAGAGCAACTCTTGCAAAGTTATCCTCATCAGAGAAAACATATATGCTTCATACAATACCAAGTGAATGTCCTTTACCAATTTGTACTACAACATCAAAATTTGGATGGCGTACTCATCCTACTACAAATAAAAGACAATACCATAATGGATTAGACTTAAGAGCAGCTAGAAGAACACCTGTAAAAGTTACTGCTGATGGTGTTGTAAGATATGTACAAGATAAAAATGAAGGTACATTAGGACGAGTTGTTATTGTTGCACATAATTATGGTTTTGAAACGGCATATGGTCATTTACGATTTGTTGATGTTAAAGCCGGTGATATTGTAAGCAAGGGACAAATAATAGCACGTAGTGGGAATAGTGGTAGAAGTAATGGTCCTCATCTTCATTATGAAGTAAGACATGCAAATAAAGTGTTAAATCCAACACATTTTACAACATGGAATATGAAAAACTATGAGAACATATTTGAAAAACAAAGGAGAGTGAAATGGGAATTTTTAATAAAGCTAATAAAAAACCAACAGAACAAACTGGTACAACAGTAATTAGCAATGGTACAACTATGAAAGGTATGGTTGATACTAAAGGATCAATTTTCATCGATGGACGATTTGAAGGTATAATAGTAGCTACTGAAGATGTAACAATAGGAAAAAATGGTGAAGTTTTAGGTGAAATAAGAGCTAAAATTTTAACTGTAAATGGTATGATTGATGGATTATTTGATGTTGGACAAGTAAATATTTTAGGTTCTGGTAGAGTAATTGGAAAGATGCAATATGATGAACTTACAATTGAACAAAATGGAATTTTTGAGGGTGAAGGTAAAAAGAAAAATTCTACAATGAGTAGTCAATACAATAAACTTGAGATAAAAGAGACTCCTCAAATTGAATCATAAATAATAATCGCTGAGTGAACTATAATTTTATGGCTTCAGTTGATTGATAAATAGATGAATTATAAAAAGTATTACAGTAAGATAAATAGATAATATAGAAGAACTAAATAAAATTTTCGCTATAATTATTAGTAATTAGATAAGTTAGGGAAACATTTTGACATTTAAAAAAAATAAAAAAAGTCCAATAGGACTATTAATTAGTTTAGTTTTTGTAGTAATAATTATAGGTGTAGCATATCTATATCTATCTCCAGCGTTTGAGCAAAATAAACCAACAGTAGAATCAAAAACAAACATTTATTGGAATTTAAAATCTAAAATTCAAATCACAATTAAAGATGATACAGGTATTAAGTATTATAAAATCACTTTTAAAGATGGTAGTAAGAATATTGTTTTAACTCAGAAAGTGATGGAAACGAGTAAAAAAGAGATTGTATTAGATATAGAACCACCTAAATTAGATATGTTCTATAAAGGGCAAAATACAATATTAGAAATAGAAGTAGTTGATAATAGTAAATGGAACTTTTTAGAAGGTAACAAAATTATCAAAGAGATTGATGTGAAAATTGATACAAAAAAACCTATTGCTAATGTACTTGGAAACTCAAGATATATTCAAAGAGGTGGAAGTGGTGTTGTTGTAGTAAAAGTAAAAGACGACAATTTAAAAGATGCATATATCTCATTTAATGATAGGAAAAGATTTAAATTAACACCATTTTATAAAGAAGACTATTACGTAGCATTAATTGCTTGGCCAATGGACATTTCAACATTTAATAGAATTAATTTAATCGTAGTTGATAAAGCAGAAAATAAAACTATTACAAAAGTTCCATTTTATATACAAAAAAAGAATTTTAAGAATGATAATATAAAATTAACAGAAAAATTTATTAAAAATGTTAGTGCGAGTGTATTAGAGCAAAGTTTTGAAGTTATACCTGATAATAGTGAAGATATTTTTGTATATTCTAATACAGTATTAAGAGATAAAAATATAAAAACAATAGAACAAACAGTAACAAAAAATGCGTCTTTAGATAGAGTTGATAGTTTTGATATTAAAGCTTTCAAAAGATTAAGAGGTTCAAAAACAGTTGCGGGTTATGGTGATAAAAGACATTATTATCTTAATGGTGAAAAAATAAATGAAGCTTGGCATTTAGGAATTGATTGGGCTAGTGTTAAAAAAGCACCGGTTCGAACTTCCAATGAAGGGATAGTTATATTTAAAAATTATCTTGGGCTATATGGAAATTCAATTATAATTGATCATGGAATGGGTTTATCAACATTATATGCACATACAAGTTCACAACATGTTGATGTGGGAGAAGATATCTCCAAAAATAAAAAGATAGCAAATACAGGTTCTACTGGTGCTGTATTTGGAGATCATTTACATTTTGGAGTGTTGATTCAAGGTGTTGAAGTGAATCCAATTGAATGGATGGATAAAAATTGGATTAAAGTTAGAATTACAAATATCCTGAATAAAGCTAAGAAAAGTATTGACGGTAAATAATGAAACAAAGAACAATTAAAAAAAATGTAGAAATTGTTGGAATAGGACTACACAAAGGTGTTCCTGTAAAAATGAGACTAGAACCATTAGATGATGATATGGGAATAGTTTTTTATAGAAATGATGAAGCAGTAACCATTCCTTTAACACCTGAATATGTAATCGATACGAAAATGGCGACAGTTATTGGTAAAGATGATGTTGTAGTATCAACTATTGAGCATCTATTATCTGCTATTTATGCGTATGGTATTGATAACTTAAGAGTAGTTCTTGATAATGACGAGATACCTATTTTAGATGGTAGTAGTAGTGGGTTTTGTATGCTTTTAGATGAAGTTGGTATTCAAGAACAAACAAAGAGTAAAAAAGCTATTAGAGTGAAAAAAGAAGTTATTGTAGAAATGGATGGTAAGTTTGTAAAACTATTGCCCTCAAATCATATAATTTATGATTTTTCTATAGATTTTGATCATCCTGCAATTGGTGAACAATCATTTAGGTTTGATTATTCAATTGAAGAATATAAAGAAAATATTAGCCGTGCTAGAACTTTTGGTTTTTTACACGAAGTTCAATATTTAAGAAGTATCGGATTAGCTCAAGGTGGTAGTTTAGATAATGCAATTGTATTAGATGATCAAAAAATTTTAAATCCTGATGGATTAAGATACCATGATGAATTTGTAAGAGATGACGGAAGTACAGGATTCCTAGGAGAAAATTGTGTTAAATTTTGTA
>PJEL010002894.1_pt1 | contig 15204 bp, 11 predicted proteins | sample 1853271 | NCBI WGS metagenome assembly PJEL01 (sample SAMN08108733, study PRJNA415343) | Invertebrate metagenome, whole genome shotgun sequencing project. | host: Globobulimina | place: Sweden: Gullmar Fjord | collected 2015-08 | reverse complement strand
AGATAACAATGACTGGCTTACTGACGGCGATGAAACTCATCTATTGCAGGGTAAGCACATATGATCAGTGGATACTTAGGATGCTGGTTTAAAGCAATAAACAGAATGCACATAGATACTCGCGTTAGCCAATCTTTGTTTGAATTTAAACCTGATTGTGCTTGAAAGCCATTTATTTACAGCTTTTGACAAGGAAAGAGCGAAGAAAGCTGTGAGTTACGAGATGCGAGGATAAGCTAAGAAAAAGCTAGAGACAGTAAAGCATAGTGGCAATGAATGGTCTCACTAGGTCATTCTGAACTTGTTTCAGAATCTAGTCTTTGTGGGCGACAGTCTAGATCCCGGCTAAAAGTATCGCCGGGATGACCGTTTTGAATAGTACTAACCTATGACTTACAGCTTAAAACTTACAACTAAAAATAGAAAAGTTATCTCAGCCCTAGTGTTTATGCTCGCCATGACTGTGGTTGTGACTGTGTGCATGGGCTTTATCTTTAAGCAACATGATACGTGCCATAAACTTGCGCGGACCTAGGCGAAGTAGGCTAGCTGCAAATAGCCCTGCTAATATGAGTATCGATAGCATGCTAATTGGCTCTGGAATCGTCAGCATGCTATGCCATTCTGGTTGGAGCAATGCAGTGAGTGCTAAACTGGCGATGATAAGCCCAATAACTAATGCTCTTTGTACCACTGTCATCAGCTTAAGTTGTGCCAAATTGAATATGGGTGCAGCAATCAAGGCTAGCATAACTGCAGGCATGCTCCAGCCACTATAGGCCAAAGATAATGCGAGGACTGCGCCGCCTAAGTTACAGAAGCGCATCGGTAAAAACAGCACCATCAATACTATAACTTGAGTTATCGGGTTCTCCAGCGGAACCGATGGGTGGCCGATAAGGTTCGCTAAGACCAGGCTGAGCAAAATCCAAGGTGCGCTTCTATCGATAATATGAGCAAAACCGAACTTCCATGGAGAATCGGGGATTGATAGGTGTGGATCGGTTGGCTCGACTTTGCTTAGTGTGAGTAATGAGCCAATAATCAGTAAGCTAATGAGCTGGAAAATGGCGACGATAGGCCCAAGCAATAATGCGGTAATTATCAATGCTTCAGGCCCAGCGAGCCTTTGTAGCCAGCGCTTACCAAGGTGAGCACTTTGGGGGGACAGGCCGAGCTTAAATCTTAATCCGGCTACAGCATAGCTGAGCAGCAGTACAGGCGCTAAGGTGATCACCCAATCTACTAGTTGTTCTGTACTGTGGTCATGGTGGTGATGTTCGTGCCCGCCTGAATCAACCATAAGCAGTAAGAACAGTAAGCCAATGCCCAATAAGCTACCAATACCTGCATGATACTCATACTTTTCAGGATGTGTACTGTTGCGCTGTTCTGGAGCGTGATGATCATGGGGCTGATGCAGTACAACATGTAAAATAGATCCAGTCACGAAGGCTTGTAGATAAACGGTATTATCTAAACTGAGCTGTGTCAGCATCTGCTCCCCAGCAAAATAACCTACAGCAGTAAGCACCATCATTGCGGCTAACACGACCATAGCCCAACGACTGCCCACTTGAGGTTTCACTAGCCACCAGATGGCTAAACCTACTGGAAGGCGATGCAGTATGATGCCTAAAGCGAGCAAAATAGAGGTGTCATCTTGTTGAGCAAGTACCATGGCTCCCCCATCTGTGATGGTATGCAGCAGCAATCCAGCGATACCTAAGGTGAGGGTCAGGTTATGTGTGACTTCAGAGTAGCGGTGAAACAGCTTTTCACTAGCTGTGGGGCCCCACATACCTATGATGACGAAGATGATGGCAAGGAAGCCGCCATGCTCAAGTAGCTCAGGTAAAATATGCAGCAGTACTAGTCCGCCCAGTGACACGAAAATAAATCCGTCCAGACCTTTTTGTAGTCCGTTTTCAGTCGAAAAGAAACGATAGAAAATAGGGCCTAATAATAGTGCGATACAGCTGGCTAAGAGATAGAGCATGAGTAATTTAAGCAGAGACCTTGGAAAAACGACATAGTATACCAATTTCTGCAGAATAAGCAGACAAGCCGATATTATTTACACCTTGATGCTTATTTAAGCCAAACCGCTAAGATGGATTAAGGTTTAGCATCGATTTGATGCAAGGTGGATCTGATATGTAATTTATCTAACCGATTGTTTCAAAAAAGTTATAGAATATGTAGATAAATCTATTTGAACAAAGCCTCTATGGATACCTTTTCTGCCGCAGTAATGTTATTTCTTATCATGGACCCACTCGGGAACTTGCCTATCTTTGCATCTATTCTGCGCCACATAGAGCCTAAGAAAAGACGTAGAGTACTGATAAGGGAGCTACTTATTGCTCTTGGCATTATGTTGTTATTTTTGTTTGCAGGTGAAGCGATTTTAAATTTCCTCAATTTAAAGTCTGAGTCTGTCAGTATTGCGGGCGGTATCATCCTGTTCCTAATCGCAATACGTATGATTTTTCCTCAACCTGGTGGTGTTGTCGGTTTAGCGGCAGGTGAAGAGCCCTTCATTGTGCCGATGGCGATCCCTCTGATGGCTGGCCCCTCTGTGCTGGCTGCTCTTATCTTATTGGCCCACACTGATAGTAGCCGAATGATGGATTGGACCGTAGCCCTGTTAGCTGCATGGGGGGCGAGTGCCGTGATATTAATGTTCTACAAGGTGTTCACTAAGGCTCTTGGTGAGAAGGGGCTGACTGCCGTAGAGCGTCTAATGGGAATGGTGCTGGTGATGATATCAGTGCAGATGTTTCTCGATGGAATTGCCAGCTACATGACTCATCTTGGACAGGTGACTCAGTAATCTGAGTTCTTATCCCTAGCTCTTAGTTTCTAGGAGCTTATCTAACCTTTTCTGATCTTACTTGCATCAACCCTGACTTACCGACATAATCTTGGATATTGTATCCAACCATTGGTTGGGTAATTGATTCTGTTTGATATCAGGGATGGGTGTACTTTATGCTTTCTTGTCTGCTTGTGTGTGTGGCGAGCTTATCGGCACTCGACTCCCCTTTGTACCATGATCTATTGCCCTATCAGGGGACACCTGTCTCAATGGAGGAGCGTGATAAGAGGGGTAACCTGAACATTGCTGCGACCTATGTTGACCAAGGTGCATGGCATGGTTTCCACCTACCCGATACAGCGAAGTACTACGGTGGCTTTACTGGTCCACTTTTTATCGCCCAAGAGTACAGCTTACATCTGAGCGACAGCATTCAGCAACTCACACTTAAAGAGGCTGTAACGGGTCGAGAAAGAGATTTCTCTACTGCTAAACAGCATAAGATCTATAGCCGCCCTGATGGCTTATACCAAGAGTTTGATTGGCCAGATATCTCTGTCTCATTATCCCTAGGCTTTAGCGATAACCGCACCTCCATCGTTACCACTAAATTAACCAATCACTCTAAAAACGATCAGCTTTGGCAGCTTGTTTGGTCAGGTAAGCCATTTGAGTCTCACCCCAAATTAAAGAACTACCAATTAATAGAAAAGGTTGAGGTGTGGGACCGCGGTATTGCGTGGAAGCTGAGACCGATAATGGATACCTGGAACATACAACTAGCTGATGCCAGTTTTGAGCTTTGGTTTGGCCCTAAAGTCGAGATCCGTGCCGACAAGGATAATGGGTATCGTGCGACTAGTTCGGTCGTTGAGTTAAACGCCGGACGCTCCATTGAACTGTTAACGGCACAACGTTACTTCCATTCGCAAGGTGAGCGACAAGCCCGAGGTGAGGTGAATTGGCAGCAGTCAAAAGTATTGTTGCAGGATAACCAGCAGAGGTGGCAGCAAAGATTGACTGCTGGCATACAGGAGGGAGAGAGTCAGTTTCGTAAGCTCGCGGCTAAAAGCATGCTCACGCTAGTGCATAATTGGCGAAGCCCCGCAGGTGCCCTGAAACATGATGCTGTTACGCCATCTATTACCTATAAGTGGTTCAACGGTGTTTGGGCGTGGGACAGCTGGAAGCAAGCAGTAGCTTTGTCCCACTTTGATGTTGAGCTGGCTAAGTCAAATGTGCTGGCAATGTTTGATTACCAGTTTACCGCCGAGGATAAAGTTCGCCCCCAAGATGCTGGCAATCTGCCTGACGCTATTTTTTACAATCGTGACCCAGCTCGAGGTGGTGAAGGTGGCAACTGGAATGAACGTAATGGTAAACCGCCTTTGGCTGCTTGGGCTGTTTGGGAGATCTATCAACAGAGCCAAGATCTAAATTTTGTTGAGCAGATGTACCCTAAACTGGTTAGCTATCATCAGTGGTGGTATCGCAATCGAGACCATAACCGTAATGGTCTGGCTGAGTATGGTGCAAACGTGCATCCTGCCCATCTCAAAGATGGGAAATTAGATAGAGCAGCCATTATTGAAGCTGCGGCCTGGGAGTCTGGTATGGACAATGCGCCTCGGTTTGATGATGACGCCAGCGTATTGGTATTAGAGAATTTAAACGATAAGGGTGAGGTGATCGGTTATTCACTGTCACAGGAATCTGTAGATCTTAATGCTTATCTGTTTGCCGAAAAGGTGATTCTGACGAAAATGGCAACCTTGCTACATCGTGATGTAGAGGCAAAAAGGTGGTCAGCACAAGCGTCTAAGTTAAAGCGGCAGATCCGCAGTGAGATGTTTGATGAGCAAACGGGTTTTTTCTATGATCTCAGGTTTAATGGAACGGATTCATTTTTGATGACCGATTCAGGTAAAGGGGTTGAGGGTTGGCTACCTCTTTGGGCTGGAGCTGCAACAGAAGAGCAGGCCAAGATCATGGTTGATAGACATCTTAAGCCACAACAGTTTTCGACTAAAATCCCATTTCCTACTGTGAGCGCCAATAGTCCTAACTTTGCAGCGACTCAATATTGGCGAGGGCCTGTTTGGTTAGATCAAGCGCTGTTTGGTTTGCTTGGTTTGGAGCGGTATGGTTATTATTCTGAGGCGAAATCCTTGGCTACGAGGCTGGTAGAACAAGGTGAGGGCATTCTTACTCAAGCGCCAATTAGAGAGAACTATGACCCTCTGACGGGGGAAGGTCTACATTGCACCAATTTCAGTTGGTCTGCTTCTGTTTTACTACTGATCTACCAAGATTGGTTGAAATAGTCGCTTGAATAAATAGTCTGTAAAAATGACTTTTTATTGGAAATTGTAGAGTGTAAGTCATTGTTTAGCTTATGTTGATTGATAACTTGATAGTTTTCTGAGACTTATAAAGCAAGCTAGCATTTAACTCTGTAAATGATGCTTTTTTTATTGTCATTCAGCCGAAACAACTGTTACTGTTTTGTGCTGTTTATGTTGTTTTGATCTCATCTTTTCCAACTTGAGTGTTCCGTCGTTGTAGAGTTCACTCTCTCATCAGTTCAAGCATTCAAACGGTATCGGTTAGATCCATTGATATTCGTGCGCTACTTTTCGCCGCTTAACCTCATCTTGCTTAGCTCCTAAATTAAGTTACAGGGAGTAAACAGCAGGGGGCGATAAGATCTCTTCGCAAGCGTCTATCGATATGAATCGCAGAGCGACTCGTGGTTTTATGCCTCCTATTCAGGATAGGTCTAAACTTAAAGCCAACTTGATGAACAGTGGTGTTACTCCTCCTTAGATGACTCCGGAGGAGATTGATTTTTAATTGGCCGAGTTTATCTACAAAAACAACAGGCTTAAGCATTGCCCGTAAAAAGTTACAAGGAACTCATTAAAATGAAGAGTGGAAATGGTATGACTCCACGTTCAATACTCAGCATGTCATTAACTATGCTGTTAAGTGTTGCTGCGTCATCAAGCGTTATCGCTAAACCCGTAGCCCTAGAGACATTAAATAGGGAAATAGCATCTGTAGATGCAGCAACCTTAGCCGATGCTGGTGTGATCAATAAAGAGCAGATCTTGTACTGGTTGATTAAGCGAGGAGAGATTTCAGCATCTGCTACGGATGATGAGAAGCGTGCTGCGGTTGACCGTTTTACCCATAGAGCAACCAGCTTTCAGAGTAAGGGGCGATTAGTTGAGGCCCAATTTGAAAAGAGCAGGCTTAAGTCTCTTGCTCAGAGCAAGGCGTTACAACGCAACTCTATATCTAAGATGGACAGAGCCGTTGGCACACTCGCTGATGCCGATATCTCTAAGACGGTAAAAGTGCTGGGCATATTGATCGATTTCCCCGATCTACCCTTCGATAATAATCGACTCTCTGCCAGTGATACCCCGATGTTTTACCCAAATTATCCGGTTGATCATTATAATCAGTTGATGTTCTCAACTTCAGGTTTTACTGGCCCTCAGGGGCAAAACCTTATGACTGGGTATCAATATTATCAAGCTGAGTCCGGTGAACGCTTCTTCTTCACTGGTGATGTAAAAGGTTGGTTTACCGCAGCGAATAATGCCGCCTATTATGGCGGCAATGATCCTGATAATAACGATGACGACAAGGCGGTTCCCGATCTGGTAAAAGAAGCGGTAACTATGGCCGTTGCAGGAATGACCACTGCTGAACTTGCCACTTATGATGTTGAAGACCCATTTGATATTGATGGTGATGGCAACTTTGATGAGGCTGACGGCAATATCGATCATGTCATGTTATTTCACTCGAGCATCGGTGAGGAGGCGGGCGGCGGTGTACTTGGTAACGAGGGAAAGGATGCTATCTGGTCACATAGATTCTTTGTTTATACCGGCAGTACACCCGGCTACACCATTCCAGATACAGGAGGTATGAAAGTATTCGGTTATACCGTTCAGCCAATTGATGCGGCCGCTGGTGTAGTGGTACATGAATTTGGCCATGATCTTGGCCTGCCTGATGAATATGACACAACCAATAGCGGTGACGGTTCACCAGTCGGCTCATGGTCAGTGATGTCTGGTGGTAGTTGGACAGGCGCTATTGCTGGCACAGTACCTACAGGGTTTAGCCCCTATGCTCGCTCTTATCTGCAGGACAGATACAAGGGGCGCTGGATCAATGAACAAGAGGTGTTACTGAGTAGCATTGACTCAAGTGGGCTTGATGTACAGCTGAATGAGGCGGTAAATCACTCGCTTGTTAATCAGCTATCTATTCCACTACCCTCGGCAACTATACCCTTTAAGCAGCCTTATGCTGGCAGCTATCAGTATTACTCAGGCCAAGGGCACTTGATTAACAAGGCGCTCTCATTTGAGATAGATCTACCGAGTTCGACCCCATTAACTTTAACCATGAAGGCTCATTGGAATATCGAGCTTGATTACGATTATGCTCAGCTAATGGTAGATGGTGTGGTAATAGCGGGTAACCATACTAAAGCGAGTAATACGATTAATACTGCTCGAGATATTATTACTGGTCAATCTGCAGATATTGCAGGTGCAGAGGGAGCTAACAGCTGGGTTGATTTGGAGTATGACCTAAGTGCCTATGCGGGCAGAGCGAATACTCAGATAAGCATCGTCTATATTACCGACCCTGCTGCTGGGGATTATGGTTTTGTGTTTGATAACTTGCAGATCACTAACGGTGCTACCGTTATCCACAGTGATGATGCAGAGACTGAGAATACCATGACCTTGGCAGGTTTTTCACGAATAGACAGCGAGCGTCCGGGTGCTGATCGTCGATATATCGTGCAGCTGAGAAGTCACAATGGTGTCGATGCTGGCTTAGATAGCCATTCATATGAGCCTGGGGTATTACTCTGGTTAGAAGATTTTAGTTATGCTGATAACAACTCAAGCACCCATCCTGGATCTGGCTTAATAGGCGTAGTCGATGCCGATCAAAACTTGATTGGCACCAATGGCAGCAGCACTCAGATCCGTGATGCGACCTTTAGTATGTTCAATCAATCTAGCTACTTTAATGATAATCATCTGAGCTCAGTGTCACTGTTTGATGATAGTTTAGATTACAGTGCGCCGACCCAACCCCAGTCAGGCATCGTCCTGCCAGAGCTTGGTTTGACAATGGAGGTGACAGCCCAGAGCAGTGATTCGTCAACGGCGACAGTTCAGTTTAATTATAATGGCGTGGCGCCTCCACCCCCTCCTCCAAGCTCAGATCTTGCATCGAGCTTCACTATGACTCAAGAGCCTGCGGGAACCGTGACCTTTACGGCGACAGTAACAGGCGGTGACAGTAACTACACTTACTTGTGGAGCTTTGGTGACTCAGGTGCAACCAGTGCAGAAGAGATGCCTGTTTACATTTATGAAGAGTCAGGAAGTTACCTGGTATCGCTAGTCGTCACTGATGGTCAAAGTGCGAGCGTAGAGAGCACACAAACAGTGACAGTTTCTCTACCTGTAGCTCCTATAGCTGGTTTTACCTTTGTGACGAATGATTTGAGTGTTACCTTCAGTGATACCACGACAGGTGGTGAAGGCGTGAAGAGCTACCTGTGGAACTTTGGTGATGGGCAGACAAGCACTGCGCAATCTCCTGCTCATACTTATGCTGCAGCAGGTACCTACACCGTGATGATGACGGTAACAGATAGCCTAAATATGGAGAGTAGCAGAACGACATCGATTACCGTGACTGCTGCGGTTGTAACTCCCCCAGTAATCACACCATCGACCGGTGGTGATTCTGGAGGTGGTAGCTTAGGTTGGTTAACACTCTCTCTGCTGGCTCTAGTCGGGTTGAGAAGAGCCCGCAGTTAATACCATTTGCAACTGTTACAATTAAAAAAAGCCCTGACGGGCGTTTTTTATTACTGGGTTTTAATTGGTATTACATCTGCTCGATAAACTGGCGAGCAGCGGGAAGAAAGGTCTCGCTGACAATCAGCTCCTCATCTTCAAAGGTAAAGTAACGCCGCCGTCCCCATAAATCCTGGCTTACAGTCTGGTTAAGAGAGTGAGTTAGCTCGGCTAACTTTTTACAAGGGGTGAAGTGAGCAACTTCAATTCTGCCTGGTACAAAACCATCCGTTGCAAATAGCAGCTCACCGAGTGGCCGAGTACCTAAAGTAAGAAAGTCTTTATCTTTTTTTGCTAAAAGCTGGCCTGAAATCAATGTGCGAGCAAATATCCAAGGTGTACCATCTAAACAGAGTAGGACTTCTCGCACCCAAGCTTGTTGCTGGGTGGGAAATTCGCCGCTAAATGGGGTCAATGTTCCTTCACCTAAAATTTTTACCTCAAAATGGGCACAGTGAGATTGCAATTTTTGAGTTAAACTTCCAGTTGAAAGCAGCCAGTCTGTTAATGGGGATTGGGGAAGTTCGGAGATTTTATCTGGTGAAAACCATTGAATTGATTCACCATAGGGAAAGCTTAACCTAGTCACACTCATCTAATTCTCGGTACAATACTGGCTTGCAAACAGGTGCAGTCTACCATGTCATAAAACGATAGTCAGAAAGATTAGTGGGCATTAAGGAGATACTGTTCAATATGAAAAGGTTCGATATGAAATCACTCTACCTGAGAAGGTTCGCGTCACTGTTTCTCATTTTAACCATGAGCATCTTTAGTGTAAGTAGTTACGCAGAAGATGAAGAGGAGAAAGAGGAGATAGTCGATAACTATGCTTATTATGGATTTGAACCCGATCTCATTACTAACTACATCTCCAATGGCAAAAAACTAGGCTTTGTGCGGATTGGCATCGAATTGATGGTTAAAGATCCTGAAGCCCTTATTGCGATAGAGCACCATGATCCCTTGCTGCGAGCAGCAATATTAGAGATCATGGGCAGTCAGACTGCCGACAAAGTTAAATCCCTTACAGGCCGAGAAGAGATACGCCGTGAGTGTTATGACACCGTCAACCGACTTATGGAGCAGGAAACGGGCCAGCCCCTTGTTGTGAATCTTCTGTTTACTAAGTACCTCTACGACTAAACGATTGAAATAAGAACTCATCTATATTCGCCGTCAGTATTTCGACTGATGGCATAAGAACTTTTATGACTAAACCAGCACCAAAACAGACAAAAATAACCGACAGCCGACGTCGTTCTCATAAATCCGCCAATAAGCAAAAAACAACGGCTAAACCCACAGCTGCCAAAGCTGATTTAAAGGGCAAAGGCCTCCATCAGAGAAATCTTCATCGTGATGGCTATGATTTTGACAAGCTGGTTGCTGCTAGCCCTGTATTAAATAGATTCGTTAGGCCTAATCCCTATGGCAACCTGTCGATAGACTTTGCCGATCCACTCGCGGTTAAGGCACTCAATTTCGCCCTGCTTAAATCAGATTATCAAATAGAGTTTTGGGATATTCCTGAGGGATTTTTATGCCCGCCAATCCCAGGACGCGTTGATTATATCCACTATATTGCAGATCTTCTTAGGGGTGAGCTTGAAGGTGAATCGTTAGCTGATGAGAGTGGACAAAATGTCCACGTCAATGCTAAGTCATTTAAAATTAGTAAAAAAAATGTAGGCCCGTCAACTCAACGGATGAAGATTAACGCACTCGATATCGGTACAGGTGCTAATCTTATCTACCCTATTCTTGCAAGCCAAGCCTATGGTTGGCGATGTGTTGCCAGTGATGTCGATCCTATCTCCATTGAAAACGCAGCTAAGATTATTGAAAACAACGGGTGTTTAAAGGGCAAGATAAAGACTCGCTTACAAGCCGATCATCAAAATGTCTTTTCAGGGATCATTGCGCCAGATGAACGATTTGATGTGACCCTGTGTAATCCACCGTTTCACTCATCGCTTGCCGAAGCAAGTGAAGGCAGTCAGCGCAAGGCACAAAACTTAGCGGCCAACAGAGCGGCTAGGGGTCATCAAGATTCTCCTGCACGGTCAAAAAAATCAAAAAGTGAGCTGAACTTTGGTGGCCAAAAGGCCGAACTCTGGTGCGATGGCGGTGAGAAACAGTTTTTGCTGAATATGATCCGTGAGAGTGCAGACTTTAAAACGCAATGCCTGTGGTTTACTAGCCTAGTATCGAAGAAAGAGAATCTGAAGCCTAGTCATGCAGCGCTTGAAAAGGCGGGTGCCGTTACGGTAAAAACCATCGATATGGCACAAGGTAATAAGCTTACCAGAGTGTTAGCTTGGAGTTTCTTGACGCCAGCGCAACGGGAACTATGGGCCAAATACCGTGGTTAAGTGGATTCTTAGCTGCTGGTTTGCTGAGTGTCTCGATATCGTTTAATACACCTCAAACTACTCCCTCAACTATACTTTCTATTCGTAATTTGATTGGAGTTATCTAATGCCAAAATATGTGATTGAAAGGGATCTTGAGGGCGCTGGGAAGCTATCAAGTAATGACCTACAGGGTATATCTAGAAAATCTTGTGATGTGCTAGAGCAGCTTGGACCTAAGGTGCAATGGGTTGAGAGTTATGTAACAGATGATAAGATCTATTGTGTGTATATTGCCCCAGATGAGACCTTGATAAGAAAGCATGCTGAGATGGGAGAGTTCCCCATCACAGCTATCAATGAAGTTAAGGTTATCATTGATCCTACGACTTCAGAGTAGCAGGTTCAGCGACCACCTATACACTGTAAATGGATCTCACAGGTTGCTGATGTTTTGTCGAGTGGTTGCATCACTCATCGGCTTTCGGCCGTTACCTCTCATTCCTGCTATGACGTTGAGTAGCGCATGTAAGATTCTCACCTTACTGTGATCTATCGCCTGCAGCGTGCTAATGTGCAGATACCTCTGCGAGACGCCACAAGCACATCCCTGTGGGCTTTACCAAAACATCCATGTTTTGGAAACTCGCAGCGGCATCTACACCCGCGGACTCACAAGAACCTCACCTTTATGACTTCACAAACTGGCTTGAATTAGATTTTTCTAGCTAGCCCGACACCTATGCCAGCCTCACGAGATTTTTTCCAACTCCCTTGGGCCACTTCTAAATGGAGAACTGTTATTTCCGCCAGTTTTATTGGTATTTATAGTTTGTTCACTTTTGAAGAGTACCTTTAAAGAGGCCTAGCTAATCAGTTGAATTAATTAATGCTGTTATAAAATAGTGCATGTTTGAGTTATGAGGTAAGCTTGCGTTTAATTATTGTTCGGTAATGATCTGATTTCTATTTAGTAATAAGGACTTATTACATGTTTCGTATTCTATCTATTTTAGTCGTTCTCTTTATTATTCAAGGTTGCGCCTCCAAGTCATACACAACGAAGTTAGATACGCCTATTGAACGAAAGTTAGTTAAAATTGATTACTTTTCATCAATTGACTCGAAGAGTAATCAACGGTTATCTGCTAGTACAGGTGAGGAATTGTTTGTAATGAATAGATACCTTCCTTCAGCTAAAGAAGTGGTAACGATTATTCCACCAACAGGAAATAAGTTTCCTTTAAGTGCAGTTTGGAAGGGAACACATCAATTTAATGATGGTAGTTCAGGTAACTTAATTGTCTACACTACTCCTGATTACTATAAGGGAAATATTGGTGTTATTTTGGATGACAATGATGATATCGCAACTAATCAACCATTGGTTCAAGTAGAGGGGTTTAAAGTTGGTCGTCGATGGAAGTTAGATACCAATGGAAAGTTTTTTATCGTCCCGTCAAAGAATATTGATAGTTGGGCCTTGAGGTATGGCGGCAATAATGACAATAAATATATATTTGAAATTGTGAATAAGCATGAGTCGAAGAATACAGAGGTTTTGCAAACTATAAATGTGAGTGAAGATAAATACCTCAAAGGAATCATTATTCGGAATGTCAAAGTTTTAGGATTAAGTACTGATGAATATGGTGTCATCGAATATCAGGTCACAGACGTTTTAGGAAAAAGTTAAAATAAAGGGCTAACGTTCGATGAGATTAGCTTTTAACCTCGGTGTAGATACGGCTGCGAGCTTCGATGACATGGATGTCATCGTAGAGCCTACAGGGATTGTACTTGCGGCGTCTTGCAGAAGTATCTGCACTTAAGCCCACGGCAGGTGATAGGTTACAAAAAGGGTCAGTGTTCAAATTGACCCAATTAAATTTCAATGAAGCTAGATGAAACCAAAAAAGTTACTAAGAAAATGGTTAACTGACAATTTCAATCAGCGTTAGCGCCGAATAGGCCGCAGGCCGTCTATCAGCGCTGTGTCGTCTTAGCTCTACCTGCCTCGTACCTAGCCCCTAAAACCTCAAACACCTTCTAAGAGGGATTCCAAAGTAACTTGCCACAATCAGTCAGATCATACCCGCCCAAAGTAGAGGCCAATTGACGTGTTTGAGTACTCGATATCATATCGAAAAGATGCTGCAGCTGGCGTCTGAAGTAGATCCCCTGGGGCATTACAAAATCGAATGACTCGGTGACGAGTGGTACGAAGCTTAGACCGCTCTCCATGGCGACGGACTGACAGCCGAAGCCGATGTCGGCGTCGCCTCTGGCGATAAAGCCGGCCAGTTCACGTTCGCTGTAAGCGGTGACATTGGCGTTAAGGTGAGAAAGGGCGGCGCCCTGCTTCATTAGCCAGTGCTCTAAGTGTTGTTGGCTACCAGCTCCCGTTTGTCTATCGACCCAACGCCAAGGGAGGGAAACAATTTTATCCTCCTCCTGACAGCGCTGATGCATATCATTGCGCATCATTAGGCCCTGCTGGCGCGTGTAACCGTGGATCATTACCCACTGCTGATGGTTAGGGTAACCCTTTAACAGCGCGGGGTGGCGAATGTTACGCTCCTCTACACTGCCCCAGTGTAGGGTACAAACATCGGCATAGCCCCGTGAGAGCAAGTCGAGTCCTAAACGTGAGCCTGTTGAGCTATAGCTGATAAGATCGCTCTTGCCTATCTGAGTCATCAGGCGAGATACCAGCATAGAGAGCAGTGGGTCATCACTACCTGTGATATGCATACGGTCAGAGAGCATGCCGCTATGGCATGAGTCCATGACCCAACGATCGATCAAAATCTTAGGAAATAGCCACTTACCAGTCACCTTGGTCGCAGGTAATATACGGTCGTTCGCCATAGCGTAGACCTTTTTTTCATTAAGATCTAAGTATTCAGCGACCTGTTTGGCGCTCATATAGACGAGTTTACTCGGCTCTGTCATTGCTGTTTCCATTGCTCATTGCTGAAGGAGGCATGTCTCCCTTCGCTTGCTTATTCATTTATGTTTTTGTTGGACGCTTAGGTGGCATTGCATCAAACTCGATATTTTCGGCACCGTTATAGATAAGGAAGTGCTTGCCTTTAGCTCTGGCGATCATTGTGATCCCAAGTTGCTGGGCTAGCTCTAGTCCCATCTGGGTTGCGCCACTGCGAGACAGCACTACCGGAATACCCATCTTGGCGACCTTGATCACCATCTCTGAGGTTAAGCGCCCTGTGGTGTAGAATAGCTTATCTTCACCTATCGTCTCCTTTAGCCACATCTCTCCGGCTAATGTATCTACCGCATTATGACGACCGACATCTTCGACAAAATCGACGATCTCTTCATCTCTACAGAGACCGCAGCCATGCACTGCACCAGCATTTTTATAGGTTTCATTGTATTCGCTAATGTTCTTTAGCAGCGAGTAGAGCATGCTCTGCTTAAGCTGTGGTGTAGGCAGGTCGATCTCATCGAGGCCATCCATAAACCCGCCATATACAGTCCCTTGACCACAACCTGAGGTCACTGTTTTTTCAGACAGCTTCTCGTCTAAGTCGGCAGTGCTCTCTTTAGTGATAATGGCTGCTGAGCTGACTTCCCAGTCAACAATGACTGATTCAAGCTTCTCAAGCTCTGAGATAAACCCTTGGTTTTTCAGATAACCTAACGCCAGAGCTTCTGGCCTAGCACCGAGTGTCATCAGAGTCACAATCGGTTGCCAGTTGAGGTACACCGTTAAAGGACGCTCGCAAGCGATATGCTTGTCGACCTGCTCACCGTTTTCATTGATGGCCTTAACCTCGATGGTTAATGGCACTTCAGTCGCTGTTTTTATCAAGCTGAGGTTGTGATTGCTCAAGGTTTAAACTCACTGTAAAAAATATCATTGATAGCTTAGCAATTATTGTACCTAGGTGTTGAAGAGCAGGAGTAATGCGTGATCTCTCGCATCCGGCGGAGTTAAAGCGCCCTATTATGTCCTATTGAAAATGGCATCTAGGACAAATTGTCCTACTCTTAGTGTGGAATTGATGATCCAGCGCAATTTTCTTTTACTATTCGGCTGGCACGTATATTGCTTATTTGAAGCTATCGGACGGGTATTGGTAATTGATTTGCT
>PJEL010002893.1_pt1 | contig 15211 bp, 13 predicted proteins | sample 1853271 | NCBI WGS metagenome assembly PJEL01 (sample SAMN08108733, study PRJNA415343) | Invertebrate metagenome, whole genome shotgun sequencing project. | host: Globobulimina | place: Sweden: Gullmar Fjord | collected 2015-08 | reverse complement strand
TATTGCCAGATGATATTAGCTGGCAATTGTCAGCTGACTCATCAGGGTTTACTTTCCCAGAAGCAGACTTACAAGCTTTAACAGAAATAAAGCAAAAGATAGCTGACATTGATTACTTGGCACAAAACCTACCCAATGTGATTAACGGACGTTTACAAGGAAGACTAAATAGTAAGGGTAAGTGGGCAAAAGATACTTGGTCTGTATCGCTGAGTGATACTGATGTTTCAGGACACATAAATGATTTGCCGTTCACCTTGCAAGCGAATATAGGTTTGAACCAGTCTGGAAAAATGCAAGCCGGAAAGCTTTTTGTCGACTTCAACGAAAGTACCTTAACATTACGCACCACTACGGATAGCTTTTGGGGCATGACAGGCCAATTAAGTGTCGAAGATATAAACCATTGGCATGGTGATATTTATGGTGGCTTTATTACTGACTTTGCAGTATCTGGTCAACAAAACAACCCAATGATTAAGCTAAAAACTCAATTAACTGAGCTAAGTTGGCACGAATGGGCAAGTACTTTATTAGTCATTGAGGCTGATTATCAGCCAATGAAAGATCACCAGCTGCAATTAACTGTAAATAATGACCAAGTGCGTTGGCAAAAGGATGATTATGACTACAACATCGACAACCTCTTATTTACTGTGCAAGGTGATGCAAGTGAACATAAAGTAAAAGCCCTTTGGTTAGGAGACTCTACTGGAGACATTGCCTTATCAGGTCATTTCGATGAAACTTTCAACCACTGGCAAAGTACGGTTGAACAAAGTAGTTTAAGCTATAAAAATTTCACCTTAGATAATACCAATCAATTTGCTGTTGAAATTGACTTATCAAGCCAACAGGCCATTGTTGATAGTCACTGTTGGCGTGGTAATGGTTTGAGTGTTTGCTTAAAGAATAATGCAACTTTGGGTCACTCTGGTGATCTAGCTGTTAATGTAGATATAGACCTCGCTGTTATTGATGAACTTTTTCTACCCCAAGATACTGAGTTAATTAGCCAAGTAAGCGGTGATATCAATGTCGCTTGGTCAAAACAAAAAGCAATTGCCGCAAATGCCAAATTTAAAATTTCACCCGGCTACTTAAAAGTGAGTGATGAATTTAGTCAACACAAGATATCACAGTGGTCCCAGAGCCAACTTTCTTTTGCTGTGGATGAACAACAGCATTCCCACAATTTTGTCTTGATGGGAATAGATGACCTGCCCTTAGTTAATATCAATTCATCAGTTCAATTTAATGACGATTTTGACCTAGGAAGCTCAAGTATTCATTCGCAAATTCGATTAAATAATGCCAACTTACAACCTTTGCAAAGTATTTTAGCCAATGTGATCACGTTGCAAGGTCAGGTCACTGCCGATATATCAATTGACGGTACAATTGATTCTCCTCTAATCAACGGCAATGCCCTATTAGATAACGGTAAACTGCGCTTAAGTCAGAATGCCAATACCCTAGATAATATCTCAAGTTCAATGAATATTGACAAGAATAAAGCCTCAATCGATGGCGCTTTTTACCTCAAAGATAAAGAAGCAAAACTGCAAGGGAACTTGTCATGGCAAGACAGTTTAGCCATGAATCTAGATTTAACTGGTGCAGCATTACCTTTAGTCTTTCCCCCACAATTGATAATGGCAGTATCCCCTGCTTTGAACTTTTCCTTAATTGAGAAATCGTTAACCATTAGTGGTGACATTGATGTAATTGAGGGAATTTATAATATTGAAAAGCTGCCCGAGAGTAGTGTTTCATTAAGTGATGATGTCATTATTATTGATGAACAGGGTAAAGCCATCGTTAAAGAGTCTACTGGTTTTGATATCAAAACAAACATTAACGTTAATATAGAGCCAGCATTTGAGATTTCCGGCCAAGGTTTACAAGGTCACTTATTTGGTCAACTTCAAATCACCCAACAAGAAAAGCACCCTTTTCAAATGTTTGGCAGAATCCAATCCAGCAAAGGAACTTTTCAAGCATACGGTCAAAAGCTTAACATTGATAAAGGAGAGCTAACCTTTAATGGCCCACTTGATAACCCTTACTTTAACCTTCGTGCCAGTCGACATATTCGAGCAGAAGACATTGATGTTGGCATTCAGGTAACCGGTTTGGCTGATGCATTAGATATGCAGCTATTTTCAACCCCCACCATGACTACGCCTGAAATGTTATCTTATTTAGTTAGAGGGCGAAGCCTAGACGCAGGCACAGAAAATAGTACCGCGGCGGCAAGTCTTTTAGTTGGTTTTGGTGCGACCAATAGTACCAAGTTATTTGATCGTATTGAGCAAATACCACTGATTAGCAATATAGCGGTTGATACTGAAGGCGAAGGTGAAAAAACCCAAGCAACGGTGAGTGGCTATGTAGGCAATCGAGTCTATTTAAAATACGGTATCGGTGTTTATGAGCCCATTAATGAGCTGACAGTGCGGATGTTTATTTTAAATCGATTTTGGTTAGAAATTGTCAGTGGTATTGAGCAATCAACGGATCTTTATTACTCATTTTATATTGATTAATACATAATCACTTTCAAGCAATAAGCGAGAAAGCTTACATTTCGAGCTTACACTAACCTTATATTTCCTTAAATTAATAAACAACCTCGTTAAATTTCTAATCTAAATCAGAGGAAACATCTAATACACTTGTATCCTCTGCTTCAGTATCAAGGGCTTGCAGCGGTCCTAGTAATGTTTTTTCAAACACAGTTAGTGAATTTTGACTGTCCACCATTGATTCAAATGGTGATAACGCAGTCAGTGAAAATATCAGTGCTAATGGTGACAGCACCACTATTAAAAACGTGATTGCCAATAGTTTATTTTTCATCATCACCTTTTTTCTAACTTTAGTAATTTCATCATTGCGATTTACCTCGACTTGACGTTATTTGATGAAACAAGTTTAAAATGAATTACTTAAAATAGATGTGTGATTTCGGGGCTTGAATGTGTACTTTGATAGCTTGCAGATGTTTATATTTCCAAAGGCGCTTTTGCCGCCAAATATGACTGAAAACATGATTGGAAAACATAAACGGAAAGCTCGCAGGCATTCATATCTTTATGAAGTGATTATTAACAACAGTGCTAAGTTATTGATTGAAACTTATAGACGATTGTTCGCTGATACTCTTGATTTGGCAGTAAAATATTGCTGGGAAAGTGCTTGTGGTTATCCGCATCAGTGTAATTTTGCGCTTCTAAACATAAACCCTGGTACGCATTAAATTTTCCACTTAAATAGAACCCGGTATACAGTTGTATTGCTGGTTGGTCGGTATATACAGATAAACTAATTTGGTGTTTTATTGACGTTAGTATTGCCTTAGGCTGATCGAATGATGTGTTATCTAAAATAAAACAATGATCGTAGCCGTTTTTAACTTTAATTGATTTATCTTTGGTATTCTTCTGACGATAGCCAATAGCTGCTGGCTCTCTAAAATTATAATCGGTCTGTGCTACAGAGAAGATGTTTCCTGTAGGTATATTAGCGGAGTCGCTTTCAATAAATGTCGATGACATCAATTGTAAATATAGTGACTGGCAATCATTTTCACCTAAATTAAAGTAAGCATGATTAGTCAAATTAACGGGTGTCGCTGAATCTGTGTTTCCTGAGTACTGAATACTTAGTTTATTATCCTCACTTAGCTGATAGGTAATGGATAAATTTAATGTCCCTGGGAACCCTTGGTCACCATCAAGAGATGTAAGCAATAAGGTAACTGAAGAATCACTGACTGTTTCATCCTCTATTTGCCAATAGCGTTTCGATAAATTATCAATACCGCCATGTAAGCAGTTTTCGCCATCATTTAAAGGTAATTGATATTGATTACCAGCAATGTCAAATTTTCCGCCCGCAATGCGATTACATACTCGGCCACAAGTTGCACCTAAATAAAATTCATCATTTAAGTAATCTTGTATTGATGCATATCCGAGTATCATTTCTGTTGGAACAGCGTTTACTGGAAACTTAATTGATTTTACTCTGGCACCATAATTGATGATTTCAACGATCATACCGTTATCATTGACCAGCGTGACTTGCTGAACCTCTATTTTTGCTCGTGCTTCCAATGCTGTAATTTCCTCTATAACAAACGGTGCCATCTCATTTTATTTCAAGCTGACTGTTTTATTTTTTATTTGAAAAAGAGGTCAAACTTTTAACCTCTTTTTATTTTTAACTTACTTGTTGGGTTACCACCAAGTGGCGTATAAAGCCGTAAGGATAAGAACCACGCCAACTGCTGCAACATTAAATGACTTAGTGGTTACAAAGCTCACTTGATCTAGGCTTACACTACTGTCGGTAGTTTCTGCTGTGTCTGTTTTACCCATAATAGATACAAAATAACAAAGACCCAAACACAGTAAAAATACCAAACCAACACGGTCCATAAATGGTAGTTCAGGCCACGCAAACTTAAGTACTAACGAGAAGATAGCTGAACCTAACGCCGCCGATAATGCGCCCATTGAAGTCGCACCTTTCCAGAACATGCCCATAACAAATATCACCACTATGCCAGGGGTAAAGAAGCCTGTGAACTCTTGAATGTACTGGAACGCTTGGTCAAACTTACCAAGTAATGGCTGAGCAACAATTAAAGCAATACACAGTGATACTAAGGCAGCAATACGGCCGATGTGTACATAGTGACGTTGGCTTTCATTTGGTTTAAAGCGACTATAAATATCCATAGTAAAGATGGTAGAAATACTGTTAGTCATTGAAGCTAGTGAAGAAACAATCGCCGCAACTAAAGCAGCAAACACTAAACCTTTAATACCTACTGGCATAAGCGCCATCATCGATGGGTAAGCTTGATCTGGTGTGGTTAAAGACGGGTAAAGAATAACCGCAGCAATACCTGGTAATACTACAATTAATGGCATTAATAATTTAAGGTAAGCAGCAAAGGCAATACCTTTTTGCGCTTCTTTAATATCTTTAGCTGCTAACGCGCGCTGAATAATATACTGGTTAAAACCCCAATAACTGAAGTTCATTACCCACATACCGCCAAGTAATACAGAAATACCAGGTAGGCTCATGTAATGGTCATTTTCGGGACTTAAGATCATATCAAAATGCTCAGGCATTTTTTCAGTCAGAATACCAAAACCGGCTAATACACCTTGTCCATCTGCAACAGCATCTAAGGCTAAATAACTCAGTAACAAGCCGCCAAACACTAACAACACTACTTGTAAAATATCGGTGAAAGCAACCGCTTTTAAGCCACCATATAAAGAATAAGCAACAGAAAAGACGGCTAAAAATATCATGCCGAACATCCAATCAACACCAGCTACTGTTTCTATAGCCATACCACCTAACCATAACACTGCCGTTAAGTTAACAAAGGTATATACCGCTAACCAAAATATAGCCATGGTAGTTTTAACTTTGTTATCAAAACGCTGTTCAAGGTATTGCGGCATAGTGAAAATTTTATTTTCTAAGAAAATAGGCAACATGTATTTACCGACCAGGACCAAAGTAATGGCGGCCATCCACTCGTATGATGCAATTGCTAAACCAATGGCATATCCAGAGCCTGACATACCAATAATCTGCTCTGCAGAAATATTCGCAGCAATAAGCGATGCACCAATAGCCCACCAAGGCAGTGATTTACTGGCTAAGAAATAATCTTCGGTATTTGCGCCCTCTTTTTTCTCATTACGAGAAACCCACAAGGCAAGACACAACAGACCTATAACATAGACAATAAAGATTGTGCTATCTATGGTCCCCAACTTATTTGTAAATTCCATCATTTGTTACCTTTTATAGTTATCATTATATTTTTTGAGTTAGTTTTTATATTTTGTATTTTTATCTTAATAATGCTTGATGCTTATTATTCAACTGAATAAATTATCGAAACGCCCCTTGTGTTGCAGTACATAAATATATACTTGGCTTTAAACCAAATTTAATTTCATACTTGTTGTTCACCACATATTCTACTTGAGCAACAAATTCAGTAGGCACTAAAGCTACGACACAGCCACCAAAGCCGCCCCCAGTCATTCTTACGCCGCCTTGATCTCCTACAACACCATCAATCATATCAACCAGACCATCCATCTCTTTAGTAGTAACTTCAAAGTCATCACGTAAAGAGATATGAGAAGCCTTCATTGCTACACTAATGGTTGTCATATCATTATTTTTAAGTGCCTTTAGTGTACTAACCGCACGTTCATTTTCACTAATAACGTGTCGAGCACGTTTGAACAATACCGGCTCAATTTGGTCTTTATCAGCATTAAGTTGTGCCAAGGTAACATCACGTAAAGCTGAAACACCAAAATGATTTGCCACCGCTTCACATTGCTCTCGTCTTAAATTGTATTCACTGTCAACCAAGCCACGCTTTACGTTTGAATTCACGATAAACAGGGTTAAATCATCAGGGATAGGTGCGTCTTCAAAAGATAAATCTTTGCAATCAAGTAACATGGCATGATCTTTCTGACCCATAGCTGAAATCAGTTGATCCATGATGCCACAGTTACAACCAACAAAATCATTCTCTGCTTGTTGGCCTAAAAGCGCGGCATTAATACCATCTAAATCTAATTGATAAAGCTCAGCAAAGGCTTTTAAAATCGAAATTTCAAAACTGGCAGATGAGCTTAAACCTGCACCTTGCGGAACATTGCCAGTAACCACTAGATTTGCGCCTTTAATCTTTGGGTGCTTTTTCATTAATGCTTGTAATGTACCTTTAACATAATTACTCCACATCATCTGCTGATCAAAGACTATCTCACTCAAGATAAATTCATTAATTTGCTGGTCACAATCATGAGCATAAACTTTAACAACATTATCTTCACGAGCTGATGCCGCAATGGTAGTGCCGTAATTAATCGCGGCAGGCAAAACAAAGCCGTCATTGTAATCGGTATGATCGCCAATGATATTTACTCGGCCAGGAGCATGAACAACTATTTCAGCTGAACGTTGAAATTGCTGTTCAAATAAAGTTTGCACGAGATTTTCTTGGTCAAGCTCTTGATGTTCTGCTTCTTTTTGATCAGTAACGGATAAAGTCATTAGTTTTTCTCCTTATAATGAATAGCAGGTAAGTCACGAAGCCTTTTTGCTGCTTGTTCAGCGGTTAAGTCTCGTTGTGCTTCAGCCATCATTTCATAGCCAACCATAAACTTTCGCACCGTGGCCGATCTTAATAGTGGCGGGAAGAAACTGGCATGTAAGGTCCATTCATCATGTTGTTCTCCATCAAAGGGTGCACCGTGCCAGCCCATAGAATAAGGGAAAGAACATTCAAATAAATTGTCATATTTGATGGTGATTTTCTTGAGGATGTCGGCTAAAGATAGCTTTTGCGCATCATTTAGTTCAGTGATACGAGATACTGAAAAACGTGGTAACAATAAGGTTTCAAACGGCCAAGCCGCCCAGTACGGAACAACAACCAACCAGTCATCATTGCAAACGACAATACGTTCTTTGTTTTCAACTTCTCTATTTACATAATCTTGCAACAAGTTACTGCCATGTTTTGCTAGATAAGCTAGCTGCGCATTTTGTTTTTTCATCACCAAGGTCGGTAATTGCTGTTGTGCCCAAATCTGGCCATGAGGGTGTGGGTTAGAGCAGCCCATTACACTGCCTTTGTTTTCAAATATTTGTACGCTAGTATAGATTTTTCCTAATTCCTCACATTGCTCCTGCCAAGTATCAACAATACAGCGAATCTCTTTTACACAAAGCTGTGGCAGCGTTTTGCTGTGATCGGGTGAAAAACAAATAACGCGGCTTTCACCTTGCTCAGTAGCCATTTTAAAAAGCGGATCATCACTACTTACACTTGGCGTATCTTGTTTGATTGCAGCAAAATCATTGGTAAATACAAAGGTCTCTTTGTAGTTATCATTTATCTCACCATTGATACGGGTATTGCCCGCACATAAAAAACAGTCTTTGTCATAGGAAGGTTTTTCTTGCTCATCAAGTTTTTCAACCTGCCCTTGCCAAGGACGTTTTGCTCTATGCGGGGAAACTAAAACCCATTCGTCGATAAGTGGGTTGTATCGTCTGTGTGGATGTTCTGTAGGATCAAACTCGGTAGTCATAAACTTTTAAGGTGAATTATTAAAATATAAACCGAGGGTAAACGTTTACCCCTGTATGTGCAAGTAGTCTATATAAATTATGCTCACCTTGAAGGATAGACAATATTTAGTGTATATTACTGGCACTTCCAAGAAGATAAACCAGTGTAAACATTTTCCCTATGGCAACAATAAAAGACGTAGCTCGACTTGCTGGCGTTTCAGTAGCATCCGTTTCACGGGTATTAAACAACGGACCAAAAGTCAGTAATAAAACTATTGAAAATGTATTAAGGGTGGTGAAAGAATTAAACTATACCCCTAATGCTAATGCTCGCGCGCTTGTCACTCAAAAGAGTACTACCCTGGGTGTTGTCATACCTGATCTTATTGATCCCTTTTTCGCCTCATTAGCCCATGGTGTTGAACAAGTAGCCCGCCAAGAAAATATGCAGTTGTTATTAAGTACTGGCTTAGTTAGTGCTGAAACCGAGATGCAAGCCATCAATTTACTCATTGAAAGACGTTGTGATGTCATGGTGGTGCATAGCAAGAAGTTGTCCGATGAAGTATTGATTGAGTTAGCTAATAAAGTCCCTGGCCTTGTACTCATAGACCGCTATATTGAAGAAATTTCGCAGCGTTGTGTTTGGCTTGATAACCTTGAGGGCGGTAAAATTGCGGCACGTCATTTATTAGCCCTAGAGCATAAAAATTTCGCCTGTATCTCCAGTAAATATCAGATTGACGATCCCCTACTTAGATTACAAGGCTTTCAAAACGAACTGCACTCTGCAGGTATTGCTATTGATGAAAAGTTAATTGAGTTTGGTGAGCCAACCCTGCAAGGAGGAGAGCTAGCAACACAAAATCTGCTCGCCTCAGGGAAACGTTTTTCTGCTGTATTTGTTTATAATGATGCCATGGCAATAGGTGCTATTTCGACCCTAGAAGATAATGGTTTTAAAGTACCATCAGATATTTCCGTACTGGGCTTTGATGATGTTTTATTATCTCGCTATTCAAGGCCAAAACTGAGCACCTTAAATTACCCAGTTGAAGAAATGGCCATGCAAGCTGCGAATATCGGCATCGAATTAACAGCAAAACAAACATTAGGCATAATTGATAAAAACTGTAAACACATCCCGAGGTTAGTTAAACGAGAATCTACCAGCTTTAACATGAGTTAATTATTTAGCCTTTATAGCCCTAAGTTTACCGATACTTCTGAAGAAGAACTAAGAAGGACGATTCAGAAGTGAACTAAAATTCCCATGTTAAACCTACCACCCAGCCCCGTTGTCTAGCATCATATTCAAAGTCATGACTTTTATAATCAAGTCATAAACTCGAAAACCCAATGTTGTGCTTATCGCATCATTCCATCGATAACCAAGATTAATAGAAGCGTCATAAAACTTATCTTCGCCAACACTAAAACCTCCGACGGCAAGGCCACCACTTAAGTAAAAGTCTGAGTTATAAATTATTGATTTTGCCTTAATGCCAATAAGTGGGTCTAGCCATGTCTCACTATGATTTACATTAACGGCATTGTAATCACCTGCATCGTCACTCGAAAAGCAATTAGACAATTAATATCACCCCATACCGCACTAAGGTCTTATTATGCCAAATACAACAAATACAAAACTGAGTAAAAGAAAAGTAGCCGCTGCAACATCTACACAGTTACGAATAAGTGAAATAGAATCACGGATTCAAAAACTTAAACCTGGAATAGCGATTATAAAAAGCAAAGAAACACTCACCTGATAATTAACCACTGAGAGTTACATTTTTCTCACAGATATCACAAAGCGTAACCTTTATAGTGGTTAAATATAAGTCCATTAATTAAACGGTGTTTTCAAAGGATAATTATGTGCCTTCGCTATTACTTACTCGTTAGTTTGTTAGCTGTACCTGCAACCAATGCTGGTCAATTTCATTTTCAATTAGAAAATGATGTTACTTTTGGTGAAGATGGAAACTACAGTAACGGCATGATTTTAGGGTGGGAAAGTAAAGCACTGCTTGACGAATCCATTGGTATTCATAATTGGCTACAAAACTTATTACCCGCTCAACAGAACGCTTTTCAAGCATGGGGGTTAAAAGTCAGTCAACGAATGTGGACACCCGATGAAATTAAAATTTCTGAAGCACAACCCTACGATCGCCCTTATGCTGGATTTCTAGAGTTCGAGCAACATGGCGCTGTGTATAGCTCGGATCTTACTCAAAAAAGCTGGTTAGCTATTGGTATTATCGGCCCAGCTTCAGGCACGGAACAATTACAAAGCTCAATCCATAAAGTCATTGGCGCAAGTACCTCTTTAGGTTGGCAACATCAAGTTGAAAACACTGCAACAATACAAGTGGCTTATGAAATTGATTACCTTTTATTAAGAAACTCAGCTCCCTTTAACAGCCAATGGGAAATTAGTAGCTTTAGTCATAATGCACTTGGTAATGTTCGCAGTGAACTAAATGCCGGTTTAACATTACGTTGGGGTACAAACCTCAGTCAATCCTTTGGCCGTTTAAGTAGTCACTTTGGCCATGTAGGGAATCTTAGTGATGATTCAAAACCTCAATCCTTAATGTTTTATACACGGTTACAAGCTGGTTATCGATTTAATGACTTAACCATTGATGGTAATTTACCTTATCACTCTGAAGTAGAATTTAACCCCAACCAAGCAAGCGCTTCCACAGGAGTCTCCTATTATTTTTCTAGAGGCTCAGTAACGTGGAGCTTTAATGTTTACACTAAAGAATACCTTACAGATAGTAAGGATTGGCATGGATATGGTTTATTACAATTAGCCTGGTCAATTTAAATTAACGCTAGATTAGTGCTACTAAAACTCATTACACACATTGTGTGTAATATTTAACACATCAATAAATGTGTAATCTTATATAGTGTTACCATATTATTTATTGTCATAGTTTACAGCTAACTAAAGCTTTACCTTTTGAAATTAATTAGGATTCAAAATGAAACGTATTTTTCTATTTTTACTAACCAATATCGCGATAATGCTAGTACTGAGTATCACCTTAAGGCTTTTAGGTGTTGATAGTATATTGGCAGAAAATGGCTCAGACCTTAATATTCAGGCGCTAGTTATTCTTTCTGGTGTTATCGGCTTTGGCGGCTCGTTTATCTCCTTATTAATTTCTAAGTGGATGGCAAAGCGAATGACGGGTGCCGTAGTTATTACTGAGCCAACTTCTAACATCAACAAGTGGTTAATATCAACGGTTGAAAAACAAGCTAAAACTGTCGGCATAAAAATGCCTGAAGTGGCTATTTTCCCATCAGAGCAAATGAATGCCTTTGCTACTGGTGCAAGTAAAAACAATGCCTTAGTTGCGGTTTCTCAAGGATTACTTGATAACATGTCACAAGGTGAGATTGAAGCAGTACTTGGTCATGAAATGAGCCATATAGCTAACGGTGACATGGTAACACTCACGTTAATTCAAGGAGTAGTAAATACTTTTGTGGTATTTTTATCTCGCATCGTAGGTCATATTGTTGACCGCGTCATTTTGAAAAATGAGCGTGGTCATGGCATTGGCTATTTTGTTACCGTACTTGTCTCGCAAGTTGTACTTTCAATACTCGCCAGCGTTATTGTGATGTACTTCTCTAGAAAGCGTGAATTTATTGCTGATACCGGCGGTGCTGATTTAGCAGGACACCAAAATATGATAAGCGCTCTTAAACGCTTAGCGCAAAAAGAGCCTGAAGCACTACCTGAACAGTTAGCTGCATTTGGTATTGGTGAAAAAACCAAACAAGGTTTTAGTCATTTATGGGCTTCACATCCGCCCATTGAAGATAGAATTGAGGCATTAGAAAAAAGAGCGCTAACGCGTTAAACTACAAGGTAATTTTATGGCTCTATTTCTCTTCATCTGCTTTATGGATAGAGCCGTAATAACCTGCTAATAACCTGCTAATCAAGGCTTAAGGATTGATTATGATTTCCCGCCACTTACGCTTTATTGGTGTAATGACCTTTTCAACAATACTAACAACAATGTTCAGTAGTTCCGTACATGCTGCTCGAGATGTAACACAAATTCATCTTGAGCCTGGCACAGGTTTATGGTCGTTAGGTATGGGATTTAGAAATGGTACTTTTCCGTATGTAGGTAAGGATGATGTAGATGATTTATTGCCGCTTATTACCTATAACGGTGAAACCTTTTTTATTGATGGTACCCGTACAGGCTTCCACCTTTATCAATCCTCTGATTGGTTAATAGGTGCCTATGCATCATACCGTTTTGCTGGTTTTAATGAAGAGGATGGTATAGAGCTTGATGGAATGGACCGAGATGATGGTGTAGATGGCCGCTTTGCCATTACCCGCCGTACTGACTTTGGTAATTTCACCCTAGATTATGGCCATGATATCAGTGGTACGTCCAATGGTTGGGATCTTGATTTGCGTTGGGGTAAGTTATTTGTCCATGGTAATTATCGTATCAGACCTTGGATAGGTATTACTTATGAAGACCAAAAACTCAGTAATTATTATTACGGCGTTAATGCTGAAGAAGCAACCCCTGATAGAGCAGCCTATCGCACAGACAGTTCATTTGAGATGCGTTATGGCATTGATATGAGTTATCGCGTAGCTCAGCATCACTACCTCGGTTTTAACATGCAATATTCAGAGCTAGATTCCACCAAAATCAACAGCCCAATTGTTATTGATAATGGTCAGTTTAGTAGCTTTGCTAGTTACCGCTATGAATTTAATGATTATCAAGACAACCCTTATGTTAATGGCAGTATTACTAAAGATTTAACCATGGGTGAATGGTATTGGCGTGTGGCTGCGGGTCGTCATACTGAAACTACCTTTAATAAACTTCTTCGTTTTCAAGATATGTTTAAACCTGAAGAACGCGGCACAGGGTTAGCCAGTGTCTTTGTTGGTAAAAAAATAGCTGATAATTTTATGTGGTTACCGCTTGAAGCCTATGTAACCGGTGGTTATGTCAGACGCTTTGAGCAAGGTCTACAAGATAACTTTAATGAGTATGTACTCGGGTTTAAGGCTTACTTCTCAAAGTTTCCTTGGTCCGATACCGTTAAAACCCGTATAGGCATTGCTGAAGGTGTCTCTTACGCCGCGAAAGTTCCGTTTGTTGAAGGTGAACACGTTGAAGGAAAAAACCGCTCTGCTTCTAAATTCTTAAATTACTTAGACTGGAGTATCGATGTCAGCATCGGTGATGTCTTTAAAGTACCTAAATTAAAAGAGTGTTATTTTGGTTGGTCTGTACATCACCGCTCTGGCATATTTGCTAGCTCTGACTTTTTTGGTAACGTAAATGGCGGTAGTAATGTCAATACACTTTACGTACAGTGTCATAATAATGTTATGGGCAGTTAAACAGATGTTGATCTTATCCTTTGAGCTTAATAGCAAATAGAATAAACAATGCCATCAATTAAGACGCTAACTTTATCTTTACTCTTGCTTCCCTTGTTTTGTATTGCAGATGAGCCTGTAGTTACTGAGCGACCTAAAGCGGATATTCTACAAAGTAAGCTCAACGCTATGATGCAAAATACAGCATCGTGGTTAGATAACATTGCAGACAGTGAGGCTGGCGATAACGATCTTGAAAGTGACAATAAAGACAAAAACGCCTCCGCTAATGGCTATCTACAGTTATCTTGGCTGCCTCGAACGGGTGATTTAGATGACGTGGATGCAAAATTTAAAGTCTATTTTAATTTGCCTGAGTGGAACGAACGACTAGCTCTGGTTATCGATAATGATGATGAAGATGAACTGTTACTCGATTATGAAACCGACAACTCCCCTACCGACCAGTCAGGTGTTAACGTTGCCCTTCAATACGTCAAACAATTTAATGATAAATGGCAAATTAAAAACAGACTTGGAGTCAGTCGTAAACAATTATATCTACGGAGTGAAATGCAGTTTACCTGGAGAATGCAAGATTTTGATTTTAGGCTACAACCCCGACTTGATTATTTCTTACAAGATGGTTGGGGCCCTAGTGTTAAAGGAGTGGTTAACTACTCATTAGAAAAAAGTTATTTTTCTTTATCTGCAAGCTGGCAAAAAATCCAAAACGAATCAAGATCACGTCGAAAAGTGGGTTTCTTCCACATAAAAAGTACCGGCCGCAAACAGTTATTAGTTACAGGTGTGCAATATAATAAAAGCAATAACAAACTTGATATACCGAATGAGAGTTATGTTTTATCGACGCGCTATCGAAACCTTATCTATAAATCCTGGATGTATTTTGAAGTAGAGCCTTTTATTGAATTTAATCAACTAAATGACTTTAGAAGAGAAGCAGGGATAGCTTTCAATTTACTCAGCTATTATGGTGATTAGCTGTATTAATCTGTCTTCAATTTTGTGGACATTTATAAGCATGGCCCAAAAAGGTTACGGATGTATTAAAGCCCATGTGCTGTTCAATATGAATACTATTAGCGCCTATGCCAATAGCCTTATTTTTTAGATCGTTAATACTTGCAATAGTTAGCTCAGGATTAGAGATAAAAAAGAAGGTATACCAACTGCCCTCAGAGCCAACAAGCTCTCCCTTGTATTGACAATGTTGTACCTGATCAAAATCATCATAGATTTTCACATGATTAGCATTTTCTTCGAGTTGATGGGTGTCTAATACACTGCAAGATGTCAGTACTAAGCAGCTTGTTAGCAGGATTAACCTTTTAATATTCAATGAATTCATAAATCCCTAACTAGCGTATTTTTTATTTAAGTAGTATGTACCGCCCGACTTTGGTAAATCAAGCATTCAATTTTGTTTTATGGAATTACCTTACTGGTCTAGCTATTAAATCGCTCAAATTTTATTGATAATTCCGATGCCAATTGATGGTGCCCTTTCACTTTTAACACCTCAATTATACATTCGATGGTGCATAGACCACCTTTAGGTTGATTGGCCCTGAGTTTGTATGAAGAATCATTTATAGTATTCAAGGTAAATTGTGCAGCGTTTTTTAAATAAGGGCTTTG
>PJEL010002892.1_pt1 | contig 15213 bp, 11 predicted proteins | sample 1853271 | NCBI WGS metagenome assembly PJEL01 (sample SAMN08108733, study PRJNA415343) | Invertebrate metagenome, whole genome shotgun sequencing project. | host: Globobulimina | place: Sweden: Gullmar Fjord | collected 2015-08 | reverse complement strand
TAATGTTAAGATGTCAGTAACCTTATTGTGTCCGATAGCGATGGATGAAGGTTTACGTTTTGCTATTCGTGAGGGTGGTAGAACTGTTGGGGCTGGTGTTGTTACTAAAATTGTTGAGTGATGAGTGATAAATAGGTCAGTAGCTCAATTGGCAGAGCAGCGGTCTCCAAAACCGCAGGTTGTGGGTTCGAGTCCCTCCTGGCCTGCCAATATTGTATGGTAGTTGTAATGAATAATATAAAATGGTTAATGACAGGTGGATTGTTTGTTTTAGGGATGATTGGTCAATATGTTTACTCTGAATTGCCAAATTCACAGATTTTATTGGGTTGGGTAATACTTAGCTTGATATTATTGACCATTGTGGCGACTACATCTCAAGGACAAGTGTTTATTGGTTTTGCTAGAGATGCTAGTATTGAGCTTAGAAAAGTAGTTTGGCCGAGTAGACAAGAAACTTTGCAAACAAGTTTGATTGTATTAGGTGTCGTATTAGTAATGGGATTAATATTATGGCTTATGGATACAACATTATTACATGTTGTTGGCATCATTACGGGACAAAAAGGTTAATAAATGTCAGAACAAGAACATTCATCAAAACGTTGGTATGTAATTCATGCTTATTCAGGTTATGAATTTTTTGTGATGAGAGAGTTACAAAGTAGAATAGAAAGAGAATCTTTAGGATCTAAATTTGAAGAGATCATGATACCATCTGAAAATGTGGTTGAAATGCGTGCTGGTGCAAAGCGCAAGAGCACTAGAAAATTTTTCCCAGGTTATGTCTTAGTAAGAATGGATATGGATGAGCAAACTTGGCATTTAGTTAGAAGTACTCCTCGGGTTTTAGGGTTTGTGGGTGGTACTAGTGAGAAACCAACTCCAATAACTGATGCTGAAGCGGATGCAATATTACAAAGGGTACAAGAGGGAATTGATAAGCCTAGACCTAAGGTAATGTTTGAGCCGGGTGAGGTAGTTAGAGTACTTGATGGTCCATTTTCCGACTTCAATGGTGTGGTCGAAGAGGTTAATTATGAAAAGAGTAAATTGCGAGTGGCGGTATTAATTTTTGGTAGATCTACACCTGTTGAATTGGATTTTACTCAGGTAGAAAAAGGTTAAGTGTTACGTTGCAAGAGGAATAAATAATGGCTAAAAAAATTTCGGCATATATAAAATTACAAGTTCCTGCCGGTAAGGCTAATCCTAGCCCTCCCGTAGGGCCTGCGCTAGGACAACATGGTGTTAATAGTATGGAGTTTTGTAAAGCTTTCAATGCGGCAACGCAGAAGATGGAAGCTGGTCTTCCAATACCTGTTGTGATTACAGTGTATGCTGATAGAAGTTTTTCTTTTATTACTAAAACTCCTCCAGCAGCTGTATTATTAAGAAAAGCTGCGGGTATTAAAAAAGGTTCTGGTACTCCAAATACTAAAAAGGTTGGTAAGGTATCAAGAAAACAATTAGAAGAAATAGCAAAGACTAAAGAACCTGATTTAACTGCTGCTGATATGGATGCGGCGGTTAAAATTATTGCAGGGACAGCAAGAAGTATGGGGCTTGAGGTAGATAATTAAATTTAAAGGTTTATGCAATGAGAATATCGAAAAGAGCAAAAGCTATTAAAGAAAAACTAGATAAAACAAAAATCTATTCTGCTATGGATGCTTTGCAGTTACTTAAAGATTTATCAAAAGTTAATTTTGAAGAAAGTGTTGATGTTTGTATAAATCTTGGTATTGATCCAAAGAAATCTGATCAAACTGTTAGAGGTTCAGTCGTATTACCAAATGGTACTGGGAAAAATGTTAAGGTAGCAGTATTTGCTCAAGATGAGAAAGCACAAGATGCAAAAGATGCTGGGGCTGACATAGTAGGTTTTGAAGAGCTTGCTGATTCTATTAAAAAAGGTAATATAGATTTTGACGTATTAATAGCAACGCCTGATTCTATGCGTTTGGTTGGTCAATTAGGTCAAGTGCTAGGCCCGCGTGGATTAATGCCTAACCCAAAAGTTGGCACAGTAGCGTCAGATATTAAAAAAGCTGTATCTAATGCTAAATCTGGTCAAGTTCAGTTTAGAGCAGATAAAGGAGGCATAATCCATTGCCAAATAGGTAAAATAAAATTTACTGCAGATAGTCTTAAAGAAAATTTAACTGCTTTATTGGCTGCTTTGGTAAAAGCAAAGCCTTCATCGGCTAAAGGAACATATAATAAGAAGATGACTTTAACTACTACCATGGGACCTGGAATAGTTATCGATGCAGCTTCAATTGAAAAATGATTTACAGCAGCTCCTAGACATTTTTATTGTCTAGAAACTGTCGTAGACCGTAGGTGCAGAATGCATAAAAGGATTGTTTCCTGCCTACGCAGACTATAGCCGGATATTTCTGGCTATATTTACAAAAGTTATACTTTTGTGATAAACAATTAGGTAATGTAAATAGTAGGTGGGAAGATAAATGACTCTTTCATTGGCAGATAAAAAAATAGTTGTGGCAAATGTAGCTGAGGTTGCTGGGAAGGCAATTTCATTGGTTGCTGCTGAATATCGTGGTTTAACAGTATCAGAAATGACTGAGCTAAGAAAAAATGCTAGGACAGCTGGGGTAGAATTGCGTGTTGTAAGAAATACTTTAGCTAGGATAGCTTTAAAGGGGACTTCATTTGAATGTATTGTAGATGAATTGTCAGGCCCCCTATTTTTAGCTTTTTCTATTGATGAGCCTAGTTCTGCGGCTCGTATAGTAAAAGATTTTGCTAAAGAGCATGATACTCTTAAAGTTAAAGCTTTATCTATTAATGGTGAATTGCTAAGTGCTAAAGATATAGATGTTATTGCAAAATTGCCTACTTATGAAGAAGCTCTTGGAACTTTAATGAGATTGTTAAAGGCTCCAATAGAGAAGTTTGTCAGAATATTGGCAGCGCCTAATTTGAAATTAGTACGAACACTTATGGCTGTTCGTGATCAGAAACAATAACTTAGGAGCAATTAAAATGGCTATTACAAGAGAAGAAATATTAGAATCTATAGCAAATATGAGCGTAATGGATGTGGTTAAGCTCATTGAAGAAATGGAAGAAAAATTTGGTGTTACTGCGGCAGCAGCAGCTCCTGTAATGGTAGCCCAAGCTGGTGAAGGCGGTGGGGTAGTTGAAGAGCAAACTGAATTTGATCTGATGTTGCAAGAAATTGGTGGTAACAAAATTGCAGTAATTAAAGCAGTACGTGCTATTACTAGTCTTGGTTTAAAAGAAGCTAAAGATTTAGTTGAAAGTGCTCCTGCTGCTGTTAAAGAAGGTATTGCCAAAGACGAGGCTGAAGATATTAAGAAGAAGTTAGAAGAAGCTGGCGCAAAGGTTGAAATTAAGTAACTAATGGATGCATGATTTTAACCATAATATCGATGTTTTTTGAATATCGGATAGGTGTTTTTAACAATTTTTTGGGGTAATTTAATGGTAACTTCCAATGTATTAACCAAGTATTCATATACTGAGAAGAAAAGATTTAGGAAAAATTTTGGTAAGCTTCCAAAAGTAATGGATATTCCTTTGCTTTTAGGAACGCAAATAAATTCCTATAAAGCTTTTCTGCAAGCTGATGTTGAAAGTAACAAGCGTTTAGACCGAGGTTTACATGCTGCTCTCAAAAGTGTTTTTCCTATTGAAAGCTATTCAGAAATGTCGATCTTAGAGTATATTGGGTATAGTCTTGGAGAACCTCAATTTGATGTTAAAGAATGTAAAATGCGTGGGATAACTTATTCTGCCCCGTTGCGTGTAAAAATACGTTTAACTCTTTTTGATAAAGAATTATCCACTAAAGACTCTAAAACCATCAAAGAGATTAAAGAACAAGCAGTTTATATGGGCGAAATGCCCTTGATGACAGCTGTGGGTTCTTTTGTAATTAATGGTACAGAAAGAGTTGTAGTTTCTCAGCTACATAGATCTCCTGGAGTATTTTTTGAGCATGATAAAGGGAAAACACATTCCTCTGGTAAGTTGTTATATTCAGCTAGAATTATTCCTTATAGAGGATCTTGGTTGGATTTTGAGTTTGATCCAAAAGATAATTTGTTTGCACGTATCGATAGGAAGCGTAAATTACCAGTGACTATTTTGCTAAAAGCATTGGGATATGATGTTGAAGATATCCTAGATATATTTTTTGAGCATAATAGCTATTACATAGAAGGTAACAATATTAATCTTGAATTGGTTCCCGAAAGATTAAAAGGGGAAATTGCTTCATTTGATATTGTAGTTGGAGAGGATGTTTTAGTTGAGGCAGGTAGAAGAATCACAGCTAGGCATGTTGTGAAAATGGAAAAAGTTGGTTTAAATACTTTAACTATTGATGGAGATTATTTACTGGGTAAAATATTATCTAAGGCCATAGTAGATGGAGAGACAGGTGAGATTTTAGTAAATGCTAATACAGAAATAACCAGTGATATTATAACTAAAATATTAGAATCAGGTGTTGATAGTTTCTCTACTCTTTTTATCAATGAACTTGATAGAGGCAGGTACATTTCAAGTACATTGGCTGTTGATCCTGCTGATAATACTGTAGACGCCTTAGTAGAGATTTATCGTATGATGCGTCCTGGTGAACCTCCTACACATGATTCAGCGGAGAGTTTGTTTAATAATCTTTTCTTTGTTGAAGAAAGATATGATCTGTCTGCTGTTGGTAGAATGAAATTCAATAAGAGAATTGGCCGTGAAGAAATTAAAGGGGCTGGTGTTTTATCAAAAGAAGATATTGTTGCTGTTATCAAAACACTAATTGATGTGAGAGATGGTCGTGGTCATGTTGATGATATAGATCATTTAGGAAATCGTCGAGTTAGAGCTGTTGGGGAGATGACAGAAAATCAATTTAGGGTTGGTTTGGTTAGAATTGAAAGAGCGGTAAAAGAAAAAATTAGTTTAGCTGACTCAGAAAATTTAATGCCACAAGATTTAATTAACTCTAAGCCAGTTGCTGCTGCGATAAAAGAATTTTTTGGTTCAAGCCAGTTATCGCAATTTATGGATCAAGTGAATCCTTTATCAGAGATTACTCATAAAAGGCGTATATCAGCTTTAGGGCCTGGAGGATTAACTAGGGAAAGAGCTGGGTTTGAGGTACGAGATGTTCATACGACTCACTATGGTAGGGTATGTCCTATTGAAACTCCTGAAGGTCCAAATATTGGTTTAATTAATTCATTAGCTATTTATGCTAAAACGAACGAGTATGGTTTTTTAGAAACTCCGTGTCGCCGTATAGTTAATTGTAAAGCAACTGATGATATAGATTATCTATCGGCAATTGTCGAGCATGAATGTTACATTGCTCAGTCAAATGTTAAATTAAATGATGCAGGGGAGATTGTTGACGATTTTGTTGCATGTAGGCATAAGAATGAATTTACAATGACACAATCTTCAAATATTAATTATATGGATATATCCCCCAAGCAAGTTGTTTCAGTTGCTGCTTCATTGATTCCGTTTTTAGAGCATGATGATGCAAACAGAGCTCTTATGGGATCAAATATGCAACGCCAAGCAGTGCCTTCAATAATAGCTGAAAAACCGTTAGTTGGAACGGGTATGGAAAGAACAGTAGCAGTTGATTCAGGAGTTGCTTTAGTTGCTAAAAGAAGTGGGTTTGTTGATTCAGTTGATGCTAGTAGGATAGTTGTTAGAGTAGATGATTCAGAGAATGTAGAAGGAAGTTCTGGCGTAGATATTTATACATTAACAAAATATTCACGTTCCAATCAAAATACATGTATTAATCAGAGAGTTTTAGTGAAGTCAGGCGATCAAATTTCGAAAGGTGATATATTAGCTGATGGTCCTTGTACTGATATGGGTGAATTAGCTTTAGGTCAGAATTTGCTTATAGCGTTTATGCCTTGGCATGGTTACAATTTTGAGGATTCAATTCTGTTATCTGAGAGGATTGTGCAAGAAGATAGGTTTACTTCTATTCATATAGAGGAATTAACTTGTATTGCTCGTGATACTAGAATTGGTAAAGAAGAAATTACTGCTGATATTCCAAATGTTGGAGATGGTGTATTATCTAAATTAGATGAAGTTGGTATTGTTTATGTTGGTGCCGAAGTAACACCTAGCGATATTCTTGTTGGTAAAATAACACCAAAAGGCGAAACTCAATTAACTCCTGAAGAAAAGCTTTTAAGGGCGATTTTTGGTGAAAAGGCTTCTGATGTTAAGGATACTTCATTGCGTGTACCTTCAGGGATAAATGGTACAGTGATAGATGTCCAGGTTTTTACTAGAGATGGATTAGACAAAGACTCTAGAGCTCAATTTATATCTGAAAACGCGCTTGCAGAGATTCAACAAGATTTAGATGATGAATTAAGAATCTTAGAGCATGATATATACGATAGATTAAAAAATATCTTAATGAATCAAGTTGGGGATGCTGGACCAAATGAATTAAAAAAAGGCACAGTAATAACTGAAGAATATTTACAAATTTTGAGTAAAGAGCAATGGTTTGAGATTAACTTATCAGATGATAGTTTGAATTCAAAATGTGAATTGCTCCAAACTCAGTTAGAAGAAGGTAAATCTCGAAATACAGAGAAACTAAAAAAACAACAAGCGAAACTTAATCAAGGCGATGACTTAGCTCCTGGAGTTTTAAAAATTGTTAAAGTTTATCTTGCTGTTAGGCGTAGACTACAACCAGGTGATAAACTAGCTGGTCGTCATGGTAACAAAGGTATTATATCTAGGGTTGTTCCTGTAGAAGATATGCCTTATTTACCTGATGGCACTCCTGTTGATATTGTTTTAAATCCACTTGGAGTTCCTTCTCGTATGAATGTAGGTCAAGTACTAGAAACACATTTAGGCTGGGCAGCTAAAACTTTAGGGTTGCAAATTGGTAAAATGCTAGATGAAAATAAAAACTCTATTGAAATTAGAGATTTTATTGACAAAATTTATAATAGTGATTCTGGTGAAAATATTGATTTATCACAATTGTCAGATGATGAGATCATGCAACTGGGCGATAATTTAAAAACAGGTGTTCCAATTGCCACACCAGTTTTTGATGGAGCTAGTGAAGATGAGATTAAACGGCTATTGAAAATGGCAGGTCTCCCTGCAAATGGGCAGGCAAATCTAATTGATGGCAGAACTGGACGAACATTTGATACTGCCATAACAGTTGGTTATATGTATATATTGAAATTGAATCATTTAGTTGATGATAAAATGCATGCACGTTCTACAGGTTCATATAGCTTGGTTACTCAGCAACCTTTGGGAGGTAAAGCGCAGTTTGGTGGGCAAAGGTTTGGTGAAATGGAAGTTTGGGCATTAGAAGCTTACGGTGCTGCTTATACATTACAGGAAATGTTGACGGTGAAATCTGATGATGTGGTTGGTAGAACCAGGATATATAAAAATATAGTAGATGGAGATCATCGTATGGAGGCTGGTATGCCGGAATCTTTTAATGTGCTTGTTAAAGAAATACGGGCTCTTGGAATAAATATTGATTTAGACCAGAAATAGGTTGAGGAGACTAATTTGAATTTTTTAGATAACAGAATGATGCCTAAGAAGCCTGCAATGGGAGATCTCCTAGGAGTGATCAAACAACAAAATCATTACCACGAATTTGATTCTATACGAATAAGTTTAGCTTCTGCAGATATGATTAGATCTTGGTCATACGGTGAAGTTAAGAAGCCTGAGACAATAAATTATCGAACATTTAAGCCAGAAAGAGAAGGTCTATTTTGTGCAAAAATATTTGGTCCTACTAAAGACTATGAATGTTTGTGTGGAAAATATAAAAGGTTGAAACATCGAGGTGTTATTTGTGAAAAATGTGGAGTTGAATTAGCTCTTTCTAAAGTTAGACGTGAAAGAATGGGGCATATTGAGCTAGCTAGCCCTGTTGCTCATATATGGTTTTTGAAATCACTACCTTCACGTATTGGATTATTGCTAGATATGACTTTAAGGGATATAGAAAAAATTCTATATTTTGAGGCCTTTGTAGTTGTTGAGCCAGGAATGACTGAACTTGAAAAAGGACAATTACTTTCAGATGATGCTTACATAGAAGCTATTGAACAATATGGTGATGAATTTACAGCAAAAATGGGTGCTGAAGCAATAAAGGAATTTTTAAAAGGTCTTGATCTTGATAGTGAAATTGCTAAATTAAGAGAAGAATTACCTAATACTAGTTCTGAAACTCGTTCTAAGAAATTAGCAAAACGTTTAAAGTTAATTGAAATGTTAAAATTTTCTGGTAATAACCCTGCAGATATGATTTTAAATGTTTTACCAGTTTTGCCTCCAGATTTGCGTCCTTTAGTCCCGTTAGACGGAGGTAGATTCGCTACTTCTGATTTAAATGATTTGTATCGTAGAGTAATTAACAGGAACAATCGTTTGAAAAGATTATTGGATCTATCTGCGCCAGATATTATTGTAAGAAATGAAAAGAGAATGTTACAAGAATCTGTTGATGCTCTTTTAGATAATGGTAGAAGAGGGCGAGCAATTACTGGTTCAAATAAAAGACCTTTAAAGTCTCTAGCTGATATGATTAAAGGTAAGCACGGTAGGTTCAGACAAAATCTACTTGGAAAACGCGTAGATTACTCAGGAAGATCAGTTATCGTTGTTGGGCCAACACTAAAATTACATCAATGTGGTTTGCCTAAGAAAATGGCTCTAGAACTGTTTAAACCATTTATTTTCAGTAAATTAGAATTACGAGGACTAGCAACTACTATTAAAGCTGCTAAGAAAATGGTTGAAAAAGAAGAGCCAGTAGTATGGGATATTCTTGCAGAAGTTATTCGTGAGCATCCTATATTGTTAAATCGTGCTCCTACATTGCATAGGCTTGGTATTCAAGCTTTTGAGCCACTGTTGATAGAAGGAAAAGCTATTCAGTTACATCCTCTAGTTTGTACTGCTTACAATGCTGACTTTGATGGAGATCAAATGTCTGTTCATATTCCTTTAACTTTGGAGGCTCAACTAGAAGCTCGTTCTTTAATGATGTCTACAAATAATATTTTATCTCCAGCTAATGGTGAACCTATTATAGTTCCTACTCAGGATGTAGTGCTTGGACTATATTATTTGTCTCGTGAGAAGGTTAATTGTTTAGGTGAAGGTATGATCTTTGCGAGTGTTAATGAGGCTAATGCTTTTTATGAAGGAGGTAAAGTTGCTCTGCATAGTAAGGTAAAAATAAGAATTAAATCAAGCGATAAAAATGATGCTGGGGTTGAGGTTGAAAAATACTCCATTGTGGATACTACAGTTGGTCGTGCTTTATTAGCTAGTATATTACCTAAAGGGTTGCCATTTAGTTTGATCAATAAAAATATGAATAAGAAAGCGATCTCAAATCTTATTAATATTTGTTATAGAAAATTTGGTATCAAAGAAACAGTTATTTTTGCTGATAACCTTATGTATACAGGATTTCATTATGCTACTAAAGCTGGTTTATCGATAGGTATTGAAGACTTAATTATTCCTCAATCAAAGGTTAGTATTATTGAAGTTGCTGAAAAAGAAGTTAAAGAAATAGAAGAACAATATGCTTCTGGATTATTAACTAACGGAGAGCGTTACAATAAGGTTGTTGATATTTGGTCACATACTAATGAACGTGTAGCTAAAGCAATGATGGGGGCACTTTCAGTAGAAAAAGTGGTAGATAGTGAAGGTAATACTATTGAGCAAGAATCTTTTAATGCTGTTTACATGATGGCTGATTCAGGAGCTCGTGGATCAGCTGCTCAGATGCGACAGTTAGCTGGGATGAGAGGTTTGATGGCTAGACCAGATGGTTCTATTATCGAAACACCTATTACTGCTAATTTCCGTGAGGGTTTAAATATTCTACAATATTTTATTTCTACTCATGGTGCTCGTAAAGGTCTTGCAGATACAGCGTTGAAAACAGCAAACTCTGGTTATTTAACTAGAAGATTAGTAGATGTTGCTCAAGATGTTGTTGTGTCTATGGAGGATTGTGGTACAGAAGATGGACTCATGATCACTGCACTGATTGAAGGTGGAGACATTGTTGAATCGTTGAAAGATAGGGTTCTTGGTCGAGTTACAGCCTTAGATGTCTGTAAACCAAATTCTGAAAAAATTGTTGTTCCAAAGGGAACTTTACTTGATGAAATGCTAGTTGCTAAAATTGAGGATGAGGGTGTTGATCAAATATTTGTGCGATCTCCTATTTCTTGCAAAACAATTAAAGGTATTTGTGCTTTTTGTTATGGTCGTGATCTTGCTCGCGGACATTTAGTAAATATTGGTGAGGCTGTTGGCGTTATGGCGGCACAATCAATAGGAGAGCCAGGTACGCAGCTTACTATGAGAACATTCCATATTGGTGGTGCGGCAAGTAGAGTTTCTGCAGCAAATAATATTCAAGTGAAAAATGCAGGTGTTTTGCGTTTGCATAATGCTAAAACAGTAAAAAACAGTAATGGGAAATTTGTTATAGTATCTCGTTCAGCAGAATTAACAGTAGCTGATCAACATGGTCGTGAACGTGAGAAATATAAACTTCCATACGGAGCAGAATTATTTTTTGATAATGGGGCAAAACTTAGTGCTGGTCAGCAAGTTGCCCAGTGGGATCCTCATACTTTCCCTGTTGTATCTGAAGTATCTGGTAAATTAAAGCTAACTGATTTGGTAGATGGAATAACTATGAATACTCAAACTGATGATATAACTGGTTTGACTAATATAGTTATCATAGATGCTAAATCCCATTCTGGTGCTACTAAAGATCTAAGACCAATGGCAAAATTAGTTGATGATAAAAATGAAGAAATAATTCTTTCTGGAACTAATGTACCTGCACATTATTATTTACCTGTTGGAGCTATTATTAATTTATCAGACGGGGCAGATATTGCTATAGGTGATGTAATTGCAAGGTTGCCACAGGAGACCTCTAAAACTAGAGATATTACAGGAGGCTTACCAAGGGTTGCTGATTTATTTGAGGCTCGTAAGCCGAAAGAGGCAGCTATTCTTGCTGAGATTAGTGGAGTTATTACTTTTGGTAAAGAAACTAAAGGTAAACGCAGACTTGTTATCACTAATAAAAATAAAAAAGAAACATATGAAGAACTTATTCCAAAGTGGAGACATCTAAGTGTATTTGAAGGTGAGTATATTGAAAAAGGTGAAGTAGTTGCCGATGGTCCTTTAAGTGCTCATGATATTTTAAGATTATTAGGTGTTAGTGAGTTAGCGAATTATATAGTGAATGAGGTTCAGGACGTTTACCGCTTACAAGGGGTAAGAATCAATGATAAACACATTGAAGTAATAGTTAAACAAATGTTACGTAAGATTAATATTGATAAACCTGGGGACACACAGTTGATGGTTGGTGAACAAATAAGCATTAATAAGTTTAATGAAATTAATGAACAAATGTTGGCTGATGATAAGGAAGTTGCGACTTGTTCTCGTAATTTATTAGGTATTACGAAGGCATCTCTTGCTACTGAATCATTTATATCAGCAGCATCTTTCCAAGAAACTACAAGAGTATTAACAGAAGCAGCTGTTGCTGGTAAATCGGACGAGCTTATTGGTCTTAAAGAAAATGTAATGGTAGGAAGGTTGATTCCTGCTGGTACTGGATTTGCTTATCATGAAGATAGGAAACGTAAGCGTATTAAAGAAGAGACAGAATCTGGTCCATCAGCAGATGAAATAGAGCAGGCTCTTAGTGAAGCTCTAAAAACTTCTGATAATCAGCAATTAGCTAATAATCAGCAAGATAGTTAAATTTTATTCTATCTGCTTTACTAATTGTTTGTTGTACTAGGGTGTTTATTTTTTAGTAGTGCAATTGTGCATACTGTATTGACATGGAGTATGTATGTCTTTAAAATGCACTGGCCTGAGAGTGATTAGTTTTTAGTATTTATTGCTCATTTATTTGTGTTTGGAGAAAGAATGGCAACAGTTAATCAATTAGTTAGAAAGCCTCGTGAAGTTAAGGTGCAAAAAAATAATGTGCCTGCCCTCGAGGGGTGTCCTCAGAAAAGAGGTGTTTGTACAAGGGTTTATGTAACTAAACCAAAGAAGCCTAATTCTGCTATGAGAAAAGTTGCTCGTGTACGATTGACCAACGGTTTTGAGGTTACATCGTATATTGGTGGGGAAGGACATAATTTACAAGAGCATTCTGTCGTGTTAATAATGGGTGGACGTGTTAAGGATTTGCCGGGCGTTAGATATCGTGTTATTAGAGGGGCCTTAGATACTTCTGGAGTAAGTGAAAGAAGACGTAGTCGTTCTAGATATGGTGCGAAGAGACCAAAACAATAAATTTTTTATAGGTTAAAAAGAAAAATATGCCAAGAAGAAGAATTGTCGCAAAAAGAGAAATTTTACCAGATCCTAAATTTGGTAGTATCGTGTTAGCTAAATTTATTAACGTTTTAATGGTAGATGGTAAAAAATCTATTGCAGAAAGAGTGGTTTATGGTGCTCTTAATGGGTTAGAAGGTAATCTTGATAAAAATAAAATGGCATCTACAACAGACGAGAAGATAGATACAGTTGTTGAACTGTTTCAACAAGCAATAGATCGAGTTAAACCGAAAGTAGAAGTAAGATCTAGGCGTGTAGGTGGTGCAACATATCAGATCCCATGTGAGGTTAAATCTGCAAGAGGAACAGCTTTAGCAATGCGATGGATCATTCAATCTGCAAGATTGAGACATGAAAAAGGTATGGAGGCAAGATTATTAGGTGAATTAGGGGATATTCTTACTGAGAATGGGAAAGGAGCTTCCGTGAAAAAGAAAGAAGATTCTCATAGAATGGCTCAAGCTAATCAGGCATTTGCTCATTTTAGGTGGAATTAGTTTAAATTTAAGGTGGATTTATAGTGGCTCGTACTACTCCTATTGAAAGATATAGAAATATTGGGATTATGGCTCATATTGATGCTGGTAAAACCACAACGACTGAGAGAATATTATATTACACTGGTATATCTCATAAAATTGGTGAAGTGCATGATGGAGCTGCTACGATGGATTGGATGGAGCAAGAGCAGGAACGTGGAATTACCATAACATCTGCTGCTACAACATGTTTTTGGCAGGGCATGAACGATCAGTTTTCTGAGCATAGAATAAATATTATCGATACTCCTGGTCATGTTGATTTTACTATTGAAGTAGAAAGATCATTAAGAGTTCTTGATGCGGCTGTATGTGTATTTTGTGCTGTTTCCGGAGTTGAGCCCCAGTCTGAGACTGTATGGCGTCAAGCGAATCGTTATGATGTACCAAGAATGGCTTTTGTCAATAAAATGGATAGAGTAGGTGCTGATTTCTTACGAGTTGTTGAACAGGTTAAAGAACGGTTAGGAGCTAAACCTATTCCGATACAATTACCAATTGGAGCTGAAGAAAATTTTAAAGGAATTATTAATCTTGTTAAAATGAAAGCAATTGTCTGGGATGAAGAATCTAAAGGTATGAAATATAAAGAATTACCTATCCCCGAAGATATGAAAGAAGATGTGCAAAAATGGCGTGAGGTATTAATTGAGTCTGCTGCTGAATCATCAGAAGAGCTAATGGATAAGTATCTTGAAAGTGGAGATTTAACTGCACAAGAAATAAATAAAGGTATTAGAAAGCGAACCATTGCTAACGAAATAGTTCCTATGCTATGTGGTACTGCATTTAAAAATAAAGGCGTACAGTCAATGCTGGATGCGGTAATAGAATATTTGCCTTCTCCTGTTGATGTTCCAGATGTTAAAGGTCTTAAAGATGATGCTAATGAAACAGAAATAACTAGGCCTTCATCTGATGATGCTCCTTTTTCTGCGTTAGGATTTAAGATAGCTACAGATCCTTATGTTGGTAATTTAACCTATTTTAGGGTTTACTCTGGTGTGGTTAATGCTGGGGATACAGTTTTTAATCCGGTAAAAAGTAAGAAAGAACGTATTGGTAGAATTTTACAAATGCATTCAAATTCTCGTGAAGAAATAAAAGAAGTTTGCGCTGGTGATATTGCCGCTGCCGTAGGGTTAAAGAGTGTTACAACAGGTGATACTTTGTGTGATCAGAAGAATATAATTATTCTTGAGAGTATGGATATCCCTGAGCCAGTTATTCATATTGCTGTTGAGCCAAAAACTAAGGCTGATCAGGAGAAAATGGGTGTTGCTCTTAGTAAACTTGCTCAAGAAGATCCATCTTTTAAGGTAAAAACTGATGAAGAGTCTGGACAGACCATTATTTCTGGAATGGGTGAACTTCATCTAGAGATTATTGTTGATAGAATGAAGCGTGAATTTAGTGTTGAAGCAAATATTGGTAAGCCTCAGGTTGCTTATCGTGAAACAATTAAAGCTTCTTTAGAAGAAGAAGGGAAATTTGTACGTCAATCTGGTGGTCGTGGTCAATATGGACATGTTTGGTTAAAGATAGAGCCCCTTGAACAAGGAGGAGGTTTTGAGTTTGTTAATAAGATTGTTGGAGGAAGTGTTCCAAGGGAATATATTCCTGCTGTTCAAAAAGGAATAGAAGAGCAAATGACTAATGGAGTTATTGCTGGCTATCCTGTCGTTGATGTTAAAGTCTCTTTATTTGATGGTTCTTTTCATGATGTAGATTCGAGCGAAATGGCCTTCAAAATTGCTGGTTCTATGTGTTTTAAATCTGGTGCGGCAAAAGCAAGTCCAATTATTTTAGAACCTATTATGAAAGTAGAAGTTATTACTCCTGAAGAGTATATGGGTGATGTAGTTGGCGATTTAAATAGAAGGCGTGGTATTATTCAGGGAATGGAAGGTTCTCATATGGGTAAGAACATTACTGCTGAAGTGCCTTTGGCAGAAATGTTTGGGTATGCAACAGATGTACGTTCGGCTACTCAAGGTCGTGCCACCTATAGTATGGAGTTTGAAAAATATAATGAAGTACCTGCTAGTATTGCAGAAGAAATAATAAAACAAAAGGCAAAATAATTATAAGGGTGCAGTATGTCTAAAGAAAAATTTGAGCGTAATAAGCCGCATATTAATGTAGGCACAATAGGTCATGTTGACCATGGTAAGACGACGTTAACAGCCGCGATTACAACCGCAATGTCCAAGAA
>PJEL010002891.1_pt1 | contig 15220 bp, 11 predicted proteins | sample 1853271 | NCBI WGS metagenome assembly PJEL01 (sample SAMN08108733, study PRJNA415343) | Invertebrate metagenome, whole genome shotgun sequencing project. | host: Globobulimina | place: Sweden: Gullmar Fjord | collected 2015-08 | reverse complement strand
GAATCTCGCGATTGTTTCGGAACTCGGCTCGATTGCTCGCGGACTCGAATCTCGCGATTGTGGGTCCAGCTCGCTTCTCGACGACTCGAATCTCGCGTCCAAATCGGGAGGGCGATGGGACTTCCCCTTCGTTTCATCGCGACCAAAATCACCCCATCATGTCATTTCGACCGAGTCCGCGAGTGGAGAAATCCCCCAACGAGCTTCGCCCCGTTCAGGGAAGGTGTGTCCTACGATTCACCTGGACCAGTAGCGCTACTGACTTGGAACGCGTAGGACGGGTGTGCCACTTTTGATATTCTGCGGAACGAGCGCCACCCAATTTTCAACGCGTCGGGTCCGCTGAATGTCAAGGGTGGCTCCCACGGGAAGCGCGCTTCGAAACGGGAGCGCCGTGCTGAATAACAGTAGACTCTCGCGCTTCACAAGGCGCGCGTCGTGCTGAATATCGGTGGACATACAGCTCGTTCACTTCTCTTCGTCGATCACCCTGGCGCCGCCAACGCGGAGGGCTGATACAAAAACATCGCTGTCGAGGTCGGCTTCGCCAAAAGCTTCGGCCATGACTTTGCTGATGGTCTTCGCGCGTTCTTCGCCGTCGCAGAGGGCGAAGACTGTTGGTCCCGAGCCTGAGATAGAGCAGCCAAGGGCGCCAGCTTTGAGGGCTGATGCTTTGACTGCTTGGAAGCCGGGGATGAGCAAGGAGCGAATTGGCTCAACGAGTTCGTCGTGCAGTGAACGGGCGATGAGTTCGAGATCGTCGAGGCAGAGGCCGGCGATGAGTCCAGCTACATTGCCCCACTGCCGTACGGCCTGGGTGAGTTCAACGCGGGTGCGTAAAACCTTACGGGCGTCTTCCGTGCGTACTTCACAATGGGGGTGTACGACGGCGCAGTGCAGCCGTTGCGGCACCGGCAATTCCACCACGTCGAGTGGATTTGTAGAACGTACCAGGCAAAAACCGCCGAGCAATGATGGTGCGGCATTGTCCGCATGGGCCGTGCCACATGCTACGCCTTCGGCAGCGACTACGAAGGGCAGTAGTTCACGAATGGAGAGAGGTTCCCCGAGTAGGATGTTCGCGGCCACGACCGCAGCGGCGGAACTGGCAGCGGAGCTGCCGAGACCGGAGCACAAGGCCAGTCCCTTCTCGATGTGAATATCGATCCCGGTTTTTTCGTCGCCGATGTGGGTGAGTAGCGCCTGGATTGCGAAACCTGCCGTATTCTTTTCGGCAACCAGAGGTAAAACTCCACCATCGCCGGAAATCGACTGGATGCGAACTCCCGGTTCTTCAGCACGTTGCACTTCGACGATGTCCCCGGGGTTGAGCATCGCGAATCCGAGAATGTCAAAAGCTGCCGCTACATTGGCGACGGTAGCTGGCGCGAAGGCGCGCACTCTTTTTGTTGTCATCAGTTCAACCTGTGGCTGGCGCGCCCGAGTTCAAATGCCTGGTGCACGGTGCGCATGGCCCTTTCTTTTTCACTACCGCTTATGACAATTGAGACATTACGCTCTGACGCGCCTTGGGAGATTGCGAGTACGTTGACGCCAGCCTCACCCAAGGCGCCGAAGAAACGGGCCGAGAGTCCAACAGTGCCGCGCATTCTTGAACCGATGACCGACAGTACCGCGAGATTGTCGATGTGCTCGATGCGCTGGATCAAACCCGCCTCGAACTCACTAGTGAAGGTCTCTTCCACCACCGCAACCGCCGTTGTCAGTTCACTGCTGCGGGTAACAAAACAGATGCTGTGCTCGCTTGATGCTTGGGAGATCATGATGATGTTGACGCCGCGTTCGGCGAGCGCAGTGAACATCCTGCCGGCGATGCCAAGTACGCCGATCATGCCGCTGCCTTCGAGGTTGACCATTGCCACATCTTCGACGGTGGAAATGCCGCGCACCGGCAGTTCGTCATCCTCGTTTCGAGGGGCTATCACGGTGCCTGGGTGGTCAGGGTTGAATGTGTTTCTGACCACCACGGGGATTTCACTGTCGGCGGCTGGTTGAAGAGACTGGGGATGCACGATCTGAGCGCCGAAATAAGCGAGCTCCTGGGCTTCTTGGAAGGTCATATGGGAGACGATTTGGGCATCTTTGATCGTCCTGGGATCGGCGTTGAATATGCCGTCCACATCCGTCCACAGTTCAATTCGTTCCGCTCCGATCGCTGAGCCCACGAGGGTTGCCGAATAGTCCGAGCGGCTGCGGCCAAGGATGGTAGTAACGCCATCAGCGTTTGATGCTATGTAGCCGGTGACTACGGCCACGCCTCTGAGCGGCAACAGTTCTTGTCGAATCCGAGAGCGGGTTTCGACCAGGTCGACGATGACCGCACCGCGGCGATCGCTCGTGAGAATCAGTTGACGCGCGTCCACCGCACGACCGTCGATCCCGAGTACATCGAGGAAACGGGCAACGATGAGCGATGAGAGGAGTTCACCGTAGCTGACGATGAGATCTTTGGAGCTTAGTGAGCATTCGCGTACCAGATGCACGCCGTGTAAGACATCCTCGAGGTTGTTGAACAGGATTTGAACCTCGGCTACGACCCGCCCGCGATCTGACGCCGGGATGAGCTCGGTGACGATGTCCATATGACGCTTGTGGAGTTCGGCGTAGACCTTCGTGCTGCGCTCGTAGTCACTCAGAGCGGTACCTGCAGATTCGAACAGGCTGTCGGTCACGCCACCAAAAGCAGATACCACTACGACCACGGCTTCGTTCTGTGCTGCGCCAACTACAAGCTCTCCGACGCGACGAATAGCCCTCGCATCAGGCATTGAGGAACCGCTAAATTTCATCACACGCATCGTAACCCTCCGGGTTTCAGACCGTGTATTGTAACCTTTCTTGATATCGGGGGATGTGCAGGTTTGCTCTCAAGAAACTTCCTGGTTCTTGAAGGCCCGAGTGGAGGCCCGGAATCCCTGTGGGATAGACCGGAATAGGAAATGAACGCAAAGGCGCTAAGACGCAAAGAAAACCCTAAATCCTGCGCCTCTGCGCCCTTGCGTTGCTTTCGTGTTTGCCAAGTACCCTCACCCTTGCCGATCCTGGTAAGGTAGAGATGCTAATGAAAAGGAAATCGCGATCCATCAGGGCAAAGAAACGATCTTGTAGAAGTAGAGTGAAATTGTGATAGCTCGCCTCGAAGCGAAGGGCCGGAATGCCTCATCGGTCATCGAGACCCTCTCAGATGGTTATGTGCTGATCGATTCTGAGATGAGGTTTTTATATCTCAGTCCGTCCTTCGAACGATTCAGCGGCGTTCCGCCATCCGAAGTCATCGGCGCCTCAGTGTTTGATGTTCTTCATCCCGACGATGTTGAGACCTTCAGGGACGCTCTCGAGCAGGTCAAGAAGAACTCAGGTGTTATCGAGAAGGTCGAATTTCGCGGCATATCGCGTCACGGTGGCTGGCTCTGGATCGAAGCCAGGCTCAGTAATCGTTTTGATGATCCTGACATCGAAGCGATTGTCGCCGCCGTTTCGGATATCACCGACCGGGTTATGGCTGAGCAGGAATTGGCGACTCTGCACTCCCGGCTCATCGCGGTGGTTGACCATACTGATGAATGCATCCTTCTTTCCGACAAGGAAGGGTTTCCTGTTTTTTTTAATTCGGCGTATGCCAAAAAAATCAAAGAACTGCTCGGTATCGACATGCGGATGGGATTGCAGCCGCACAAATTCACGCCGCCTGCTATGGCGGCCCAATGGGATGAGTTCCATGGCCGTGTCCTGGGCGGCGAAAGTTTTGTAGTCGAACACTCTCTCCCGGTCGGTCCGGAGGAGGAGTTGACCTTCGAAACGATGTTCAATCCCGTATTTACCGATGGTGAGGTTACGGGATTTGCCGAGATCATGCGGGATATCACCGATCGCAGAAGAGCTGAGGGTGAGTTGCGCGAAACCAATGCGAGATTAGCGACTTTGCTGCAGGCGATCCCGGCGATCATCTATTTCAAAGACGTGCACGATCGCCATCTTGTGGTCAACCGTGGGTTTGAGAAATTTTTTGGGGTCACTCAGGCTCAGGCATATGGCAAAACCAGTGATGAACTTTATCCCTCTGGAGTTTTCGAGAAATCGCGCGCAGCCGACGCACAGGTATTGAAGACCAACCCTGTGGTGCAGGACATCGAAGATGAGATGACCCTGGAAAACGGCGAAGAAGTTTTCTTTGAATCGATGAAGGTGCCGATCCTCAACGCCAAACGTGAAATCGTCGGTCTCGTGGGGATTTCCCACGATGTCAGCGAGCAAAGACTTCGGGAGGCCGATCGACTCAACCTAGAGCGTCAATTCCACCACGCCCAGAAACTCGAGAGCCTTGGTATGCTTGCCGGCGGTGTGGCGCACGACTTCAACAATCTCCTGATGGTGATTCTCGGCAATATCGATCTTATTCAGATGGAATCGGATCCAGGTTCACGGATAACAGCAAATATTGCGGAAATCGACAAAGCAGCCTCTCGCGCGTCGGATCTCTGCCGCCAGCTCCTTGCTTATTCTGGTCGTGCCGGGTTGGTTTTTGTGCCTTGTGATCTCTCCAATTTGGTCGAAGAGATGGCCAAACTTCTCAGGGTTACGATTTCGAAGAAGGTCAAACTCGAACTTGCGCTAGGTCAGGGACTACCGGAGGTCAACGCCGATCCAACACAAATGAGTCAGGTTGTCATGAACCTCATTACCAACGCTTCCGAAGCGATCGGCGACGTTGAGGGCACGATTTTATTGACCACTGAGCTTGTTGATACTACTAAGAACGGGTCAAACGATCTTTTGTATGGCAACGAATGTCGCAGTGATAGATGTATCGCCCTTGAGGTAGTCGATACTGGATGTGGCATAGATAGAGAGGTAATTCCATGCGTTTTTGATCCGTTTTTCACGACCAAGATTTCGGGTCGTGGCCTCGGATTGGCTGCGGTGCAGGGGATCGTGCATGGGCATGGAGGAGTGATCAATATAAGTAGCGTGACCGGTGAAGGCACCCGGGCGCGCATCTTGATTCCGGTGTCGGGAAAACGGTCGCTGTCAGACGAACCGGCTGGCACCGGTTCGCCAAGTTGGTCGGGTACCGGAGATGTTCTTGTTGTTGATGATGAACCGAGTGTGCTTCAGGTTGCCAAGCGTTTGCTCGAGCGTTTCGGCTTCGATGTTCTCACGGCTTCAGACGGGTATCAGGCTCTCGCGATTCTTGACCAACAAAAAGAGAGTATTCGCCTGGTATTGCTTGATATCGCGATGCCCCGAATGGATGGTCTCGAAATGTTGGGAGCGCTGAACGAGCGAGGTATTGAGGTTCCGGTGATCCTTTCGAGCGGCAGGGACGAGTACCTTGATTTAGAGTCGACGGGTCTCGGAAGTCACATTGCTGGATATATTAAGAAGCCGTATCGAGTGGATGAATTGCGAAAGAAACTGCAATCTGTGCTCGAATGAAATCGTAGACGTGGTGCGTTCTCTACAATCATGAGGCTGCATTTCTCACAAATGTTCGCCGCGAGGGCCGATCTGGCGACAGTCTGAACCTTATCGGTCAGTCGCGTATCCTGGGTGTTCAATTTTTGCCAAGTTCATGCGGCCCCGCAGAGCTTCGAAACTCGGGTGATCGCGGAGCGGATCCAAAAGAGGCTCAACAGCGAGGTGAACCAACCAACCCTTACGCTCGGCTTCGCATCGTTCGAGCCACTCAAGGGCTTCCTCGTAGCGACCGAGGCCAAGAGTAACCAGGGTGAAGGCCACTGGCGACACGTAGCCCTGTTGGGCGCGTTCGTGGAGTTCGGCAAGCACACTTTCCCCGTCGCGTTGACGTCCGGCGGCGCCGTAAGCGTAGCCGAGGCCGGACACCGCGTAGGTCGAGCCTTGGGTCAGTTCCACCGCCCTGTGCATGCTATCGATAGCCTCGGAGTAACGCTGCTGCTGCACCAGGGCCAGGCCGAGGTAGTAGTGGGCCACACTGAAGTCAGGATCGAGCTCCAGAGTGTTCCTAAAGACCTCGGTAGCGCGATCATAGCGGCGCGCGAAGTAGTGGATCCAACCCTCGTTGGCCCTGATAATCAAGGACATTGGATCGAGGGTTCTGGCAATGCGGATCTGCTTGAGAGCCATTTCGAAGTCAGCAGTCGTTGCTAATGAAACCGCGAACCAGTGCCTTCCATTGGCATAACTGGGGCTGAACTCGATGGCCCGCTCATATGCGCTCCTGGATCCGGTCCAGTTCCACTCGTATTCGTGAGCAATGACGGCCAAAGCTACATGGGCTGGCGCGAGGGTTTCATCGATGGCCAAGGCCTCTCGGGCCGCTTCTTTGGCGCGAATCCGGGCCTCATGAGGCGGCATGTAACCATAGTTCGCAAGGAGGTTGTAGGCGTCGGCCAACCCGGCGTAAGAAGCTGCATACAGCACTTCGCTGTCAATTGCCTCTTGGTAGTGGACGAGAGACTGAGCGAGGCTGGCTTCGGTCCTTTGGTTGAGAAGGTAGTTGGCTTTGAGGTAGGCCTCCACGGCCTTCTTGGAGTACGAAGGCCGGTGGACGAGGTATAGTTCTTCGTCAGGTGTCAGTTGCACTTGGACCTCGCCGGCGATCAGCCGCGCGACGTGACGCTGAACCCCGAGTAGGTCGCTCATCTCACCATCGAAGGAGTCTGCCCAGAGCAGTCTCTCTGTGCTGCCATGGATGAGGTGGGCGGTGATTGTGATCTGATCGACATCGTGCATGACTGAACCCTTGACGACCGCATCTACTCCGAGTCTTTTCGCTATCTCACGGATCGCCAGGTCCGAGCGCCGGTATTGCATGACTGACGTTCTCGAAATTGTTCTGAGGGCGCCAATCTGGGCGAGGTTGGTAATGAGAAGCTCGGTCATACCATCGGCGAGGTATTCGTCTTCCGCCAACGCCGAGAGGTTTTCCATCGGCAGCACAGCCAGCGAGAGCACTCGTTGCTCAGCCGGCCTCAGAAATGCGCCACCGGTCGATAGCTGTGTGAAACCCAACCAACCGGTAACGGCTACGATCACGATGGCGGTCGCTACGAGAATGGATGTGAGCCGCGATCGCGGCCGGACCGTTGAGGCCGACGTGTCGACAGCCTGCGATCCAGAAAGGCTCTGCAAAGCAAATCTGAGGTCTTTCACCGCCTGAAACCGGCGGGCCGGCTCCTTCTCGAGGCAGTGGAAGACCACACGCTCGAGTTCCGATGGAGCATTTACATCGAGCTGTTCGAACGAGACAGCTTCGGTGCCCAACGTCCGCGCGGCAACTTCGAGCAAGGTATCCCCAATGAATGCTCGATTTCCGGAGACCATTTCGTAGAGCACGCAGCCGAGGGCGAAGATGTCGCTGCGAGGGTCCGCTTCGCCTCCCTTGAGCTGCTCGGGGGCGATGAAGCCTGGTGTGCCGGCCGCGACTTGAAGGCCGTTCGCGAGTTGCGTCGACTCCAGACTCGCACGATATTTTACATTTTTCTCAGAACTCTGTGACGCGAGACCAAAATCGAGAAGCACAACCTCTCCATCAGCCTTGAGAAAAATGTTGGCGGGTTTCACGTCACGATGGGTGATGTTCTTCTCGTGAGCGGCCGCGAGTCCATCGGCGATCTTGACGCCGATGGCGACGGCGTGCTCCCATGAAAGCGACGTGTGGGCCAAGCGCCGTTCAAGGGTCTCGCCGTCGAGCAGCTCGGTAACCGAAAATGCGGTCTCTTCATGAACTCCGAAGTCGAAGATTGTCAAAATATTCGGGTGAGAAAGCGAAGCGACTGCTCGGGCTTCCCGTTTGAACCGCCTGAGCGCGCTCGGGTTCGCGGCAAGTGCCTCTGGGAGTACCTTCAGTGCAACCTCGCGGTGCAAGCGGAGATCGTGGGCACGATACACCTCCCCCATGCCACCCGCCCCGATTTTGCCGACGATCTTGTAGTGGCCCAGCCTCTGGCCCGGCTTCAGCGACGGAGCGTTGCAGGGCTCTTGGCGAGCACTTCTCGAGTCCGGTTTATCCGAACCTCGGCCACTCGAAGGCGGTTTCATCTTACCGCGTGGCACTCGACTTCACCCCAGTTTCCGGGAGGGCTGCCGTGAGAAGGGAAACACTATCCCTTACTCAAGCAACAGGCGACATCATACTGATCGCCCAGGGGTCGGTTCGAACACCGTATGCCTTCGGCTTGCGCCTGCAGACACGATAGTGAGTCGTTGAAGACTGTGTTTTGAACAAAAGAGCACTCCGCAACCGCGCAGGCCTTTGACGACGCTTTTCCTGGTTTCCTTGCCGTCGCATACCGAGCGTGCCATTGGGGGAGGCACGTTCAATCGCATGCGGAACAGGCTACGTTTCTCAGAATAAGACATCGCCTTTCTCCTTTATTTCGAAAATTTTAGCAGAAAGAAGAATAGAGTACCAATTGGAACAATGGCAGTAAAAGACTTCTGACGAGCAGACGAAGTACACTATCTTGTGATGAAGCAAAATATTGTGTTAGTCGTCATCGCTCTTGCAATTACGGCGAGCGCCTGTCTGAGCCGGAACTCCGAGCCGCCTCGTCTTCCTACGAACGTTATTGTCGTGTCGGTAGACTCTTTGCGGGTGGATCGACTCTCGCCGTTTGACTCAGCGGCGGTTGCGGCGACACCCCACCTTGCTCAGCTCGCGGCCGACGGTGTGGTATTCACAAATGCGTGGGCGAGTTCTCCATGGACGGCGCCGTCCATGGTTTCTATCTTTACTGGATTGTATCCACCCACTCATGGTGTGGTATTCCGTGATGATACAACTCCGGAGCACCTCAATACTTTGCCTCGTTTGCTCGCATCCCGAAACTATAGGCTCGGCAATTTCTCATTCTTCTCCGGCATCTCTTACTTCGCAAACCTCGGATTCCCTCCTCCAGAGCGGGGATTACGCCACGGTCACGCGGCGGTGGCATTTCGTAACTGGCTGGAAAAAGAACCAAATACCCCATTTTTGGCCTGGATCCATCTCATTGAACCTCATCTCCCTTACGGTGCAAGTGGATATAAATCAACATCGGTCACCTTCCCCGGATCGTCAGGCCTAGAACGGGCCCAACTCCGGGCCGATGTGCCACTCGGCTCGGTGAGCTTTGACGATGGTGATCGCGAGGTATTGACTCAATTGTACGACTCCGATATCGAGGATATGGACAATGCGCTTGGTAGCATTATGCAGGTTCTCGAAGACACAGGTATTCGCGATCGTACCCTTGTGATTCTGGTTGCTGACCATGGTGAGGAGCTTTTTGACCACGGCTGGATCGGACACGCCTCAACAGCCATCAATGCGAAACTTGTTCCGGAGATATTGCACATTCCGATGCTTTTTTCCGGACCAGGAATCCCTCGGGGAGTCAGGAGCGAAGATCTGGTTCAACAGGTTGATATCGTTCCAACCATCTGCCGTCTGCTTGAAATTGGTCCTCCTCAACCCACCGAAGGACAGGCGATCAGGTTCACTGAATCCTCGGCTCGAAACGATCGCAAAACAGTATTCTTCGATTCTTCTGCAGCTGGAAACCTCACCCCGGTGGAACGCAGATCAGAGCGCCTGCAAGCCGCTAGCGATGGTGATTGTTTGTATATCAGCCACCGCCGGCCGCCGGAAATCTCAATCCAGTTTGATCCTATGCGTCCAGGAGAAACGGTCTGCGATTCTTTTCTCAGTTCGCAGCTCGCAACCCTGCTCGCTCGGTGGCAAGACGAAACGGCCAGGAACCGGATGATGATTCTTGCTTTAGGAGGCCGCGAATTGCCCTTGTCCCCGGCCGAGGCGGATTCTTTCGAAGCAAGCTTGTTGATTCTCAACCCTCTCCCTGATGAAGTCATTCACCATGAGGTCGCCGGAGGACATATTCGCATTGAATGGGAGGCTCGGGACGACCCATGCTGGGTTCAATACGAGATAGGTGGTGAAGCGCAAACAATCGGCGGCGTATTCCGCGCAGATTCGAATCCATTGGTAGTGGGTCCATTTCCGGACGCCTTCTGGAACGACCTTACGAATCACAACCCATACCGGTTCCGTATTATCTGCAAGAGTAGCCAGGAAGTTTCGCAATGGATAAAATTCACTCTGGCGCCGGTTTCTTCTTGAGACTTTCTGTGTGGTCGGCTTGACAGAAGAATCGCACTATTTCACTCTCTTTATAAGGGTATATCGCCATCATTTTGTGATCGCACACTGTTTGTGAGTTGCTGGAGGTGAACCAGGATGGTCAAAGTCAAAGGAACAACGATCTACGGCCGGCTGCGGTGGGTGAATACCTACCATTCTGCCGATGCTGTGACCCAGGTGCTCGATCAGCTGGCCGATCGGGAGGCGGCGGCGCTGCTCAAGCGCGGGCCCATGCGCTCTTCCTGGTACCCGTTTGAGCTGTTTGTTGATCTTATTGCTTGCATAGACAGGGTTTGCGGCAAGGGCGATGGAGGCTTGTACCGTCAGCTGGCGGGCCAGGTCGCGGAGGATGATCTCAAGAGCATCTACAAGGCATTTTTCAGGGTTGCTTCCACGGGCTTTATTATCGGCAAGGCTGCTCAGGTGTGGAGTCAGTATTACGATTCGGGAAAGCTCAATGTGCTCGTGCGCGAAAAAAACAACGTTAAGTTGGAGATCAGCAACTTCGAAACACCGCACCAGATCCATTGTGAATCGGTCGCCGGTTGGATACATCGAACCGTAGAGCTGACCGGGATGGAAGCCGTCTCGGTGATCCATTCAGAATGCCGAGCTGGCGGCGACGATCGTTGCCTGTTTGACGCCACATGGAGTGGTTAACCCGCATATCTCACCAGCTTTCGTCGCGAGGGACGTGAGGCGCCGTCCCCAGCTGGGTTTTTCTCGATTTGAACGACAAGTCGTAGTCTGTGCTACTTCGCGGAGGGCAAATTGAGGAAAGCCAAGCTGGGGATGGTGCATCGCGGTCCGCAGCAGATAGGTGGTGAGATATGCGGGTTAAGCCCGCATATCTCACCAGGTTGCGTTGGGATTGGTTCGATTTTGTGGGGACAGTCTATGATTGAAGGAGGAGTTCCGTAGACTGGAGGGTGTAGCGATGGCTGAAATAACCGTCAAGGCATTTGTTTTTGCTCGATTGCTTGAAATGGCGCGGGATGGTTTGACGGAGGATGCATATGCCAAACTCGAGGGCGACATTGGCCTGACTCTCAGGGAAGTCAAATTGGCATTTTTTAAGGCTCACCCGGTATCTCTGCAGAATAAACTCGAAGAGTGTATGGCCAAGGCATTGTGGAATCGCACGGACGATGGTGCGTTTCACCAGTTTGGAAAAATGAATTTCGATACCTTTGCCGAGAGTACGATTGGCAAAGCAACGATCGCGATGACTGGACGCAATCCCCGGCGCTTCATGAAAGCATCAATCCCCTTGATGTCGACGATCATGACCGGGATGGAGATCGAGATCACGGCTCTTGAAGAAAACAAGTTCAGTTTCAGGTTTTTCAATAATCCATACCGACCGCTCGGCTGGCAAGGCATCATTGATGCGGCGATGGAGCATTGTGCTGTCAAACACACGGTGCGCACAATTCTGCATGGCGGAAGCGATACCGAATACATTATTGAATGGGAAGAGAACTAGGAGCTTGTAAGGCATAGAAAAGCAATGTCTTTCGGGCGTCGCCTGAGGCCCTTCTGCGTTGCATTCTCGACGAATACAGGGAGTATGCGCCATCGAATGCGCCTAAAAGGGCCTCAACGACCCTCCGAAATCCACAGCTTCTCTATGCCTTACAAGCTCCTAGAAGGCCGGCAGGCCTTCTAGCCCATATTTCTTACCAATATTCGTCTCAAGGCCTCGTTGAGCACTGCATCTCGGTGAGGCTGAAGTCCACCAAAGCATCTTCGAGGGACTCTTGCAGCTTCCTTTCAAGGTGCACGAACTCCATGCTGGCGAAGAATTGAAAATGTTGCTTGTGATCTCCCTGGATGAGCCGGCAGCGGCGTACTTCGCCTTGTAGGTTCAGTTCTTCGCCGTCAATGGCGAAAGAAAGTTTGTGCCTACTCTGAGGTGCCAGAGGTGTCGCGGTTTTGAGCAGTGTGCCGTAGGGTGTTAAGTCCACCATAACAGCCTCATCCTTGTACTTGACCCGGACCTGAAGCTGTTGCGGTGGGGAGATGCGCCTGCAGCGCCGACGTTCTATCATGGCTGACTCCTTGGGGGAGAGCCGTCGCGCTGCAATACGCTATGCGACGATACATTTTTCCCCAGGTTGGTCAGTGTGGACAATACAATCCTATGGCCAAGCGCAGGTCATGTCAACAGGGCTACTCAGTCATCCACCGTGCGTGGTGTTCCAGGTGATCGCCTACAAAGGTCTGAATGAAATAGTAGCTGTGGTCGTAGCCGGCATGGCGTCGCAGTTCAAGCTCCTGACCGGCATCGCGGCACGCGGCCTGCAAGAGGTGAGGGTGGAGCTGCTCTTCGAGGAATTGATCATGATCTCCTTGGTCGACAAGGATTGGCGGGCAGCTATGACCTGCAGTGATGAGCCGAGTAGCATCGTGAGTTGCCCACTGTGATTGATCGTTTCCGAGATAGCCGTTGAACGCTTTCTGTCCCCATGGACACTCGCACGGTGCACAAATCGGTGCAAAAGCTGATACCGATCGGTATTTCCCTGGATGACGCAGAGCAAGAGTCAATGCGCCGTGTCCACCCATTGAATGTCCGGTAATGCCGCGGGCGCCGCTGCGAACTGGAAACGCCGCCTCAACCGTTTCACGAAGCTCGCTCGTGATATAACGTTCCATTCGATAATGCTTCGCCCAGGGTTCGGTCCTCGCGTCGAGATAAAAACTTGCTCCGCAGCCGAAATCCCAGTCGTCGTCCTCTCCCAAAAGGTTGGTACCTCGAGGACTAGTATCAGGCATCACCAAGATCAGACCGAGACGGGCAGCGTGCATCTGCGCCCCGGCCTTGACCGTTGCCGTTTCTTCCGTACAGGTGAGGCCGGCGAGAAAATAGAGAATAGGAACCTCGCCTGCTTTGGCCTGGGGTGGCTGATAGACCGCGAATCGCATAGTTGTTCCTGTAGCTTCGGAAACGTGGGAGTAAAAGCCCTGAACACCGCCGTGGCAGCGTTGCTCGGAAAGTGTTCTGATGGCCACTATCGCTTCCTCAAAAAAGCACCACGCTCCGGATCGACTTCCCGGAGTGCATCAGGTCAAACGCACGATTGATGTCGTGCAACGGCATGGTGTGAGTGATCAGGTCGTCGATGTTGATCTTTCCGTCCATGTACCAATCGACGATTTTTGGTACTTCGGTACGGCCGCGTACTCCACCGAAAGCGGTGCCCCGCCAAACCCGACCTGTGACCAGCTGAAACGGGCGAGTGGAGATTTCTTCACCGGCGCCGGCAACACCAATAATAACGCTCTCTCCCCATCCTTTGTGACAGCATTCGAGTGCCTGCCGCATGGTTTGAACGCTTCCGACGCACTCAAACGAATAATCGGCGCCGCCGCCTGTCAGCTCTGTAAGGTGTGATACAAGATCGTCACCGGCGTCTTTCGAATCGACGAAGTGGGTCATACCAAATTTTTCGGCGAGTGGTGCTTTGGCAGGATTGTTGTCTACTCCTACAATCATATTGGCGCCAACCAAACGCGCACCCTGAATAACGTTGAGCCCAATGCCTCCCAGACCGAATACCACGACATTTGCACCGGCCTCTACTTTTGCGGTATTGATGACCGCTCCGATTCCGGTCGATACGCCACAACCGATGTAGCAAACCTTGTCAAATGGTGCATCCGGTCGGATTTTCGCCAACGCGATCTCTGGGACTACGGTGAAGTTGGCAAATGTCGATGTGCCCATGTAGTGGAAGAGGGATTTTCCTCCGAGCGAGAATCTACTGGTACCATCTGGCATCAAACCGCTGCCTTGGGTTGTGCGGATCGCCTGGCAGAGGTTGGTTTTTCCGCTTGTGCAGTACTCGCATTGGCGGCATTCAGGAACATAGAGCGGAATCACGTGGTCACCGACTGCGAGACCCGCGACTCCCGACCCAATTTCGACCACGACTCCAGCTCCCTCGTGGCCGAGAACAGCAGGGAATAGACCCTCAGGATCTGCTCCGGACAGCGTGAAAGCGTCGGTGTGGCACACCCCCGTAGCTTTGATTTCGACCAGCACCTCGCCGGCCTTCGGTCCCTCAAGCCGAACAGTCTCAATCGTCAATGGTTGTCCTGCAGCGTGGGCGACAGCAGCTCTACACTCCATGGTATTCCTCCAAAGTTAAGATGCGGGCGAGTCTCATCATCTTTTAATTGACGTTAGCACAGAACTGCCGGTACGCGATGCGATCAGAGACTTTAATCCGTATCTGATCATCTCGGTCCTCGCGAGGAAAACTGGTGATTATCCCTTGAGGGTCTTCTTGAAGAATTCGTTGACGCTGGGTGGAATTGAGGTGAAGCGGATGGCGGCGCAGCCTTCTGTGGCGGGGCGATCGATGACTTTTGCGTAAAGATCTTCTCCGATGATCTGGCCTTCACGATCTTCGACCCGAAGCTTGATATTGCACATTGGCTCGAGTTCGACGTGACATCGAAGGTCCGCTCCGATAGTCGATAAGCATACGAACTTGGCGTCGATGGTTTTCTCGCCGATATGTTTGCCCTCAAGAATCGTCACGTGGGCACGAATTTCTGGTGTGAGTTGGTGAAAACTCTCGGTGATGACGGGCATCAAGAGGTTGTATGGCTCTGCGATACCCCTCACATCGTAAGCTGCGATTGGCGCGGCAAGCCCTTTGGCTTTGACTTCGATCTTTGCGCCTGTTGTGACGAGGTCATCACCGGCTTCATGCAGGGTTTCTTCAGCGATGAAGACCTGACCACCGACGGTGAAACTTTCGATGCGCGCGGTGACGTTGATATTGGTGCCAACGACGCCGTATTTGGTTCGTTTTTCGGATCCGATATTGCCGACGATAACCTCGCCGGTATTGAGGGCGATGCCCATTTCAACTCGTACCAGGCCTTTTTCTTCAAGCGCCGAGTTGACCTCATCCATCGCGAGTTGCATCTCGATCGCGCAGGCAATGGCCCTTGCAGCATCGTCGTCTTTGGCAACCGGGGCGCCGAAAAGCGCCAAAATAGCGTCGCCGATGAACTCGTCGATCGTACCGCCGTACTTAAAAATGATGTCGGTCATGCGGG
>PJEL010002890.1_pt1 | contig 15225 bp, 13 predicted proteins | sample 1853271 | NCBI WGS metagenome assembly PJEL01 (sample SAMN08108733, study PRJNA415343) | Invertebrate metagenome, whole genome shotgun sequencing project. | host: Globobulimina | place: Sweden: Gullmar Fjord | collected 2015-08 | reverse complement strand
TTTTCTCCGTTGTTCGTTGTCTATGCCCGGTCGTAGAGCAGGTCTGCCGCGCGGTCCATGTCCGCGACGAGCCCGACTTGAGCTCGCTGCAGGGCGGTGAGGCCCATCTGCTCCGCCAGAGCGGGGTTGTGTGTTTCGGCGGCGCCAAGCACCCACCGCATGCCGTCTGTCGCCACGCGATGTGCCGTTTCGCGGGCGTAGATCCGACTGAGCACACTCGACATCTCGGCGCCGAAGCGGCGGTGGGCCTTGCTGTGCACGTCGTCTGTCGCCAGCTTTGCGGATCTGCGCGCGAAGACCGCGGCCCCCTCGGCGTGGCCGATGAGCTGTCCGAGCCGCATGAGTAGATGCTGCTGGCGGGTGAGTCGCGCCGTGCGGGCTTGCTCGAGGACCTCGGCGAGCGCGCGCAGGGTGAGCGCCGCGATGTCCGCCCCGACGGTCGGATGTTTGAGGGCCAACGCCTCCAGGGAGCTGGCCTCGTCGCGGTAGTACTGCCCACGGGTGAGCAGGTGGTTCTTCCAGCGACCGCGGGCAATGGTCATCTCCATGATCTCCGAGGTGCCCTCATAGATCGTGGTGATTCGCACGTCGCGGCGGATCTTCTCCACCATGTACTCGCGGGAGTAGCCGTAGCCGCCGAGGGCCTGAATCGCGGCATCCGCAGCGTCGTTCCCCGCCTCGGTCGCCAAGTATTTTGCGATCGCTCCCTCGGTGTTGAAGGTCTCGTCGCTGCTGTCGATGCGCTCTGCGGTGTCCTCGATGTAGGCGCGGGAGGCCTCGAGACGCGCCACGTGGGGGATGATGAGCTTGTGGGTGAACCCCTGCTTCTCGCTCAGGGGCGTGCCCGTCTGGATGCGCTCGGTCGAATAGGTGATGGCCCGATCCAGGGCCGCCCAGCCTCCGCCGAGCCCAAAGGCTGCGACCATCAGGCGAGTGTAGCCGAAGACCATCTGCGCCTGGAGCAGACCCTGGCCCTCGACGCCTCCAACCAGGCGGTCGGCCTCCACAAAGACATTCTCCAGGGTCAGGGCCGCGGTGTTGCTGGACCGGATCCCGTGTTTGTCCTCTGGTTTTCCGGGCGTGAAGCCCTTGGTGCCCTGGTCCATGACAAACCAGCAGGGCCCGCCGGGAGCGTTGGCGAGGATGGTGTACAGATCGGCGTGGCCACCGTTTGAGATCCACTGTTTGTTGCCGGAGATCGAGTAGCCGACGACCTTGCCGTCTTCGATGACGTGCTCGGCGACCGTGCGCATGGCCCCGAGATCGCTACCGGCTGCGGGCTCCGTCGCGCCGTAGGCCATGAGCAGGCCCTCTTCGGCGATCTGCGACATCCAGCGCATGCGCTGCTCCTCGGTCCCCCCGAACTTGATGGGGTCGCTGCCGAGGAACGTCGCCAACACACCAGTGGCGATGCCGAGATCGACCCGGGCGACCTCTTCACAGAGTCGGTACACGTCGAAGGCGCCGCCGCCCATACCGCCGTACTCCTCCTCGATGAAGAGCAGCTGAATACCCAGTCCCTCGCCGCACATGTCGCGGATCACGTCGAGGGGGAAGATCTCCTTTTCGTCCCACTCCAGGAGGGTGGAGTCGGTGAAGTTCGCCGCGGCATAGTCGCGGAACGCCTCGATCACCATCTCCAGAGATTCGCTGTCCATAGCTGGGGGCATGCTTGCAGTCCTCGATCGCAGTTGGGCCGACTATCCCGCACAGCGCTCCCCCGGCACATCAAAACTCGGAGTATGGCGCGTAGGTCCAAGTGAATCGATATTCAGGCATCGGTTGTTCTACCGACACCGGCCGGGCTCGGTCGCCCTGCCTGGGTCAACGGTTTCAGGAGGTGCGAATTCTTTCGAACACACGCCCTGTTGGGCCCCTCACAGGGCGAATTTTTCCCGACAGGCGCCCTGTTGGCCCCCACAAACAAGGCAACGTTCTTGGCACGCGCCCGGTGGGACGCCTTACAGGGGCAAGTGATTCGCTATCCGGTGCCTCACCTACCGTCGGCCTGAAGCTCGTAGGCGCCGGAGTCACAGAGCCCAGACCGCGGCAGACCGCGCTGATCGAGCTCGGGGCAGTCGTCCGCGACATCCAAGGCCGGACTGCCCGCCGGGAGCGCCATCGTCGGGGTGGGACCACCGTTGTCGGCGAGGGCCTCCAGTAGCGGGTCGGCAAAGACCGTGGAGGCCGCACACGGTGTGTCGGGGTTGCCGTTGTTCTTGTTCTCCGGCCACTGGATGTTCCCGCCGCCGTCGTCGAAGGTCTCGTGACAGGCCACCGCGCTGAACTCGTTGTCGGTGGTGTTGTTGGACATGACGACGTTGGTCAGGGTCACCGTGCCGCTCTGTCCCTTGAAGATTGCCGGGCCATAGTCGGCGTAGTTGCCGGAGAAGGTCGTGTTCGTGATCCCGACGATCCCGTCCCCGGCCCACAGGCCTCCGGCGTTGCCAGGGGTCGTGTTGTCGACAAAGGTGCAGTTGAAGACCTGCGCATCGGTGCCCCCGCCGAGGAACAGGCCACCCGCGTGATCTCCGGTGCTGTTGCCGGAGAAGGTGGAGTCGACGAGTAACAGAGGTACACCCTGGTGATAGACGCTGCCGGTGCCGCCCCCGGGACTGCCGTCCATGTCGTTGTTGGAGAAGGTGCATCGGTCGAAGACAGCGCCGTTAGCCTCCAGGTTGTAGGAGAAGAATGCGCTGCCGTGCACCTGGGCGTGGTTGCTCTCGAACACACTGCCGCACAGCTCGAAGTCGATCGGGGCGTCGAGCCACATGCGGTCGATGTACAGCCCGCCACCGTTGCCATACTGACCGCTCTCTGCCCAGGTCGTTGCCGAGTTCTCGCGGAATGCGCTGTCGACGACCCGCAGGTTGGTGGAGCGACTCAGGACGCCACCGCCGGTCGAGCCGCTGTTGCCGACGAAGACCACGCCCGACAGCACCGCGTGCGTAAGCCCGCCCGCGTAGATCGCTCCTCCGCCTACGTCGTGATCCTGGCTGGCGCTGTGGTTGTTCTCGAAGGTCACGTCGATGACCTCCAGCGTGCCGAACCACGGGTGCAGCAAGCCAGCGCCGCTCTCGTTGTAGCTGCCGGCGGGCACAAAGCCATCGATCACGCGGATCTGCTGCAGCACGAAGTCGGTGTAGTGATCGAGCTCGATGACCCGCACCGCGCCGCCGCCGCTCAGGGTGATGTCTCCGCCGCCGTCGAGGATTGTGGTGTTGCTGACGAAGACCGAGCTCGTGAGCGTGATCGTGTGCTCACCGCCACAGTCGAAAGCGACGGTGCCTCCTTCCTCAGCTGCGTTGACTGCGGCCACGGCTTCGTGCACGGCTGGCTCGTCACAGGATTCTGGAGTGCCATCGCCGACGATCTCGATGAGTCCGGTGTGGGCGACAGGATCGAGTCGGTCCTGGCAGCCAGTGTTGGTGGGGGTTGGCGTCGTCGTGCCGGTGGTGTTCGTCGTGCCCGTCGTCCCTGTGCTCTGGGTCGGCGTCGAGGTGGTGGACGGATCGGATGGACCGTCGTCGCCGGGACCGCAGCCTCCCAAGAGCAGCAAAACGGCTGCGTACGATCTCACCATGACAACTCCCTCGGACGTGCCCCAGTGTACGCTGGCGAAGTCGTTGATGGTCCGTGCGATCTAGCGCAGGCGCGACCACAACGGGTGGCTCAGCCAGAGCATCAGGAAGGTCAAGGACGGGCCCCGCTTCTTCTTCTTCCACAGGAAGCGAAACTGGCCCTTCAGGAACGGGCGGCCCAGGAAGGAGTTCGCCACGTCGACCGACTCCCTCGCGTTCACTTCGAGGAGCTCAGCGAGCTCGGAATCGCCTCGATACGCTCGTTTCTTGCCCTGCTCGACCCAACCCTCCGCGATCTTCTGGGCGTCGGCGAGGAGGGTCTCGTGGGGTGAGACCCACTGTACGAGGCCCACTTCGAGGGCTTCGGCGCCAGTGGGCTGCCACCCTTCCGGCCCGAGCATGCGCTCTGCGGGGACCTTGCCCATCAGGCGTTCGAAGAGCACGCTAGAGCATCCCTCAGGAGTGACACCAAGGGCCGAAAACGGCGTGGAGAACGTCGCTTTTTCCGATGCGATGATGCCGTCGCACAGGGTGGCCGAGGTCGCGCTGGCACCCAGCGATGGCCCGTTGGCTGCGACGAGGATTGGCTTCGGGAACTCGAGAAAAGAGTCGAACAACGCTTGGTTGTGCTCGACGATCATCTTGTGCAGGTCCCGCGGGTGCGCGAGTCGCAGTGTGGAGCTGAGATTCACGCCCGCGCAGTAGTAGGGGTCGACGCCGGTGAGAATCACCACCTTGGTGTCGGCGTCTTCGGCGGCCTGTTTCAAGCTGGCCTTCAGCACGTCCATCATGGGCATGGTCCAGCCGTTCAGACGCGCCGGGTTGTTCATCGTCAGCGTGGTGACGCCGTTGAGCGTCGAAGTGAGGATGAGGTCGTTCTTCGTGGTCACGGTTCACCGAGGGTGGGGACAAGCCCATAACTGACCGGGGCTCGCCTCCGAAGGGGCCTGCGCCGACTTTGCTGGCGCTGAAGTCCACTCAAGTTTCCGGACGTCGTGCCGACTTCTCAATCGGGAGGGCTCGATGTTCGCTGTGCGTCCTGGTGGGCGTTCTTTGTTGGCTTGGAGCATCTGACGTCTAGAAACGCCGGTCTCTGGGTTCTCGCTCTTTCGATGACGCCGTGTTCGCCGACATGGGCGCAGTCGCAGGAGGACCCACAAGCGCAGGCTCTGGCGTTGGTCAGAGTGCTGGCCTACGACCGAAAGATGCGCTCGCGAGCGGGGGATCGCGTGGACATCGGCATCCTGGCCACGGCGGAAGAAGATCAGGTGGTCGTGGACGTTCTCGGAGGTCTCACGGAACTTCGGATGCACGGCCTGCCGGTTGCCACACACGTGTTGACGGTCTCGGACCTCGAGAAGAGCTTGGAGACCCTGGACATCGACGCTCTGTTCATCGGAGCCGGCCTCGACGGCCAGCTTTCCGTGATCACGACCCTGAGTCGCGCCGCCAATGTGATGACCATCACCAGGACCGAGGAGTATGTGTGGGCTGGGGTGGCGGTCGGCGTCGTGCGATCCGACACGGGGCATCGCGTGCTCGTGAACCTGCCGGCGGCCAGGGCGGAAGGCTCGGCGCTCGATCCTCCGCTCTTGGCGTTGGCCGAAGTAATTCGCTGATTCTGCGCACGGGCGCGACCGGCGACGGTTGGGACGGGTCGGAGGGCCCCGGGCCCGGGCTCTGGGTTGGTGGGCTACCGCGTTGGCTGGTTCGGTCGGCGGGTGGGGGCGTCGGGATTAGCGGCGTGGAAAGACTCTTTTTAGCGGTCTTCGACCGGCGAGGGGCAAGCCCCCTCTGCACCCGGCAGCATGAAGGTCCGCAGGGTTGGTAGGTGCCGGACGGGGGTGGGGTTTGGGCGGACCTCTTGCTGGAAAGGGGCTTCTCGCCCCTTTCAAACCCCCGGCAGAGGGATGCCCTCTGCACTCCCCGATTCCGAGCATGGTCGACCACAACGTACCGTCTAAACGCAGTTTAGACGGTGCTTGTGCAGCGGACATGTCGGAATCATTTCAGGTGTGGCGCACGCAGTGCGTCACTTAAAGTGGAGTTTCGAGGGGCACAACCAGAGCTTGCGATGGTTCGGCGCGTCGATTCCGAGCATGGTCGACCACGACCAAGACCACGGCCACGGACCCTTCAAGGACAGGACATGGGTGACACCTCGCGCGCTGGAGATCGTGTCGGAACCTAGTGGTGGACGCGGTGTCAGATCGGAGCCATGCTAGGGGGCAAGATGGCGCATCCACTCACTCACCTCGGGCTTATCGCCGTACTCGCGGCCGTATGGGCACCCAGCTCGGCGTGGGCGGGAGCATCGGTGGTGCCAAAGGCCGTCGCTCCTGCCGAGGCCAGCCTGGAGGGGCGCCTGGGTGCCACAGCGGTCTACGACACCAGCCTTCCGCCGCGCTTCGTCTACACATGGACGACGGCGGAGCAGGTGGCGGAGCTGCGCAAAGACCCGGTGCTGCTTACCCGAACCGAGTCGCCGGTGCATGGGCACACCAAGTTCAGCCTGAGCGTCGTGGGCCACGCCGAGGGCGGCGACGCGATCTCCACCCTGCTCAGCAAGCCGCGGTTCGCGCGCCATCGATACGCGTGGAACCAGCCCTGGGGCGCCGTCGCCGGCTGGAACGCCGAGCGCTACGGCGAGGCGCTGCTCCGGGTCGAGCTCGCAGAGGAGGCGTGGATGGGCATCTTCGACCTCCGCGCAAGACAGCCGTGGCGCTTCGTAGACCGCGACGGACGCGCGGTTTCCCGTGAACAAGTACTCGCCCACCCGGAGCGCATAGGCGTCGTTCTCCACATCAGTCAGGCTGCTGACGACTGGAGCCGCGACGGCACATTCGCGTTGTTCACCCCAGCTTTTCGGGAATATGTGCTGGTCAACGAGGGCATGATTCGCGCCTGGGAGCTCGGCACCCCTCGGATCGCCGGAGCACTGACAGAGGCCGCCGCACTCCTCGACGAGGTTGCGGAGGCCCTCCCGGAGCCGAAGCCGCTCCACGTGAACGTCTGGAACCGCGAGATTCGCGAGCGCTGGCGCCGTCCCCGAGCGCGGGCTTCCCTGGTCGAGCTCTACGAGGCCAACATCGCGCTGCCCAACGCGAGCTACCTGCCACGATCCGAGATCATGCATGAGCTGACCAAGCTCCTCGCCGTCGACCAGCCCCCTCCCCTCCGCCACAGCCCGGAGCGGTAGTGCCGAAGCGAATCGAGCGGGATGTTGCCGTGACCCGTGCAGTCGCAGAACGTCCCGAGGGAAGCTGCCTGGTGTGCGCGATCCTGGCGGGAGAAGCGGGCCCGACCTGGGTGGTGCACGAGGGCGAGCACGTGCGGGTGGTGCTGTCGCGCTATCCCAGGAACTGGGGCCAGGCGATGGTCCTCCTCCGTCGACATGTGACAAGCTTTTCTGCGCTCGATCCCATGGAATGGGCCGAAGCCACCGAGGCCGCCCGCCGGACTGCGGTGCAGATGGAGAAGGTGCTCGACCCAGTGCGCTGCTTCGTCTCCTGCCTGGGTACTGCCCACTCTGATCTGCCGATGAGCTCTCCGCACATGCACTTGCACGTCGACCCGGTCTACGACGCCGACCAGCGGCCACGGACGACCTTTACGCTGGAGTTCGGGGTCATGGAGGGAGAGCCGCACGAGTGGGAAGAGCTCCGCGCTGCACTCGCGTGGTGATGCACCGGATCCGATATGTTGTCGCCGGAGGGTGGATGCGCGTCTGGTGTTGCACAGTTCTGCTGGTGGCCTGCAGCGGCAAAGAGGTCGACGACACTGAGGTTCCGACCGACAGCGACACCGATGGAATCACCGATACCGACACCGAGCCGCTGGATGTCGACGGGGACGGCTTCACCGACGACGTCGACTGCGATGACACCGATCCGGGCGTGTTCCCGGGCGCCACCGAGCGCTGCAACGGGATCGACGACGACTGCGACGACTTCGCCGAGGAGGACGACATCGTCACCCTCGACGACAGCGACAACTTCCCCACCATCCAGGAGGCACTGGACGTTTCCCAAGCCGGGAGCACGATCGTCGTCTGTCCGGGAACCTGGTACGAGAACCTCCAGATCGAGAGGCCGGTCACCCTGCGAAGTCGGGATGGCTCCCTCACCACCCTGATCGACGGGCAAGGAGAGGGAGCGGTCATCGACGCAACCCTGGCGGGCGCCGAGACGATTGTGGTCGACGGCTTCGCAATCCAGAACGGAAGCGAAGGCGGCATCGTCATGGCGGCCGGCTCGAACCTGGAGATGACGGGCACCAAGATCATCAACAACAACGGCAGCTGGGGAGGCGGGATCCAGATTGCAGACGGCACCCTCACCGATGTCCACGTCGGCGGCAACGAGAGCATAGGAGACGGCGGCGGCGGCGGCATCTGGATGCTCGGTGGCGATGTGGTCTGCGTCGGCAGCTTCATCGAGTTCAACGTCGCCTGGTATGGCGGAGGCGTGGGTGTTGGCGCGAATTCCACGCTTTCCGACTGCACTGTGAAAGGAAACGTAGCGGTGGACGGAGGCGGACTCGGCGTCGACATCGGCGCAGTCCTCGACGCCACCGGCACGATCGTCGAGGGCAACGAGGCGACCGGCGACGGCGGTGGCGCCCACATCGACGGCGACGAGCTGATCGGCGCCGAGATCGTGGACAATGACGGCTGGGTGGGCGGGGGCGTCTATGTCGACAACCAGGCGGCCGTGCTGACCGACGTCATCGTGCGCGAGAACGTCTCGGAAGTGCGGGCGGCGGGCGTCTATCTGCCCAATGGCGGAGAGCTGGTCCGGTGTGACATCCGCGACAACACGGCGGGCACCGGAAATGGCGGCGGAGTGTTCGTTGGGCAGAGCCAGGTGGGACTGCTCACCGACACTGTGATCGAGAACAACGACGGCTCTGACGGCGGCGGCGTGTTCCTGGACAACGGCGCCTCGACGACCATGATCGGCGGCGCTATCCGCGGCAACTCATCGACCAGTTTCGGCGGGGGAACCTACCTTATGCCAGGCACGACGATGGACTTTCAGAACACCGACGTGTCCTCCAATCTCCCATTCGACGTCGGGACGAGCTCCCTGCCATCGGGGATCGACCTGGGCGCCATTGTCACCGTCGTGTGCACGAACGCCGGCTGCGCTGACTGAGACGGAGCCGAGTCGGGCAGGGCGGCACGAAACTTCTGGATCCCGAAACTACCGAGCGACCCTAGATCTTCGAGGGCGGTCCAGAGCCACTCTCACAGAGGCCCTCCGTCTGCCCTGTAGGCAAGGCTACAGAATGTACTTGATCGGCAAACGACTCTCAATGTGACCCTCCCAAGGACGATGAATGCGTATCGCTGCCGTTTCTGCCCAGCGGCCGGGGGAAGTCTACTTTGTTTACCGTCGTCGTCGCCGAGAGCGATGCTGTTGTCAGGATGCTGGTCAGTCAGAACGCTGAGTCCCTCGGTTTGAGAGTACTGCTCGCCGCCGACGGCGCACAGGCAGTCACGCTCCTCGAGACCGTGCCCGACGTTCGCCTGCTCATCACCGCGGTGAACCTACCCGCTGTGGACGGCGTGTCGCTGATCACCTGGGTGCGCTCGTCAGGGACCAATAGTGACTTGCCGATCCTGGCATTCGGCGAGCCGAGAATCCGCGAAGCCTTCCGGTTGCTGGATGCGGGGGCGAACCGCTTCCTGCCGAGACCCCTGACCGCGCGCGCCCTGAAGGCCGAGGTGCGCGAGTTGCTGCCCTTCCTGCCCTCCGAGAACGCGACCGCCGTCGCATTGAGCACGGAGCCCACCCGAACCCGTGTGCTCTTCGTCGAGGACGACGAAACCATGCGGGTAAACCTGAAAGCGCGCCTGTTGACACGACATCACAAGTGGGACCTGGTCTTCGCACACAGCGCAAAGCAGGCGCTAGCTTTCCTGGACCGCCAGGAGTTCGATGTCATGGTCGCCGATCTGGAGATGGCGGGGACAAAGCGCAAGACCCTGCTCGACAACGCGCGCGAGTTCCACCCCGACGTGGTCCGGATCGCACTGGCAGGCCCCTTCCAGGTCGATACCAGCTATCGAACCATCCCGACCGCACATCGTGTGCTGCCCAGGCCGTGCCGCATGGACCACCTCGACGAAGCGGTGGGCCGCGCCTGCCATCTGCGCGAGCTGATCCACTGCGACCGAACCCTTCAACTCGTCGAACAAATGGGCACTCTTCCGGCAGTTCCCGGCCTCTACAACGCAGTCACCGAAGCCCTCTCTCGACGGAACGCCGGAGCCAAGGAGGTGGCCGACATCGTATCCACGGATGTCGCAACGACGGCGAAGCTCCTCCAGCTCGTGAACTCTCCCTACTTCGCGGCGGCCGCGCCGATCGCGAACGTACATCGCGCCGTGGTCCGATTCGGAGTGAACTTCGTCAGGAACCTGGTGCTGGCGATCGAGGTCTTCGGCGGAGGCGAGATGGCGGCAGGTCTTCCCCTCGCCTCTCTCCAGCAGCACTCGCTACTCACCGCCAGCACAGCGCGATCCCTCGTCGCCGACCACCGAATGAAGGGGGACGCGTTCATTGGCGGACTGCTGCACGACGTAGGCCACCTCGTGCTCGCTCGAGGGGCTCCGCAACGACGCCCACAGGTACAGAGGCACTCCTGGAAGAACAAGGTCACGATGCACGAAGCCGAGCGAGAGTTGTTCGGGGCCACTCACGCCGAGATCGGCGCCTATCTCCTGTGGCTCTGGGGGCTGCCGTACCAAGTGGTGGAGGCGGTCGCTTGCCATCACGCACCCCTCGCAATGCCAGGAGCGAACTTCGATGCGACCGCGGCAGTCCATGTCGCAGCCGCACTCGCGCACCACGCCCTGCGCCCACATGCCCCCCCCGACGTGACCCTGGACCAGGGCTACCTGGCCGCCCTCGACGTCGCCGACCAGGTGCCCATCTGGCAGGACATGGTCGAGGAGAGAGCAGGTCAACGGATCCTACTCGCCTGACTCGACGCATGCTCGGAATCAGCGACCCCAGCCGACGCCGGCGTGAAGACCGAGCAGCCCCCCCTCGAAGTCCACATCACCTGCGCCCCTCGCGGCGAGGGTGTGGGGCACGAAGCGCTGGCTACGACCCCCGATCAGCGCCGTGAGGCAGCGCTCGTCAACCCGCTTCAGGACGGCTCCAAGTCCGGCCGTGAGCGAATGTGACGGGCCATCGACGTGCAAGGTGTTCCGCGGGATCGACTGTGCCGGACCGGGATCATAGGCGTAGCCCGCCATCATCCGAACTCGGTCGACACTGACCTTGGCGCCCATATTGAACGTCACAGTGTCCGTCCAGTCCGCAGACAAGTCCTCGAAGAACGGACCGTGGGCGTTGGACCAGGCCTCGTAGCTTGCCTCCGCACGGATGGACAACGGCTCTACAGGGCGCACATCCACGCCGAGAGTCACGGTTGGTGGCGCATAGTGGCGGTAGTAGTGGTAGCGGAAGAGGAAGTCTCCGCCCAGCACCGACACAAAAGTCGTGCCGCGGTCCTCCATCCATCGGGCCGCCCTTCCCATGAGTCCGACGCGGACCTGGGCACCATCGAGATCCCCGATGATCCCCACGAATCCCAGGGCGGGGTGGAAGGTCGGCACGATCTTGATGTCCTCGCCCTTCCGCGCGTCGTCGGCGTTGTCGAGGTCGTCGATCTCCACGAAGGTCAGGGTGATGAAGGTCGCGGAGATGTCGACGCCTGCCCCGACCGCAAACCGATCCGCGAGCCAGTAGTTTCCGCCAACTGCGGCGTCAAACCTCGACAAGTCCGACGACCATCGCGGGACGGTCGCGTTCGGCACCCCGTCCTTGAAGGTGTCCTCTGGGTCGTACCAGCTAAAGGGCCCCGAAGCCGGCAGGTAGAGGGACACGCCAAGGTTCGACTTTGGCAGGCCAAGCCAGTAGTTGTTGAGGGCAATGCCCAACAAAACCCCGCGACTGCCCGCGGAATAGGGCTCCACGGCACGACCCTTGGCCGGCTCCACCGAGAACTCGGCGTTGCCGTAGACAACCTCGGCAAGGGCGTCGAACCGATCGGCGTCCAGCGTCGCGGGGTTGTACCAGGCACCGTGCGGTCCCCCGGTCGCCACGCCAGCGTTTCCCGCTGCGCCGATCTCTCCCCCACCCCAGGTGTCGAGCACGCCTGCTCGAGCGGAGGAGATCGCCATCAAAGTCAGGAAGAAAGTCACCATCAGAAGTTCGTCTGCACGCCGACGTTGGTGGTGAACCAGGAGCCCTTGGCGCTGAAGCCGGTCGACCGCTCCGGAAGGATCTGCAGCTGCGTCGCCACCACCAGCTGGCTCACATCTCCGGAGCGGGGGGCATCCTGGAGCGTCAGGGCTCCGCCGAGTCCAAGGACGTGGCGGGTGGCATCCGCGAAGTGCGTCTCGCCCGTCTGCGGAGGAACGACCGTCGGTACCAGCGCGTAGCCGGTCCGGGCTGCGAGACCTCCGACGATGTCGAACTGCAGACCCGCGGCCGGAGAGAGCACGTCGTGAAAAGCCTCCTCGGGATCCCGGTACTGGGTGTCTGCGAAGCCAGAGCCGACGATGTAGCGCAAGACCAGCTCGGGCTGAAAGGCCCCAAAGACCCAGTTTCCCCCGACGGTCAGCCTCGCCGGTGACCACGCCGACAGATAGGTCACCGGGATGCGAACCGGGTCGATCTCGATGAGCTGGATCTCGATCTCGAGCGTCTGGTCGCCGCTGGTCTTGAAGCCGGTCTGACCCCGCCAGGAGACAAAGGCGTTGCCGTCCTCGGTCCGGTAGTGAACGCCGACCAGCGGCGCGCCGATCCAGCGCAGGTCTCGGCGGGCGTCCATGCCGACCGACCCGGTCAGGTCGAGCCGATCCCCTCTCTCCTCCCCAGCCAGGGATAGCAGCCGAATATCGGTGTCGGCGAACATGTGCAGGCCGAGGGCAACGCCGAGGGCAACCTCGATCTTGGAGGCCTTCACGGCCACGGCGAGGTCCAGGCTCGTGAAGTCGGTGGCGTCGTCGAGCAGCGGTGCCTGCGGATCGTCGGGGTTCATGCGCACCAAGGTGGAGACCGAGTTCGGCAGCGGCAGATACCACTGGAACCCAGCCGAGATCGCGGTCTTTTCGCCGAGCGGACGCGCCACGCCCATGCTCACGCCGAGGGCATGCACGGCGTCGGTGACCAGATCCTCATCGTCGCTGGTCCGCACCGATGGAAAGCTCCCCCGCCAGGAAAACTCCGCTACTTCGCCGTCGATTCCCGCTATCGAAGCTGGATCGACTGCGAGCGCCGCCCCTGGCAGATCTCCGGCCGCACCGGCACCCGCCATGGCGACGTCCCGCATCGAGCTTCCGGCGAGATCCCACGACTGCGCGCTTGCGGACCCCGCCAACAGTACTGCGAGGAGCATCACATCACTTCGGGTTCGTTCAGGATCAGCTCCGCGATGATAGGTGCCGTCCGCAGCTGACGTACGGACGCGTGGCAGCGGATGATCCCACACTCTTCGCTGGGTCGCCACTTGACCACCCCTCACCCGACGGAGTCCTCAATGAGCAATCCAGAGACATCCCCTTCCCTCCCTCCTTTTGAGGTCCTTCTCTACCAAAGAGACGGCGCGATCTGCACGATCACGATGAACCGACCAGAGCGGAGGAACGCACTGTCCGGGCAACTCGTCAACGAACTGATCGTCGCTCTCGAGACCGCTGGGGCCGATCCAGAGGTCCGCGTGATCGTGCTCACCGGAGCCGGCGGCGCCTTCTGCAGCGGCGGCGATCTCTCCCAGATGAGCGGCGCCAGCGGCGACCAGGCCAGCTCGATCCCTCTGCGCGGGGGTTTCGTGGAGCTGAACATCGCTCTCAATTCAGTTGGAAAGCCAGTGATCGCCAGGATCGAGCGCTACGCCTATGGAGGCGGGCTCGGACTGGTGTGCGCATGCCAGTTCGCCATCGCCGAGGACTCCGCCAAGCTTGGAACTCCAGAGATCGACCGCGGCGTGTTCCCGATGATGATCATGGCGAACATCTTCCGAAATGTGCCCCGCCGCAAGGGCCTGGAGATGTTGCTGCTCGGCGAGAGGATGAGCGCCGCGCAAGCTGCCGAGATCGGGATCATCAACCGCGCCGTGCCCTCCGAAGACCTGGACGCTGCGGTCGCAGAGCTCGCACAGAGGCTCGCGTCGAAGTCCCCAGCAATCATGAGGCTCGGACTCGAGGCCTTCTATGAGCAGGACAACAAGCGCATCGAAGAGGCTCTGCCCTATCTGCAGGAGATGCTCATGAAGTGCTTTGCAACCGACGACGCGCGCGAGGGACTCACGGCCTTCATGCAGAAGCGGAAGCCCGTTTGGAAGGGCACCTGACCGGCAACTGTAGAGTGTGACTGTGGAGAGAAACACGATCATCGCCGTGGCCGTTGGAGTCGTCGCCGTCGCTGGCGTCAGCGTCGGGACCGCGTTCTTGCTGCGCCCCGAGCCAGAACCCGAGCCAGCAGCGACAACACCACCGCCGCAGGAACCGGTCCTGCCAGTCGACCCGGTGGTGCGTTGGGAGAAAGGCATCATCCAAAGTGGTACTTTTAAAGGTCGCTCTGATTGGTTCGCCTTCACAGGTGAAGATGGCGAACGGCTACTAGGACCTGGTGGTTGGTATCGGGTCGATCTGGTGATCGAGAACGGCCGCTATGTGGGCGCTCGCTATGCGGCCGCAGACGGCACCCCCGCACGTATCCATGGCGTTCCCAATCCGGACCGCAAGCCATTCATCACCGGCGAGGTCACCATCGATGGCCTCCCCGCGCCAGAGGGCCAGGACGCCTGGTCCGGATGGTTCGCGGAACGGGACAGCGAGGGCCGAATGACAGCGTTACACCTCCTCTACCATGAGCGGCCCATCAACCCCGTCCATCCGGGTTGGTCGGTCCAGCGCATCAGCTACGCCGCCGACGGCCGGCCCACGAGCGCTTTCTACAAAGCCGACGGCACCGAGGTCGAGCGTTGATGGACAGGCCAAGCCACCTGCTGATCAAGGGCAATGACGACCACTTCAGCTTCGAGTTGAGCCCTTTCATGGGGGAGATCCCGGCGCCGAGCTTCAAGCGCCTGTTCGTGCTTGGGCTCGTCGCAGCCCCACCCTTCGTGTTCATCGTCGTCTTCTTTCCCATTCTGTCCCGCGCGTTCTTTGGCGCAATGTTCGCCCTCGGCTTCCTGTTCGTCACCGCGCAGCAGTGGTTGCATCGCAATGAGATCCAGCGCCATCAGGCCGCCCGAGTGATCGTCGAACTCAGCCCAGTCACCATCGATGTCCGCTGGAAGGTCGACAACCGGCTGTCGGAGAGCCTGGCGACGCCCTTCTCCGAGATCGACGCAATCGACCTGCGACCAAAGGCCGACGGCAGTCAGACGCTGCGCATCCTCGGACCGGAGGGCAAGCTGGTGATGGGCATCCCCATCCGAGTAGGAGACGCCGACGTGGGCGAATGGCTGGTGGAGACCCTCACCGAACGCTTGATTCACTGACTCAGTAGGCCAAGTCTCAGGAGGATGAAGGGCCCGTCGGCGGGGATCTCGAGGCGCAGCGAGACGTCCGACGGCGACGGCTCGAGGGGCTGCGTCAAGGTCAACGACAAGGGCTCAC
>PJEL010002889.1_pt1 | contig 15226 bp, 12 predicted proteins | sample 1853271 | NCBI WGS metagenome assembly PJEL01 (sample SAMN08108733, study PRJNA415343) | Invertebrate metagenome, whole genome shotgun sequencing project. | host: Globobulimina | place: Sweden: Gullmar Fjord | collected 2015-08 | reverse complement strand
TTTGCTGCATTTTACTCCCCAATTCCAAAAGCGATTGTATTTAATTATATCAAACTGCGAGCCTGGCTTGAAGTAACATATAAATTTGTTTTTCCAAAGGATACATCGAGCACTAAGAAAAAACAACAACAACCTGCTTCATGGCTACCTGTCCTGGAAAATATAGTTGGTGAGGATATTATTAATATAGAAAGGTATACTAATGTAGGATTGCACACTGCTTTAAGGAGTCTTGACAATAGGATAAGGGATCATTATAAATCAAAACCTAGAGGATAAATGGAAACTAGATTCAGTGAAATAATCGAATATTTTGAAAACATCGCCCGTTCGCATGTTGGTATTAAGCATACCGATACGAAGAAGCATTTTTTTAGACTGGAGCTAGATGAAGTATTGACAGGTTTAAGATCAAAGATTAATTATCCTGCACTTATACTTGAGGGGTATGACTTCGATTATACGGATGTTCAGAGCGATAATGTTATAAAGAACCGGTCCGGAGCTTTTATTCTATTGGATCACAGTAAAGACAATCATGACTTTGACAGGATCCATGAGATATGGGATGCTTTAGAGGAAATTGGTGATGAAATTGTAATAAAAATACTAGCGGATAAACGCAACAGATCAGAAAAGACGATCAGAGGTTTTGATATGAATGATATACAGGCTGTTTTAATTGCAAATGATGTGGATCAAAATTATGGGATAAGATTTTCTTTTAAAATATCCACACATAAATCTAACGATGTAAACACAGAAAAATGGGCGTAACATTATTAACATATCCTCGCGAGCTTTCCTTTACGCGCAACCCACTGGGTTTTGAACTCAAGGGCGAGAATTACATTGCCATGCCTGGTATTAGAGCAAGACTTACTTTACAGCATACATCCGCGCTTATATATGGCGAGAGCTTTACTCTTTCATTCTTAGATTATAGCCTTACTTTCTGGGTTGTTGGTAGTATTGTCGATGACTCAGGACTGAATATTGCATCTGGATCAACTACTGAGCAGATCGTTACTCAGTTAAATGATAATTTTTACCTGTCAGAATATTACGACATATCATTTGTTGCATCCGATGAGATAAAGATAGATGCAAAGCAACCAGGAAGTGATTTTAATATGACAGTTGATTTCAGTTCAGTGGCGGGCTTAGATGTTCTTAGCAGTACCCTTGGATACTCAACGATTAATCCAATGGGATATAAATTATTCATGCAGCTATTTATTGAGACATATTATGATACTGGTGTTTATGACCAGGTGACTGAGATGTACTTGGATTTGGATGCAAATGGCAGGACTCCTCTCAGGCTGGAGGATATAACTAGATATCTTTTCCCGTACACGGATCTTCCGGAGCTTTCAGGACCTACTATAAAATTATGCATGCATACAGTAAAACGCTACTATATAAAAGTGGCTGAGTACTATGGTAATCCTGCTGAGATGAAAAAGCTAATTACCTCTGATATTTATTTCGTATTAAATGGCCAGGTGCCTGTGAATATATTTCCTGGTGTTGGGTTCCATGATTATGTGACTGTAAATAAGAACTTTCTAATTACCGGTCCACTCACAAAATATACATGGGAGAGTGCAAGTCAATATCTGTATTTTTTCAATCCAAACGCAGGCGATACAAATGAGTTGGATCTGTGTGTGGAGATATTCTTCACTGATGGCACAAGTTTTGACCAAGTCGTGGATACATATTCCCCCGCAAACCGTAACCAGGTTTATTGGATGCCTGTTGGATATACTCAATTAGATCTAGGGAGTGCCGTACCAGCAAAAACAATCTATAAATATAAAGTATCACTCAACTTAGGCGTTGCTGGCCCCCCTAAAAAACAGGTTGCAGCACCAGTAACCTTTAACATGATACCACAGCCGTTATATGCTCGTGAGTTTCTATTCCAGAACCGTTACGGGGTATATGAAACACTTCTGACCACAGGGAAGCAGAAAAACGATCTTAAAACCAAACGTCAGGAATTCTTAAAGGAGCTCGCTCCTGAATACACACTGCAGGATAGTGAAGTAAAAAGCGATCTTAATGATAGGGAAGATATTTTTACATGCTCCACTGGCTTTAAAAGACGTGAAGTAATTGAGGATCTAAAGCAGTGCCTAATATCAGAGAACTTCTTTATACTAAAAGATGGTGAGTATGTTCGCTGTAGGGTGATTGCGGGGTCATTTAAAATATATAATGAAAACGAAGATCTATTTTCTTTAGAGTTTAAGTACAGCTTCGCTTTCAAAGATACTCCGATTAATGATCCAGGTACCACAACTAATTTGAATTATTATTCTCGCGAGACAGAAACAAAAAATCATTATTCAGACTCTTATAAACACTAGATATTATGGCAATATTAAGCATAGAGGACTTAAAAATAAAATTAGGGAATGTAATTGAACCTAAAACACCCCCGGAATTTATCTACCCTGTTGATCATGAGGATTTATTGATCGATCTTATCGATACTTTAGTGGGTCAAGACCCTGTTAAGGATACTCAAACTCAAGATCAAGCAATCGGAGGAACTCCTGTTCCCGCAGATGATGAAGCTGTACATGAATTCACAGTTGCATATACTAATCTTCCCATACCCAACCTGGTGAATAAATGTGACTTGGGCTTGCATATCATAAGCTATGTTATTGTAGATAACACAGTGACGGTCACCATTGGCATTGGATCTTTTGGTTCTGCAGATGATGTGGTATACGATATAATAATCACAAGTAAATAAAACTATGAAAAAATTAATAACTATTTTATTTTTTATCTCTTGGTGCTCTCTTGCATCAGCGAGCTATTATTTTTTATCCTATACAGGCAGTGATGCTAATGATGGCCTGTCTACTACTAAGCCATTCCAAACCTTTGCTCAGGCAGCCTCTGTGATGGCCCCTGGCGATCATTTGGTTTGTGATGGCAGAGGAGGATTGTATTTTACTGATGTAATCTCTTGTGAGTTCACCCGGGCAGGAACAGTAGACTCTTTGATTCATATACTTGGCATAAATGGATTCACTCTTGCCAATGGTGCTGAACCGCTCACTGAGATCGACTTATCATCATCAAATTACTTGATATTTGATAATATAAGTATCAATACCAGGGTATACACGGATTCTTTGTATGTCAAAATTGGACATTCAACATCAGTAATTCCAAAGTACTATTACGTTCAGAATTGTTTTTTTTATGAGGGATCCTGTATATATGATGAGTTCAGTGAAACCGATTTTTATTCCTTTCTATATGTTAATGAAACTTGTTTTGTTGAGGGAGTTGGATATTCCATAATCGCAAACAATGATTTGTCTACTACCTATAGCACTCTCAGTATAAATCATTGTTCTTTTTTCTCCACTGAACCTGTTTATTTATTAAATCCGGAGGGAACAGCATATAATTTTCTCTTACATAATACTATTGTCCATAGCTGTACAAATATTATTACGCTGGCCGAGGGAACATTGAGTTCGCCTTCACACAGCCATAATATATTATATCAATATATAAACTATAGTAATCTACAGTTTATTGGATTAGATGACACTGAGCTAGAGAGCGATCCGATGTTCAATAACACCAATAAATACGATCTGTATTTAAAGGATTTAAGTCCAGCAATTAAATTTTATAACAGGAGTTACTGTGGAGCTCTTCCACGACTTGCAATATTAACAGGAGGTATATAAATTGAGAAAATTAATATTAATAATCATGTTAATCACCATGGGCAATTTTATGTCATGGGCACAGGTAGATAAGACAAAATGGCCAGGGAGTGTGAAGGCTGACGGTTATTATGGCACTAATCCATTTAGTGAAGTCGGATCTCAATATATGCCCTTCGTGCGTGCATATATTGACTCGGTATTAGCTGAAATTGTACTTGCACAAAAAGTAGGGATTGGTACTTATGACCCTGCATTTAATCTGGATATTTGGGGCACTGCTGGTTTAAGGGTTACCCCTGACGGTACGAACGATTCTATGTTAATTATTGAAAACGGTCAAATTAAAAAGAGACTTTATATTCCCACAGCAGTTGGCGATACAAATTTATGGGAGTTAACAGGTAATGATATTCAACCTAAAACAACTATCCAGAATGTTATTATTCCAACTGATTATGCTATAAAACAAGCCTCTTATAATTTAATAAGGTCAAAAGGATCAAGCTGGCTTATTGGTTCTCAAAATACAACGAACTCAGGAGCAAACAATACATTCTTAGGTTTTGAATCAGGGGAAGCAAATGTAGGAGGAAATAAAAATACTTTCATTGGAACAGAAGCAGGGAAAAGCAATACAACGAGCATCGAAAATACTGCTGTTGGATTTGAGGCATTAATGAGTGTGACAGCAGGACAGAATGCAAATACTGCTGTTGGTGCTTATGCAGCGTGGTGGTGTATAGGAATAGGGAATACAGTACTTGGAAATTCAGCAGCGGAAGAACTGACTTCAGGAAATAATAATACAGTACTAGGAACGGAGGCTGGGTTTAGTTTAGGCTCAGGAGATAATAATACGGTGATTGGAAGGGGTGCGGGGCATACGCTTGATAATGGGGATGATGGAAATGTTATGCTTGGTTATAATGCAGGGTATAATGAAAACGGAGATAATACTTTATATATTGATAATTCTAGTACAGCTACTCCTTTAATATATGGTGACTTCGCAGCCGATACTCTAATGATTCATGGTGCTTTAAGTATAAGGGATATTGCAGACGGGGCAGAAGATAGTGTTTTAATATGGGAGGATAAACAAGTCAAGAAACGACATCTTGATTTTTCTACATTATTAGATACAAACCTATGGCAAATTAATAGTAACAAGATAAGCCCCAAGAGTGGTGTTACCAATGTAGGAATAGGAACGACTAATCCAGGTGCAACTTTAGATGTATCTGGATTGATATGGCAAACTGGGACAGGGCAAAGTACATTTATAGGAGAGGGATCAGGAGCTAATGACGATTTTACTACAAATAGGAATACCTCAGTAGGTTATTTTTCTATGAATAAGAACACCACCGGAATAAGAAACACCGTAATAGGATGGGGTGCTTTAGAAGATAATCAGACAACAAGCGAAAATACAGCGATAGGATTTGAAGCTATGGCTAATCTTACTGTTGGGGGCAGTAACGTAGCGATTGGGTTTGATGCCATGAAAGAATCTACTAACGCTACAGCAAATGTAGCTTTAGGGAATAATACTTTAGGGTTAAATTTAACAGGTAATGAAAACACCGCTATAGGGGGTGCTGCCTCGTATAATTTGACCAGTGGTTCTTATAATGTTACAAATGGTGTTCAGGCAGATTACCAGAACCAGGGAGGTTCTAGAAATACTATAATAGGTTTTGAGGCCGGAAAAAACACTGTGGCACATAGTAAAACAGGAAATGTATTTTTGGGTCATCAAGCTGGTTATAATGATACTACGGACAATAAACTTTACATAGAAAATTCTAGTGTAGACTCAAATAATGCTCTAATATGGGGCGATTTCGCAGATGATGTATTAGCTTTTAATGCTAACGTAGGTGTAGGCACAACCGTTCCAAGAGAAGTATTAGATGTCTTTGGTAATATTTCTTTGTCTGGGAGCACTTCGAATGGTTTTATCTTCGGTGATACGGATAGTAATCGAGTTCAATTATCTACTGATGGGGGTTCTGTTATATCAAGTGGTAGTGGTTCTAAGATAGCTAGTCTTGGTGCTTTTGGTACTAATGTAACATTAAGCACTTCTTCGACTCCGAGGGTGACTGTGATAGCGGACGGAAGCGTAGGCATAGGAACAACAGCACCTGATGAAAAGTTACATATTGATGGAAATATTGAAATAAATAGGAATGATAGAATCATTCAAGATGATACTACTTTAATAAGAAGTGTTAATAAAAATTGGTTTGTTGGAAGTCAAAATACAACATTAACGACAGGAGAATTAAATACTTTCATAGGATATAAGGCAGGCGATGTACTAACTGAAGGTGATGAAAATGTTGGTATAGGTGATGGCGCACTTGGGGCACTGACAACGGGAATATCAAATGTAGGAATCGGTCATTTAACTCTTGATGCTATTACCATACAATCAAATAATACTGCAATAGGCGGAGGGGCTATGGCTGTAAATATAGCATCAAATAATACTGCAATCGGGAGCGGTTCTTTATCAGGAAATACAACTGGAACCCCCAATATCGGTATCGGGTTACAGTCATTAACACATCAACAGACAGGAGCAAATAATATAGCCATAGGAACATTTGCAGGCCAAGGAACATCTACTCATAGTAAATCGTTCAATGTTATAATCGGAAATTCAGCAGGACAATCATTAATGGATAATGATAATAATAATGTAATGATAGGCCATCAAGCCGGAGCGACTAATTTAGGCGCAGGTAATGTTTTTCTAGGTTCTCAAGCAGGATTTAGTGAAACTACAAGTAATAAACTTTATATTGAAAACTCCAATTCTGCAACTCCATTAATTTACGGAGAATTTGATAATAATTTAGTCACAGTAAATGGAGGTTTTGAAGCAACTACAAATGCATTATTTCAGATTTCTGATTATGCTTTTAAAATGACTAATCTTGATCCAACCGCAGGAGAGGACTTAGGGATGAAAGTAAGAGGTGGTGGTAATCGTGCTGCTGCTGAGATATTAAGTGCTTATGATTTAAGTGATAATCCTAGGTTTATTGTTTATGGTGATGGTGAGGCTTATCATGGTAATTGGGTAGGCATAGGTACAACATCACCACAAGATCCGTTACATATATATGACTCTCAGGCTACAATACGATTACAAGATGTAGGAACTTCAGGATACACTCGTTTAGATGCTACAAGTACAACCACTACAGCAATTGAACATATCAATGGGGGAGGCATCGCTGATATTAGAATGAGTGCAAGACCTACCAATAATACAAGTTCAGCAACTTTACGCTTTGGATTTGCCACAGAAACAGCAGGTACAGTCAAATATTGGTTTTATAATGGAGAAAGTCCTAATCAAATAAATTGCCAAATCGGAGGAAATTCAGATAGTTATTTCAATGTAGATAATGGGAGTGTCGGAATAGGTACTTCATCTCCAACTGAAAAGCTGGAGGTAAATGGTAACGTATTAGCTGATTCTGTATATGCTATTCCTGATATTGGAAGTAAGTTTATCTCAGCAGATAGTACAATTACAATAGGCACAACGGGTTATTATTATACAATATCAGCACCCGATGGAAGTACTAATGGATTTACAACTTCTGATTCATCTTGGACTTATCCAGTAACAGGATATTATAAGGTTACATATGGAATGTCATGCACATTTAATACTGTAAACACCGTTATCCATACTTCCTACTGGCATCAAGGAATCGAGAATTCTGAAATCGAAGCAGAAAGAACGATCACTACAGGGGGGAATGTCGGAGATTACGGAAGGTCAGGGACAATTTATGCAACGAAAGGTGATATTGGAAAAATTAGAACTAAAGCCGATAAGATAGGTGACTTAATGATAACCCATATGAATATTTCTATCACAAGATTAAATTAATAATATTAAACCTAATAAAAATGAAAAATTTATTAATAAGCATTGGATTTCTATTTGTTATAACATTAGGATTCTCACAGTCTGATTCAACACTGAATTTAGATGTTACATTTAAAGGTATTCCGGCAGGTAAGATACTTCAAGACTGGGTTGATACAACAACAACCTTGAATGTGTTGTATACAGAGAAATATGATGGTGAGTTAGCAGTCAAAGAAACGCTAATATTGAAATTGAATATGGATTCTATAAAAATATATAAACCTCAATGGTATAACATTATTGTTGAGGAGTATTATAATTCCACTCAAAGGCAAGTTCTAATAAAACTCGGTAAGGAAGCAGCAAAAGAAAGGTTCTTTAATTACAAACGATATTTTAAATAATCTAGATATGAATGTAAAACAACGATTTATAGCTCCAACTCCGGATTTCTGGAAAAAAGTTCGAAACTATACTTTCTTTGGTGGTCTGGTTTTAGCTGGACTGACTCAGGGGATTGCTACTGCAGGGATCTCAATTCCTCTATTAACCACAATATTAACTGTGTCCGGTGTCACGTTGAGCTTTGTTGGCGGTGGCCTGTCTCAGCTCACCATTGATGATAAAACTGTTCAATCCCCCAAACAGGAATATATACCACCACCACCGATAAAGAAGATAGTTCCCCCTAGCCCTGAAAAGATATTACTGGCAGAGAAAAAACGCGCAAAAAGGGCTCGTATTAAAAGGAGAAAAAAGAGACTTCTTAATAAATAATTAATAACTAAAATCTTAAATTATGTACACTGATGAAATGAAAGCACAAGCCAATATTGCTCTAAAGGAGTATGGTATTGACAAAATTATCGCCGTAGCCGATGACCTGATGGAATTAGGAGAAGCTATTGATAAAAGGATGGAAGATGGTAAAATGACCTGGATGGAAAAGGTCACGCTGACCCCAAAGGTATTTGCGCTGGTAGATGATTTCAGAAATAGGGATATCATCTGGCTGCAGTTTAAGGATATTGACGATCAAGAACGTCAAGAATTGATTGATCATGTTAAAGCAGAACTTGATCTTAGAAATGATCAGGCCGAATTAATAGCTGAGGCGATTTGGAATGCTATTGTTTCACTTGGTATAATCATCAATATTAGAAAATCTATTAAAAAATAATCGGGTTTTGGATATTCCAGAGATTATAAAAAAGATCCGGAGCTTCTCAATTGGGAAGTTCTGGATTAAATTCTCTTACTCCAAAAGATACTTTAATGAGAAGAAAAAACGCAAGTGATAAAAATTCAAGTTAAAAAACAAGACCTATACCTTGAGCCAAATACTACACTCCGGTTTGAGTTGATCAGTAAATTATTTGATGATCAGGTCATTGCTTTATCAGTTATATATCCATTTAATATCCCTGCCCCGGCAAACCAACATGTATTTGAATTTACAAACCAAGTGGAAGTATTGCGCTCAGCGAGATCATTTGAGTGTGAGTTCTTTTTTGATGGATATCCGCTATTCAACGGCCTGCTATATGTAAAAAACTACGGTAATAAATACTATAGGTGCTCGATTGTTGTGAATCCATTCTCTGAGGACTTCTCTGATAATATGCTTTCAGTAATCGATTATGGGGGGGATATCGATATTGGTGGATCCCCACACAATCCTCTAAATGTTACCGACCATGCCAAGCAAATCACTAATGGATTTCTTACGGCCGATTACACATTCCCCTTAATATTTGCTCCGGAGTTTTATGGATCCCTGGATTCAAATAATAAGAACGATTATAATAAGGATTGGGGAGGGGATGCCGGAGATGGTGATGTCGGGAAATACCTGAATAACTATTCCAGATCCTTGTCAAGTAGTGGTTTTCCTGTTAATGAGGTGCATGAAGATCCTGATGCTGATAATGTTTATGCAATGCTACCCACAGCATACTTGAAGTTTGTCCTGGAGAAAGTATTTGCATCAGAGGGATTTGGTTTGTTTGGTGACTTTATTAATGATGCAGAGCTCCAGAAGCTGATCCTGTTTAACAATACTCCCCTAGATGAGAAGTATAAAAAATATTTTGTAAAGGCTTCGATGACATCAAACCAGGATATATCCATACCGACAAAAATCCTTTTCGAAGATGATAGTACACCAGACAATGAGGATGTGGATAATCGTTGGGAGCCTACTAACTCAATATATACTGTGGCCCATGATGGGTATCATGATGTGAAAATTAATATTAAAGCTAAATCAACGCTCTCCTTTTTAGATGTTGATGCATATTTTGCTATAGTAAAGAAATCACCAATCGCTCCGGCTTTTGATACGGTACTCGACTCGACTTCATTTGTATGTGCTAATTATCAAACATGGTATGAGTTTGATGTTGCATTTAATGAATACTTGAATGTGGGTGATAAGATATATTTCCTAACTAATTTTGTCAGGGATGCTGTTCCTCCCCAAACAAGTGGGAGGATAGATGAAGGGGTGTTGACTATTTCTAATGCTTCATATCAGAACCTTAACCAGTTCTCAAATATCTTAAATCTTCAAAACCATGTGCCTGACGTTACTGTTGGGTCTCTTATAAATAATATTGCCAAGACCTTTGGATTGGCTGTGTTTACTAACACGATCACGCGCGAGGTTGAACTCAGCTTTAAAAAGGATATCCTTTTATCTACAGGGTATCTGGATCTGACCGAGTCCCTGATCATCGATACCCAGAAGATTGAACATTCTAAGGATGATGGTTTTTTATTCTTTATGCGTTTTGATGAGGAGTTCGCCGATTATTCTGAATATGAGTTCCTGGGTAACTATGCAACATTTGATGATCTGCCAACACCAACCGAGGCTAATAAGGTAGCAGTAGTTTTGAATTTAAATGTGGCTTTTATATTCTCAAACAATGAGGCCTCCGACCCGTTGAATTGGGTTTATTTTGCAGATGTCTTCTATCCACAAACAGCTGGCAATGGAGCAACGGAAATTTCGCCTGATCTCAATACTCTTACAATGCACATCGGCGAGAACTTTATCTCACCTCAATATAAAGACATTGGTTCATCACCGGCATTTGAAACCGGTAAGAATGACATAGGTATTACCCTGATGTTATACAGGGGTTTGCGTCCTGATAAAGATAATGATTACTACCCACTGGCCAGCTGTACAAAATTTGATACCAATGGTAACAGTACTGGCGATTATGAGATGACAAACAGTGCTTTGTTTGCTGATTTCTTACAAAGCTGGTATGAGTTCATTATAGATTCAGAAACTGTAAAAATGAAGCTGGATTGTAATGTTAAGGATATAATAGAGATATCAAAGCTCTTCTCTCCCCAGCGCAAGAACCCTGTCCGGAAAGTAAGAATTCGTAATATAAATTATTTACCAAAAAAGTTTTCATTTGTACTGTCGATGAATGGAATTAATGAAACTGAAGCAACCCTTGTAAAATGAATGAGCGGATACCTGTTGAGAAAATAAACCTAAAAGTCAAGTCCTGGTCTCTAAAGACTAAGGCAATTATCCGAGGACGGATATCCTCGCTCTCTCAAAAAGGAAAAGGAGAGTTGGTAAAATCCTTGAGGGTGAAGTACCGGAAGCATTTTGGCTTGGTTGACCGAATCACCTTCAGCTTTGATCGGCATGGCGTGTTTTTTCATTATGGTGTAGGGCGTGGATATACGCGCTCTGCAGGAAAGGTGATCAGAAAGGTGTCCAGTCTGTCTGCAGATACCTCACCAAAGGTACTGCGTAAGCCAAGAGAATGGTTTAACCCCATATTGGATGCGCGATTTGATGAATTATCTCAAGTAGTTGGGAAATACCATGCCGATGCAGCCCTTGTAGAAATATCAACCCTAAAATAAACTTAAGATGAGTAGCTCAGGTACTGCCACAAGACGAATAAACCTCTTTATTAATGGTAAGGAAGTTAAGAACGATATTGCATCCATAAAGAAAGAGATGTTTAAACTTGTCAATGAGCAGTCCAGGATGACCCGGGGCTCGGATGAGTATGTTAAGCATGCGCGTAAGATCAAATCACTAAAAAAGATCATAGGTGATCATAATGCTTCGCTTCGTCACACCGGTGGTACCTGGAAGAACCTCACGCGAAATGTGCGTAACAACATAACAACGATTCTGGCTTTTGGGGCTGCCGTAGGTGGTGCAATTGCTACTTTATTTAAGTTTATCACTGCAGCCAATAAATTTGAGAAAGCACTGGACAGCCTATCTTCATTAACAGGACTTAGTGGAGATAATCTTAAATGGTTAGGTGACCAGGCTAAAGAGTTAAGTAAAACAACCACCGAGGAGGGGATTAGGATCACTAAATCAGCTACCGAGATCCTGGAAGCATACAAGCTGATGGGATCTGCAAAGCCTGAGCTCTTGGAATCAAAAGAAGCCTTGGCTGAAGTAACACGCGAAGCTCTTATTTTAGCTGAAGCTGCTGATCTGCAAACTGCTCCTGCAGTTACTTCTTTAGGAAACATACTTAATCAATTTAGTAAAGGTGCTGATCAGGCACGTAGATTTGTTAATGCCCTGGCCGCTGGCTCAAAAGCTGGTGCTGCACCTGTGGATGAGATTGCAGCTTCAATTAAGGGTTTTGGAGCAGTTGCTGATGCTGCAAATATCTCTGTTGAAGGATCAATCGGGTTGGTTGAAACCTTGGCTGAAAAGGCCATTAAAGGAGCCGAGGCAGGTACAAACCTTAGAAACTTCCTCCTTAAATTACAAACTGGTGCCGATGACACAAACCCTGCTATAGTTGGATTAAACACAGCACTTGAGAACTTCGAAAAAAAGCAACTCTCTGTAATTGAGCTTGAAAAGATGTTTGGGAGAGAGAATATTATTGTAGCTCAAATACTATCAAATTCAGCTGAGAGAGTTAAATTTTTCACTGATGCTGTTACTGGTACAAATACAGCCTACGAACAGGCATTAATCAACACAGATAATAATAGTGCTGCACTCCTGCAGTATAAAAATAAGCTCAACGTTGCAGCAATCACCCTGGGTGAAAAACTACAACCGGCGCTCGGGTTTTCCATTGAGAAAATGACAACGATGGTGGAAGTGCTGACAGATTTAGTAGACTGGACAGAACTGCACTCAGATGGTCTTAAAAAATTGGCCAAGTTCTTAATTATTGTGGCCTCCGGACTTTTGGCAAATAAAGTGGCGTTTATTGGAGCAGGAATAGCTGCAAGAGGATATAATTCAATAATTAAAATTGCCACGTTTTTGACCAGGGGATTTAATACTGTTTTAAAAAGTAATCCTCTTGGCTTGATTGCATCGCTTTTGGCTTCAGCTGCAGCTGCTCTCTGGGTTTTTTCGGATAATACCAAGGATGCTACCAAAGATCAGGATGAGCTCAACACATCGCTTGAGAGAGGAACTACGGAGTTAGAAAAACGTGATGCTGTATTAAGGAGATTAAACGATGGAACAGGCGCGAATTCACTGAATGAGCTTAAGGCAGCACTTTCGGCAACAAAGAATGAGCTTGATGACCTTAGTAAAACTGCCATCAGCACACAACGAGTTTTTGATAGTCTGTTTGATGAGAGTGGAAAAGGTATAGATAAGGATTCGCCGCTTGCTGGAAATGCATTGGAGAAAACCAGAAAAGCTCTACTGAAGGAAATAGATGACTTGGAAAAAGCCATTAAAATAAAAGAAGCTGAACTTCGTGGGGATCCCGTTAAAACAAAACTTACTGATAAGCAAAAAGAAGCGGCCTTAAAGCTGCAGGAAAGCCTTAAGAAGATCCGTGAAAAAATGCTACTGGATACCCTGGACGCTGACACTAAGGAGCTAGTGGCAATGGAACAAAAGTATGAGAAATTGTGGGCTCAGGCTAATGAGAGTGGCTTGGATACAAATGAAATAACTGAGCAATATTACCTCGAGAGAGCACAGATAATTCAGCAACAGGAAGAGAAGAATTTTCTGACCAAGAAAAAGGCCCAGGATAAGATTAAGGAGTTCTATCTTTCGGAATTTGATAAGGAGAAGCTCGCTCAGGTAAAACAATATGAGGAGCTTATAAAACTAGCCCAGGAGAATGGGCTGATGACAACCGAGGCATATAAACGTTTACTCGAGGAGCTTGAGGTATTGAAAGCCACACAGGATCCCACGATCGATCCTTTAGGATTGACACCAGAGAAGTGGGATGAGTTCCGGGAGAATTTTGAAATCGCACTTTTGTATGTAGATCAGTTGGCAGCAGCATGGGATGTCCTATCAGATATCAGAACCAATGCTGAGGATAAAGAGTTAAGCGCTGATCAGAGAAGAACCGATCAGCAAAAGAAGAATCTAAAGGACCGGCTCAATAAAGGATTGATTGATCAGGAGAATTATGATAAAAAGATCCTGGCCTTGGATGCCGAGATGGAGAAAAAGAGAGCCGCGATCGATATAAAAAGAGCTAATAGAGAAAAAATAGCCGGACTGTTCTCTGTAGCCACAAACACTGCCAGGGGAATTATGGAGACAATAGTTATGTTCCCCCCACTTGGTTTACCATTTTCTGCAATCGTAGCAGGAATTGGAGCCCTTCAGACAGCCGCTATATTAGGTCAACCACTACCTGAATTTGCCGGTGGTGGATTCACAGATGGTGATCGAATATACAGGGCGGGAGAGAAGGGGATGGAATGGATTGCTCCAAACAATATGATGTCGGATCCCCATACCGGTCCTATAATATCACATCTTGAAAGCATAAGGCGTGGGATACAACCTCCATCATCTATTTCACAAGTTCCGGACTTTCGTTCACTTAATAATGTTTCCCAATCCGGTGCAGGATTCGGGGGTGGTGGTGGTTATACTTCCGGCCAGGGATCCTCAGATAAACTTCAGATACTAATTGAGGAGATCATGGCACTTAAAGAGGAAACAATTAGACAGAATGAGTTCCTGGCAGATCCTATTAACAGAAGAGCATACATATCATATGATCTGCAGCAAGAAGCTGATACTGAAATATCAGAACTGCTGGATCAAAGCACAATTTCTTAAATGAATTTTAAACCGGCAATATTGCCATTATTAATTAAATAGGAGGAAAAATGAAAAGCAAGTATCTTTTATTACTGATTTCAATGCTTGGCTTCGCTTTGGCGAGTGGAGCAATTTCGGAACAAAACAAAAGTTCGCCTGAATGCTATGTTATAACATTGGCAGATGCAGGTGCTGATGTAACCACAGGAGATATTCTCATTGAGGATATAAGGACAGCTGCAGATAATGCCGCTAGGAAAACCGATGAGTATTTTGTAGTTAGTATTTCTGAATTAACCACAATTGCACTGGAACAAGGAGGATCCTACCAAGGAACCAACGTGTTAATCAGTAATTTATTAATTCTTAGCCCAACTACAAAACTGCATGATGCAATTGAGTACCCATTGAAAACATACACCAATATGTGTAATTCAATTACTACTGTACGTCCATCATGCGGAACTAATACTAAGAATCTTTTGAACTATACCCTATTAGGATATAGTATGTGGGATACGAAGATTTCACGATAAATTGATTTATTTA
>PJEL010002888.1_pt1 | contig 15229 bp, 13 predicted proteins | sample 1853271 | NCBI WGS metagenome assembly PJEL01 (sample SAMN08108733, study PRJNA415343) | Invertebrate metagenome, whole genome shotgun sequencing project. | host: Globobulimina | place: Sweden: Gullmar Fjord | collected 2015-08 | reverse complement strand
ATCAAGGTTGGTCTTCTGCGTATGATCACTTGCTGGCCTTTCCCTGAGAAAGTAATCCGTGAATTGGCTCAAAAAGTCGACAGTATGATTATGGTTGAATTGAACTACGGCCAGATGTTCCTGGAAATGGACCGCTTTGCCAACGCCCATTGTCAGACAAGTCTTTGTGGTAGCCCATGCGGCGAAGTCCACGAACCCGAAGAGATTTTAACCAAGATTTTAGAAGCAGCCAAAAAGTAAGGAGAAATCAATGGAAAATAGAGAAGTAAGACTGGGTGGATTTGGTGGCCAAGGCGTCATATTAGCCGGAATGATTTTGGGCCGTGCTAAATCTATCTTCGAAGACAAATACGCCACTTTAACCCAGGATTTCGGTCCTGAAGCTCGTGGTGGAGCTGCTTCATGTGCAGTTATCCTTTCAGATGAACCCATCCTCTACCCGAATGTGTTTAATCCTGACGTTCTTCTGGCAATGAGCCAGGGAGCTTTGGATAAGTATATTGACGGTCTGCAGAAAGGTGGAATATTGGTGATTGAAGAAGATCTCGTCAAGATTGGAGAGATCGATCCAAGCATCAAGGTCTTTGCCTGTCCTGCAACAAGGTTTGCTGAAGAGATCGGAAGAAAAATTGTATTGAATATCGTCATGTACGGTTTTCTGGTAGCTGTCTCTGATCTTGTCACGGAAGAGATCGCTCGCAAAGGTGTCGAAGCATCTATTCCTTCAGGAACAGAAAAGCTTAATTTTGCTGCCTTTGAAAAAGGCTATCAATATGGAATTGAACTGAAAGAGAAGCAGGGATAATAACCCTCTTTCCTTTCAATTGCTTTCAAGCTCCCTGAATAAGACATTCTCGTCTATTCAGGGAGTTTAGTACAGTAAAGCATTCAAAGAGAAAACAGCTTGGATACCAATCGTCATTGCCCTTTCAACCCGGCCTGACCCCTTGTCAATCAGAACCGGAAGGAATAAACCGGCAGGCATTAAGTGATTGATAACGAACCGTAATAGCATATTTTCCTATAAAGCATGGGATCCAACCCCAATCGGAAACCTCTCCTGAAAAAAGCCTGGATCATTAGCGGCTCCATCTTCATTTCAGCCATTTTCTGCATTACAGTTCTGTTTTTATCTTTTCGCTCCAACGTGATTAAGGAATTTGAACAGGTACAAAGCTTCCAGAGCAATAATTCAATATTTTTCGATATCGACAAACAGCCATTCCATATTATTCAGGGTAAAGAAGACCGAAAGTATGTAGAGCTAAATCACATCAGCCGGAACCTCCAGACCGCAGTTGTCGCTGTAGAAGACGCTCGTTTTTTCCACCACTTTGGCTTCGACCCCATCAGAATAGTCTCAGCTGCTCTGCGTCTTTTGAAAAAAAACAGATCACTGCAAGGCGCCAGCACGATTACCCAACAACTGGTCAAACTTACTCTTTTATCACCTGAAATATCGATCAAACGAAAGATCAAAGAACTCGCCATCGCCTTTGCGCTTGAGACAAAATACAGCAAATCCAAAATACTCGAATTTTATTTAAACAAAGTCTATTTAGGTCATGGCAACTATGGTGTCGAAAATGCCTCGCTTAACTTCTTCCACAAGCCGGCACAGGAACTGACTCTTGCTGAAGGCGCTTTTATTGCTGGTTTAATCAAAAAACCGGAAGGATACTCCCCGTTTATCGATCTGAAAAAAGCCCGACAACGACAAATTCTGGTATTGAAAAGATTAACCGATCTCAATTGGATATCTGCCACTGAATATAATTCTGCATTCAGGGAACAAATCCTCATTCGACGACGAAAGGGAGGAGACTATAAAATTGCCCCTCATTTTACCAACCATATCTTGCTGAAACTGAAAGCGAAATACGGTCATAAGATGATATATGGAGGAGGACTGAGGATCTATACAACGCTTGATCGTAAGCTTCAGGACGTGATGGAGAAGATTAAGAATAAACAACTTTCACAGATAACCAGTTTTGAGGAAATTGCCGGAGTCAGTATTAATCCAGCAACCGGATTCGTTGGCGCAATGGTTGGAGGTGCTGATTTTTTACAAAGTGAATTTAATCGCGTTACACAAGCAAAGCGACAACCGGGGTCCAGTTTCAAACCAATCTTATATGCGACCGCCCTCAATAAGGGGATACAGCCAAATGATGTATACTGGGATGAACCGACTCAATATACCCGACTAGTAGATGATGAACTGGAAACGTATGAACCTGGGAATTTTTCCGGCAATCATCTCGGTCAAATCACTGTAGCCTACGCCCTGAAGGTGTCGAACAATGTCGTCAGTGTTCAGCTTCTGAAACAGATTGGGATACCGGCTCTAGTACAATCGGCCAAACAGTTTGGGATCGAACTAGATGACGAACGAGGATTGGGCCTGGCCTTGGGAACAAATGAACTAACCCTCTTACAGTTAACCGATGCATATACCGTCTTCGCAAACAAGGGGTACCGCAACAAACCGGTTTTCGTTCTAAAAGTAACAGACCGGGAAGGAAATGTTCTGGAGCAATATGAACCGCAAGCAGAACTCCAGGTTCTATCAGCCGATATAGCCTTTCAAATGAATCGAATGCTACAGGAGGTCGTAAACCATGGAACCGGGCGCAATGCCAAAATCAGTCGTATATCAGGTGGAAAAACCGGAACCAGTGATAACAATCGGGATGCTTGGTTTATTGGTTATACATCCGACTTAGTGACCGGATTCTGGATTGGGAACGATGACAACACCCCCATGGAAAACGAAGTTGGAGGAAAAACACCTGCATTACTCTGGCGTGAGTATATGCAATCGATTCCTGTGCCTACTGTTCAACAAACCTTCGCTATTAATGAAGAATTTGAAGAGTTTTTGATATGCAACACTTCAGGTAAGCGATCAACAAGTTCATGTCCCAGCACATCCTGGTATGCTTTGAAAAAAGACTCACAACCTCTGGATTACTGTCCTATCCATAATGAGCAATTACTGGAGATTCAGATCTGTAATATATCTAAAAACCTGGCAAATCAGTATTGTCCGACCCATGAGATTGTTTCGAAAAAATTTGTTCCCGGAACGGAACCACATACTTTTTGTGATGTTCATTCTGCCGAGAATATTCGATGATCCAAGATTCATCGTGGCACCCCGACATAAAATCATTGGTTGTCTAAAAGTGAGTTTGAAAACAAACGATTATTCAACAGGATGGGATATCATTTGAGTTGTACAGCCTTCCTTAATCCCGCTGTAAATGATCTTTTATATCTTCCCAGATCGCTTCTTTTCCTGTCTTTTTCAATGCCGAGTGCATCAGTGGGGGTTTACGCAAATGCAGGCAGCTCTGCATAGCCGTTAAAGATCTCTTCAGACTGTTATTTTTCACTTTATCAGATTTATTGGCAACGACCAGAGAAGGCCAACGGTTCTCAGAAAGCAGGTGGTAAAATTCCTGGTCTTCACGGGTGGGGGGGTGTCGCAGGTCCATAAGCTGAACAATCAACCTTAGATGGGGATACAACCGCAGAAAATCTTGAATCATTGCCTGCCAACCCATCTTTACTTCCACTGGGACATTTGCAAAGCCATATCCTGGCAGATCCACGAAATAAAAGGCCTTATTAATCAAAAAAAAGTTTAAGAGCTGCGTCTTTCCAGGTGTTGAGCTTGTTTTTACGAGCTTTTTTCGATTGAGCAGGTGATTAATCAAACTCGATTTTCCTGCATTGGAACGCCCAATAAAAGCGATTGCTGACAATTCCGGGAGATCAAACCCCTTGATTGAAGGGAAGCTCTTGATGTATTCAGCTGAAGTAATAATCATAACATTAATTCCAGTTGCTCCTAGTGTTCACTACTTATTGGCAGATTGAGGCTTGTGACTCCTCTTTTCCAATTCTCAAAAACCTGATATTGATGAAACGGCTTTTCATACATCGTATATAATACTATAATCACAAGAAAAGCTGAATCGTAACATATTCTATTAATAAGCAGAAAAGCTCAATTGTTTTCTACATTTGGCAGTTTTACAGAAAAGAATCAGCTATTGCCAAAAATATTACCGAATAATTGACTACACAACTTCTAAGAGATTGATTCCCATGGGGGTATTAAACAAAGATCATTTGTATTTTCCGACTAGTTTCAACGCCATTCTGATAAAGAGTATTCGAATTTACGCCATATCATTTGTCAATTATCTGCTGATCGCATTTATAACATACATACCGTTTTTAATTCTAATTGAACTCAGTAAACTGGATATTATGGATATGGTGGAATTTTTCCACGGTAACTTCCTTGATATTGTGATCTTTCTTACTTTGCCAACCCTATTTCTCGAGAAAAAAGTCTTACCTTTGGCTACAATTTCTCTTTTCGTCCAGCGGTTTTTTGCTTCGGCAGTAGTCATCAGTTTTATCCAACTTGGGACACTCTTGTTCTTTATCACTTTTTTTGCCAGAATCAGTCTCGGGGCAATCCTGGTCGGAATTATCCCCTACATATTTTTACTATTTGCCGGTTTCTTCCTCATCATGGAAAATTCCCCGCGCCTCATATCTATCAGACTGAATCTCATCCATAGCATTAAGCTGGTCAGAGGTCAGTTTTTTTCAATATTCTGGAATTTTATCAGCATCACAATTCTAGTATTTATTCCACTGTTCTTCTTCTCACTCTGGTATATCGGTAGTCACCAGGAAATGATTGTCATCCGCGAAGGCCTTAGTCAAAATCCTGAGGCTGATTCAATGATTGTCCAAAATTTTCTGACTTTAGTCCAGAGCATCGTGCAAGAAAATGGTTTTAAGTGGAGCCGCATTGGAATCCACATTCTTTTTCGTCCGTTAAAATCCCTGTTTTTAACGATGTTATTCTTGGGAATCATTCAGCGTGTATCACCGAGCACAATCGTCAATTTTCTGGGGATCAATTCAAATAGTGAAACCGCTTCCGATTCCGATGCAGAAGGGAAAATTGATGAAAGTGGGAGTGAATCCGAAAATACCGTATAACCGTGCAGTTAGACCATGATTATCAAGACCGGGATAATAAAGATCATATAGGAGAGTTTGTTTGGTAACCATCGATAAAAAAGTAAAACCGAAAATCTATACTGAATCTGACCACATCCTCAACGATCTCAAAGAGGAATTGACAGGCCTCAAGTCCCGCATGAATCTTATCGAAGAAGAGCAGGAGAAAAACCGGCATCTTCTGGATCAGCTTTCATTTCAGGAAGACCTTGCAAACGAACTGATTGCAGGTCAACAGGATGAGATTGAGTCCAACAAGGAAAATTACAAAGTGATTGCCAATGTCATGCACAGCCTGAAGTCCCCGGTCTCCAATGTGGTTGAAAACCTGGCCGGTATCATATCCGAAATTGACGATAAAGATTCGCAGGATACGCTAAAAAAATGCATCAGCACAGCGTCCAATGTCTTAAGCTCATTTATCGAGGTGGAAGAATTTTGCATGGATGCTGGGGAGAGTTTTCATATTAGCCAGCAAGCCGTTGATATCAAATCTTTCTTTAAAGAGACGGTTTCCAATTTGCAGAAGGAATTAGACTTTTCGACACCGCAATCCTTACGGCTCTTGATGGATAAAACCATTCCGGAAAATGGTCCGTTATACACAGAAGCAATCAAACAATGCCTAGAAAGTCTCTTGAAAGAGTTGATCCACACTAAACCCACTGCAGAGGTTTCGATTAGAATTGCTTCTGAAAATAATGAAATCAAATACGGCATAGAGATTTCAGATTTAACAATTCAACTGGAAGCAGACCAACCAACTGATATTACCTGGAACGACTCATGGGTTGAGTCCATCCAGATGAATCAAAACCACCTGCTGAATTCAGGTTTCAATCTCCTGCGCATCAGGGACTCTTTGAGGAAGTCTGGCGGACAGCTTGAAATAAACAAGCACAACGATAAAATTATCGGTTTCAAAGTTTATCTACCTTTGACCTACTAATGGAAGAAATACCCATCATTTTTTTCTACTAGCAGTTTCCCGTTTGTACTCCGCCAGAAATAGATCACCATCCCGCAAATACGGGAAATACTTATGATACTGATCTGTAACATGCTTTAACAAGTCCCACTCTTTTCTACGAACGGCAATTCTCGCCGCGTAATCCAAATAATCCAACCTGTGTCTTTCAGTTTTCCGAACAGTATTTAGCAGTTGGCGCAGTTTTTTAGCTTGCCCCGTCTGAAAGTAGACATTCGCCGTTAATACCCACGCACCTGCCTCGTCACGATTAAACGTCTTTAAGTCTAATAAATCACCCAATTCATTCCAAGCACCATGGTTTTGGAAAATGATAATGATTTCTTCAATGAGTTTGCGATTTGAGGGGAAACGTGTCAATGCTTTCAATGCTCTCTTCTTTGTATCAGACCAGGATTCTCCCCAGTGCGCTATCATCATGAGAGACGCTGGCAGATATAATGAATCCTCTTCCAATTCTTTAATTGCAATTCTAAAACCCTTTTTTTTACCAGATAAAACAAAATACCAAGTCCTTAAGAGACGAAGTTTTGTTTTATCAAGGAGATCCTGAGGAGCCATCCCCAATAACAGTAGTTCGGCTTCCTCATATTTCCTCAAATAAAGTGCCAGTCTCACCTCAATCAACTTGAGTTCCTCGCTTTTGGCTACGATATCCGGGTGTTTTTTCAGCAATTGATAGCCTTTATCCCACTTTTTTTGCCAATTGTAATATGAAACGGCAATCAGGATTGAAGATACCGTTTCTGGAATAGATTCGAGCACACCCGGTTTTTGATCCATCAAATCAGCCTGAAAGATATGATCTTTCACCGACTTATTAGTCTGTGGCAGGGTTTTCCAAATATTTCTTGATTCAACATACTGATGGCGATGTTCCAGGTAAAGAGCCCTTAGAATTATTTGTGACCGCTGGATATTAGATGTTATTTGTGAGTGTTTGGTACTAGAGATTTTCTCTGGGGAGGGGGGAGATGAAAACGCGGTTACGACACTTAAGAGTATGATCAGAAAAGACAAAATCAGCACCCCCATCTTTTGAAGAAGCGTCTCCATGCTGAATGAAAGGGGTTGAAAATCCATCAATATCTGTTCTTAGCTGATCATTTTCTCCAAATTCAATAAAATCATACTATAAAGATGCAAGCATCTGGCAGTATTAGATGGGTTCTTTTGCTTGTATTAAAAAGGCATCTTTATACCTTAGTTTCTTCCTTAGCTGTCGCAGTACATTTTTGGCTTCAGTTCTTGATTCATAGGGTCCAGCAAAGACCTTTGTAGCCGAATAGTTTTTACGAACATGCTCAAGGTTGAAAGAGAGCTCCTTCTGAGGAAACATCTTTTCAATATGAAATTTTATCTCCTTAGCCCGATCCAGAGCTGGAAATGTCCCCAAACTGATTCGATAGCCGTTGGACTGATTCTTCAATGATGCATTGCCAGCCATTTTATTTTTACGATTAATTGAAATAATCAGAGACTGACCTCTCTCTCGACTGAAAACCTGCCGTGATATCAGCTCAATAAAATCGTATTTTTCGCCGCCTGATTTCTGATAAACCGGTTCACCGTCCTGACGCAAAGCATTAATGTATTCATCCTTACAAGCATCATAGGAACATTTCGCTACCTGGATGAGATAGCTTCTTCTCGATATCGCTGGTTTAGCAGGTGATGGGATATCCGGTTCCGGTTCCGCTCTTTGAACCATTGGTTGAACCATTGGTTGAACTGATTGTGTCTCCACTTTTATGGGTGATACAGCCGGCATGGATACTTGCTGGGGTGGTTGTTGCGAGGCAACAACCGCAGGCGGCATCACGTCGGTTGTTCGAAATAGGAACCAATAGGCACTCCCTCCGCCACCACCGAGAATTAGAATAATCAGTGGAATAATAAATTTCATTTTTCCACCTTCGCCTTTCTCTTTCGGTGCTTTGGCCTTTTTGACAGGGGCAGCCTTCTTTTCCTCTACTTCCTCTGGTGCAGAGAAGTCGGCCTCTTCAGCCTCTCCTTCATCACCGCCACCGCCATCATCCATATCCTCGATAGAAGAGAGATCCTCGAAAAACGAATCCAGTTCACTGTCGCTGTCAGAGCCCCCACCTGAATCTCCGTCGAGCTCATCATCCCCCATCATGTCATCGAGTTCGCCGGCAAAATCGTCACCCGAATCATCACCTGAATCGTCATCAAGATCTAAATCATCATCACCAAAATCCAGATCGTCTTCTGCCATCTTCTTCCCATTTTAAAAGATTTCAATATTGAGTATTATCAATACCTATCAATTTTTTTAGTCTGCCGCAACGTTCTATACATTTTTTCGGGAAAATATAAATTATTGTAAATCCATTTTCTGAGCGATCATGAATAATCCCATCAAAGTCAGGTCATCAACAATATCTTCGATCGTTGAAGATGCGGGTTTTATCAAGCTTGCCAGTCCACCTGTCGCAATAACTTTCGGTTTCAAACCCAGTTCGTCGGAAATTTTTTCCACCATTGAATCTATCATCCCTGCATATCCATGGACAACCCCTGATTGCATTCCATGAACCGTATTTTTCCCTATCACCGTTGGTGGTTTTTCCAATTTGATGCGGGGTAGTTTAAACGCTTTTAAGGTTAAGGCCTCCAAAGATAAACCCAACCCGGGGGCAATCACACCACCCAAATAAGAACCCGTTTCCGATATAACATCGAAGGTCGTTGCCGTCCCAAAATCAATGATTACTAAAGAACATCCATATTTTGAAAACCCGGCTGAAGCATTTAGTAACCGGTCTGCACCAACCTCCTGAGGATTGTCCATCTCAACCTTCATGTCGGGAAAACAGGAGAGATCTACTAATTTGCATGCCTTTTCAGTCAGGCGGAAAATCAGATCCTGGAAAACGGCATTCAATGGTGTCACAACACTGCCAAGTATGGTACGCCGAATTCCTTTTGGATCAATCTGATTGATTTTAAGCAGGCTATAAAATGTAATTAGGTATTCGTCACTGGTTTTCTGCTTATCCGTGCTCACTCTCCAAAGATGGAGAAGAGAATCCTCTTTATAAATACCGAACACGATATTCGTATTGCCAATGTCGATAACTAGTATCATAGCGCAACCTTTCCCTCTTTCTGTTTCAGGATGATCTAATTTTTTTTTTCAAATGTCAACAAACGATTGAAGCTTATAACGATTTTATTAAAACCCGTGTTCTTGCAAAAAATCTGGGGTTATCTTTGACGGTTTTGGATTTTCTTGATTTTGATAGGGTAACAATCGCTCAATATATCGGCCGATCATGTCCGTTTCAATATGAACTTCACTGGAAACATCAAGATCGGAAAGTGACGTCTGATGAAATGTATGGGGAATAACTGCCACTCGAAATCTATTCTCTTCCAATGAAGCGACCGTCAAGCTTATTCCATTAATCGATATAGACCCTTTATGTACGATGTATTTTCTTACTTCAGAATCCAAAGAAAAATCAATCTCATAAAAATCACCCTGCTTATTTATGGCTAGGGTTTTGGAACACGAATCCACATGCCCTTGGACAATATGCCCCCCTAACCGATCCCCAAGCCTTAACGCACGTTCCAGGTTGACACGATCTCCTGTCCGTCTTTTTGCAAAGAGAGTATTTCGATGTGTTTCACCAGATAGTTCGAAAACACATTCAGAGCCATCAAACCGCACGACCGTCAGACAAACACCATCGATAGCGACACTATCACCCAGTTTAAGATCTTCCTGAATCAGCTGGCAGCCAACACACAACTCAAGCTGATTATCACCCATAGTAGAAAGTGATTTAATGACACCGATCTCTTCAATAATTCCAGTAAACATAGCTGCTTCATACAAATGAGAGGGGATACAAACCAAAAAGGCGAAATTTGTTTCAGAGCAACTGAATGATAACAGGTTGTCTGGTAAAAAGAAATGCAGCAGGACCAAGATTAAGTGAATAGATCGTGAGAGTTCTAAAAAAAACAAGTCAACAATAGATCATCATCCAATTTTTCAATACGATCAATGGATAGATGCGGTACATCCGCTAATTTCTTTATCCCTAGGTCACCAGGCCAAGATTTTGCCATGTCACTTCCGATAATTTTCCCTGAAACAAACAAACAAAGTTGGTCAGCTGCGCTTTCTCTGATAACAGATGCAACTAATTCTGCACCACCCTCAATCAGCAGGGAACAGATTCCTGCCTGATAAAGTTGCTTTAGGCCCCACTCCACTGAAGGACGAGGAGTCTCACCAACAATCACTTCGATATCCTCTTTCACTAGGTGTTGCACAACTTCCGGTTGTATACCGTTACCTGCGATGAGGATTCGTCGGGTCTGTTTGTCGGTTACAAATAAAGATTCAAGAGGTATTTCACCCCGGCTGGCATACACAATCCGGATCGGTTGACGGTTTTCCCCAGCACTTCGATCGGTCAAGCGGGGATTGTCATGAATCAATGTCTGACGACCAACGGCAATTGCTTGATGCTGACTACGCAGCTGATGCCCTCTGATACGAGATAACTCCCCTGTAATCCACTGGGATTCACCGGATTCCATGGCAATTTTTCCGTCAAGAGAAATAGCCGCCTTAATAGTAAGATAGGGACTCTGTGTTACAATATGCTTATTAAAAACACGGTTGATGTTGCGGCAGGCCGTTTCACAAATTCCTGTTCTAACCTGAACGCCATTTTTTCGAAGCATGTCGATGCCTCTCCCTGATACTCGAGGATTTGGGTCCTGACATCCAACAACCAGTTTTTTGACTCGCTTTTTGAGGATCAGTTCTGCACAAGGCGGGGTTTTTCCATGGTGACTGCAAGGTTCAAGTGTAACAAATAGAACCGCATCTTCCGGGACTGTTTCATACTGGCTAAGAGCAACAACTTCTGCATGCGGGGATCCCGCTTTCTTATGAAAGCCTTCTGAAAGAACATGTCCTCTGCTATCAACTAAAACAGCACCAACAACCGGATTGGGTTCCGTTTTATATTGTGCTTTAAGAGCCAGTTGAATAGCTCTCTGCATGATTTGTTCATTCAGGTCTGTATTGAAAGGCTGAGAGTTCACGAGTGGAAAAACAACATATAATTTTAATCAGAAGGTGAGCTGGGGCCCCAAGTGGGCAATGCGCTCCTCGGGCGTGAGAATTTTTGAAACTCTGGCTCCAAATTTTTCATTAACAACGACTACCTCTCCTGTTGCTAACAACTGACCATTGACATACAGCTCCAACTCCTCACCTACCAGTCGATGAAGTTCGATAACAGATCCCTGACCGAGTGAGAGCAAATCACTGATGTACATCTTTGTTCGACCTACTTCGAAGGTTAGATTGAGTTTGATCTCCATCAGAAAATCGATATCGAGTTCTTTGCTTTCTGAATCATCGCTTTTCTGCGCTTCTGCAACTTTATGTTCGGCTTTCGCCACTTCAAGTGCGGCAGCAAATGGGTCATCGCCCGCATCGGTCTCTATCGAAGCTGTGTTGACATTTCCACCACTTTCCATCGCTTGGGTGGCCATTTCAAAGGGGTCAACTGGTTTGGACTCTTCTGACTCAGCTTCCATCGCCTGCATGGCTGTATCAAATGCGTCATCGCCGTCTATATCCAAATCGTCACCGGCCGGCGCGTCGCCCGGTTCCGTCTGATCGGAGTCGGCTCCATCCATCGAAGACATTGCCGCTTCAAAGGGATCTTCTTTATCTGCCATTTCTACTCAGAGTTATCGGGGTTTTCCTTAATTTTTTCATATTCTACCGGATACCGGCGTAGACAGCTTCTTTGCTTCACTTTCCGAATTGTTTTCCGGGCGTTCTGATACCGCTGTTTAGTTGTTCTCAAACAGAAAAATGGCACGCCATCCACCTTCTTGAGAATGCATGAGTATCGGCTCGTTCGACACTCCTTCGGTGGTATTATTTTCCTATGCTGCCTTTCACCTGCTCCGAATGCAGGTTGCAGTAAAAGCAGTAAAAAACAGGCAAGAATCCAAATCAGATGTTTCATTCAACAGTCCGGCTTTTCAGATATAGATCTTAAAATAATCCGTTGTTAAGAATCCTCACTCACTTATACTTGGTACCTTGCAAACAGCCTATCCAACTTCATAGATGACTAAACAGTCGGAAATACAGACCATGAGCATCTAAAGAAGGTCGGAGTGATTCTTCAGTATTAAGATTAAAAGCACATTTTGCGCCAAAAATGCCGGGCTATTCCAGACCGGCAAAAATCATAAAACAGATTTCAGATCTATCAACCAGAGAGTCACTATGATGCTCATTTACAGTGATTTAAAAAAATCGTTCCCCTTATCATCTACGATCACAAAAGCGGGGAAATCTTTAACTGTAATCAAGTAAATGGCTTCCATGCCAAACTCGGGGTACTCTAACAATTCGACGTTCGTTATACACTCTTTGCCCAACAACGCCGCTGCACCGCCGATAGAACCAAGATAAAATCCACCGTACTGCTTGCAGGAATCCGTGACCTGCTGCGTGCGATTCCCCTTTGCCAGCATGACCAGAGAGCCACCCTCTTTCTGGAAAATCGGAACATACGAATCCATCCGCCCGGCTGTAGTTGGTCCGAATGAACCTGAAGCATACCCTTCCGGAGTTTTCGCCGGACCTGCATAATAGATGATATGTTCTTTGAAATAATCCGGTAGCCCTTCCCCTTTTTCCAACACTTCATTCAGTTTGGCATGGGCAATATCCCTGGCGACAACAATCTTACCTGTCAGCATTACCCGCGTTTTAATCGGATATTGGGTTAAGGTTTCACGTAACTTATCCATCCCCATCGACAGGTCCAGTTTCAAAACCTCTTCCTCCGATCCCGATGCCTGGGTAGATAAATATTGTGCTGGATTGGTCTCCATCTTTTCCAGAAAAATTCCCTCTTTCGTGATTTTCCCCTTAATATTTCGATCTGCGCTGCAGCTAACACCAATACCAACCGGACAAGAGGCTCCATGACGGGGTAATCGAATAACCCGGACATCATGACAAAAATATTTTCCACCGAACTGGGCGCCAAGACCAAGTTTCTGGGAAAGCTTCAAAACAGCATCTTCCATTTCCAGATCCCTGAATCCCTGCCCCAATTTATTGCCTGTTGTGGGGATTTCATCATAATACTTTGCAGAGGCCAGTTTCACTGTTTTCAAGTTCATCTCCGCCGATGTCCCACCAATTACCACAGCCAAATGGTACGGCGGGCATGCTGCCGTTCCCAGGCTAGCGACTTTTTCCTCCAGAAATGATAACAGCTTTTCCGGTGTCAAGAGCGCCTTCGTCTCTTGAAATAGATATGTCTTATTCGCGGACCCACCACCTTTTGCCATAAAAAGAAACTTATACGCTTCTCCCCGAGTTGAATAAATATCAATTTGAGCCGGCAGATTATTCCCTGTATTAACCTCCTCATACATACTTAGGGGCGCAGTCTGGGAATAACGTAAATTAGTCTCAGTATATGTCTGATAAACGCCTTTACTCAGGGCTTCCGCATCATCCGCGCCAGTCATCACGCACTCACCTTTTTTGCCCATGACAATGGCCGTTCCTGTGTCCTGACAACTCGGAAATTCTTTCTCCGCAGCGATCACCGCATTTTCAAGCAAGGTATTTGCCACATACACATCGTTTTGAGACGCTTCAGGATCATCCATAATTTTTTTCAAACCTTCCAGATGAGATTTTCTAAGTAGATGAGAAACATCATGCATCGCCTCTTTGGCTAATAATGTCAGTCCCTGTGGATCCACTTTCAAAATCTGTCTTCCATCAAGGTCTGTTGTTGACACATAGTCCTTGGTTAACAGTCTATATTCACAGCTATCCTCACCCTGGACGAAAATATCTTGATACTCGAACTCACTCATAGGTCAATCCTGTCTTTTGATGATCATATATTTCAGTATAATTCTTGGCAAAAAAGTACTCTCACAGTATTTAAATAATTTCACCTTGCCATGTATAGCTTAATATGTCACTCGTTATGATCCGCTTACATGGGATAAGATCCATGATTTTATCCAGTTAGGGCATAGAGCGACACACATTCCAAAAACTGGACCCTTGGATGAACGGTAATTGCTCGTCCGGTAAGTGGACTAAAAATTATGGTGAGGACTTTTTGGGGGAGTATTCATGAAGGGATAACCGGATCTCCACAGACTGACGCTGTGTACATGGGCCCAAACGTGTTTCCGCTGATTATGTTTTACTAAACAAAATAGTAGAGAGGAATTACAATACTGTTTTATTGGGCTTCTTGCGATCCGATTTCAATAATTGAGCGATAAAAGTACGATCTGGAAATTACTCTGTTGCTTCCGTTGCTGTACTCTCTTCGCTCTCACCAGCAGTTTCCTGAGACTCTTCCGGAGTTTCCCCTTCGGCTAGCTCGTCTTTGCTCTCTTCAGCTTCTGCGGTCACTTTCACAACAAGATCCGCATTCACTTCTGAGTGCAGTTTAACGGCCAAAACATGACTGCCTAAGGATTTAATCGGGTTTGACAGACTAAGCTGTTTCCGGTCCAGATTGATTCCCTGCTCCACCAGTGCATCATAAACATGCTTTTGAGTTACTGATCCAAAGAGTTTTCCACTTTCACCAGATTTCATTTTAAAAACAAGTTGGGTCTCTTCCAATTGCTTAGCGAAATTTTTTGCTTGTTCAATTGCATCTGCTCTCGTCTTCGCCAACAGACTTCTGTGATGATTTATCTGCTTGATATTTTCCCTAGTGAGAGGCAGTGCTTTTCCCTGGGGAATGAGAAAGTTCCTCGCAAATCCACCTTTGACCTCAACCTCGTCTCCCAGAGAACCCAGCTTAAAAACGTCTTCTTTTAGGACTACTTTCATTTTGTACCTTTCCTTGATATCACGTTTAAAAATTATTCCTGAATCTCATCTTGCGTAATATACCCTGCTGAAAATGATAGCAGAGCTGCATTCCGAGCCTGTTTAATCGCCCGGGTTACTTTTTTCTGAGATCTGGCATTCAGCCCGGATATCCTTCTGGGGATGATTTTTCCGTTATCGGTAATAAACATTTTCAGTAATTCAACATCCTTGTAATCAATTTCTTCAATCCCAGCAATGGTAATTGGACAAGGACGAGTTGGTAATTTTTCTCTAAAATA
>PJEL010002887.1_pt1 | contig 15233 bp, 8 predicted proteins | sample 1853271 | NCBI WGS metagenome assembly PJEL01 (sample SAMN08108733, study PRJNA415343) | Invertebrate metagenome, whole genome shotgun sequencing project. | host: Globobulimina | place: Sweden: Gullmar Fjord | collected 2015-08 | reverse complement strand
GTACAGGTCGATGTTCCGCTTGCCGTTGCGATCGTGGTTCTGGTCTTGGCGGCAGTCGGCCTCGCGTTGCCGACGAGTCCGGGGTTCATCGGAACGCTTCAGGCAGCCTTCGTCCTGGGAATGGTGCCCTTTGGCGTGGTCCAGGAAGCCGCGGTCGCCGCTTCTCTGGTCTATCAGGTTTTGACGACGCTTCCGCCCCTGGCCATCGGCTTGCTTTGCTTGGCGCTGCTGGGACTGCTGCGCGCCAAGCGCTCACTCCCTGTCGGGTTGGACAAGTAGCTCCGCAAGCGGCCGCCGGACGGACCTCGGCCGCACGGCCGAGCCCTTGGGCTTGCCGATGCGTCCCAGAAAAAGCAGGCCGCTCGGGGAGGGCACAAGGTCTCTGAGCGCCTCATTGAGCACAGCGGCTTTGCCGTTCAGGCCTTCGTCCTCGGTAAAGGCCGTGCCCTGGCGGCCGTAGTAGGAGAAGCAGAGGGGGGCCAGGGATGGCTGCATCACCAGACCCAGGCGCTCGGCGCAGAGCCAGAAGCGCTGCACCTGCTGGCCATGGCGCAGCAAGACGGCGGGATCGGAAACGGTGTCGAGGTCGAGACCCGGCGCGGTAATCAGGAAGTGCGCGCCGCAGGCCAGGCCGGGCAGGTAATCCATCTGCAGTCTGGCGGCCAGCGTCGCCGCCGGCATTTTGTTCAGGCGCGCCATGCGCGGCCAGTCCTGCAAGGCCCAGCGCATGGTCTTCAGCGTCAGTGCATCCAAACCGATGGAGGCGGCTGCGACACCGGCGCGGCTGAAGTCTCCGGCCCAATCGATGATTCTCTGGTGAACCCGATAGGCTTCGGGAATTCGCAAGCGAATGTCCGTGGCCTTGCCGTTGAGCCTTGCGACCCGCCAACGGTCCTTCAGGCTTTCGCACCAGTGAATTTCGAGGTCGGGACCAAGGGCCGCTGCGAGCTCGTCCTTCTGCGGCTGGGTCAGAGGCGTGCTCTTGTAGGGCAGACGGTTGACGGAACGTGTCTTGATCGTGTCGGCCAAGGGATCGACTTCGATGCCTGCATTTCGCGAGATTTCGGCCTCGATGACGTGGCCGTCCGCGGTGTGACCGCGATAGTCCCACCACAACAGCCTGGAATGCAGAGAGGCGGCGATCCTCAGGGTTTCCAAGAGCATGCCCGCCGACAGCAAGGTCGGTTGGGCATCGTTGTATTCGTAGACGTTATCCGCGCCATCGTCGGTGATGGTGATCTTCAGCGATTCGGGTCCGGTGATCTCGAACCGCCAGGGCTGCGAGTTGTCGCCGCTGGGCGCCCAGCGGGCGAGGTCCAGAATCTTCTCGATCTCCGGCGCGTCGGACGGCAGCTCAGACTGTTGTGCCTCGGCCAGCGCCAGCGTTGCGGCGATGTGCTGCTCAACCATTTTCAGCTTCAGGCGCTGGAGCGGATTGTTGTTGCCGAGAAACAGGCGGCCGCTGACGAAGCGCCCCCGGTAGACGTCGAACTGATGGTAGTGGGGGGCCGCGCGAACCTTTCCGCGACCGAGCAAGATCTTCAAAGATTCGCCGCCCACGACGCCGGCGCAGAGCTGAACCGCGGCGGCGGAGGAGGGACCCTTTTTTTCGATCAGGTTCAAGCGGCTCGGGTCGACCAGGTAGTCGCGATGCAGCCCCTTCGGGGTCAGTCCCAGCAGAAAGCGCGCGTACTGTTGCTCCTTGGGCAGTCCTTCGATCCGGAAGTATTCCTCGAAGCTCATCCCGCCGGGCAGGAAGACGATGTAGCTGGTGCCCAGACCGATCGGTCCGGCTGTGATGGCCGGAATGCCCAGCTCGCGGCAGCGCCGGAAAACCTTGGCCCTGATGTCGGGAACGAAAAAGTCGAAACCGTCTACAAAGAGGTCGACGCCCTCCAGGAAGGCGTCGATGTTGGCTTCGGAGATGCCTTCGCCGAAGGTCTTGATATCGGCCAGGGGATTGATGCCCGCCGCCATCTCGGCCATGACGTCAGCCTTGGCCCGGCCGATGGTGGACATGGATGCGCCGACCTGGCGATTGAAGTTCGCCAGTTCGAAGTGGTCGAGGTCGGAGATGTTGAAGGCGCCGATCCCCATGCGCGCCAAGGTCAGCAGGTGAACGCCGCCGACGCCGCCCATGCCCGCTATGGCGACTCGCTTGTGCCGAAGGGTCTGTTGTTCGTCCGCAGTGACCCAGCCGATGTTGCGGTCAAACGCCGTGTCATAGTCGAAGCTGGCGTCGGTCATCGCAACCGCCGAAGGTAGCTGTCTCATGGGCAGCACCCGTCAGTCGGATTGAGCTGCCAGGGCAGACTCTAATTGATTCCAGTGCCGACCGCCATCGGTCAGAATCTCCCAGACGTCCGGGCGCTCTTCGTGGACGCGCAGCAGCATGGCGCGCAGTTCGATGATGCAAGGTTGCCGGCGACCGTGGTACGCGACCAGCGGACCGATGTTGTCGAAGTGAATGCCCAGGCGCGAGAGCAAACGCAGCAGAGGGCGTTCCATCACCGCACACCAGTAAAAGATTCCGTTGTCCAGACTCATGCTGACCAGGCCTTCGATGAGCCCCAGGGTCATGTTCGGCACCACGCGGCGTTCGTCCTGGCCGTCCCCAGGCTCGTTGCTCTGCGGATAGAGCCAGTCGCCTTGACGCTTGCGGAAGTCTTTGGAAATGCAAAAGCGCGAGACCTCGGCCATCTTGGCGATTGGAAAGCGCTGCGGATCGGAGATCAGCGGATCCTGGCAGACTTCCTGAAGGGCGTAGCTCTGGGTCGGTTCGCTCATGTTCGGCAGGATCAACCGGACGGCGCCCGCCCAGGCTTGACTGCGTTTGTGTCGCAAGAGGCAGTGGACGCCCCGCTCGTCGTAAAGGTCGTGCTCCAGGCCATCCGGATTATCGGTCGCGTCTTCGAAGGGATTCTCGACGCAATAGACCTGATAGCGCAGGCGAAATACTTCGTCGCGCAGATCCTTGTCGCCTTTGTCCACTACGACGGTGTCGAAGTACTGGCGATAGAGGTCGCGCGCAGCCCGTGACGCAACGTCGCTGGTAGGCTGTGGGAGTGAGGAAGCAACCATGGTCTGGCTCGCAGCCGCATTGGGGGTAGGACTATGAAGTGACGCGGTCATGTCTTTTATCCAACTCCGGGGTTCCTTAGGCGAACTTCGGTCCCCAACCGCCTACTTCTCAATGATGTCTGCGGCTTTTCGTTCCCCCGAAGACCCGCAAACGGTGCAGAAACCTCTGCTAATTCGGCATTTTTATGTGACAAAAAAATATCATTCTTGCCGTTAATGCCGGGTAAACAGCCAAGACAAGACCATGAGGACATATGCCTATACTTGGGTGGTATATAGACCCGTAATATACGCGCAGGTTGTTATTTTTGGGGAGGTGCCGCGGATTGCACGGCTTGATCGGGGCAACCGCCGCTGAAACGCGCGGCTTGGGTAGGCCCTCGATTCTTAGGCAGAAAGGCCTAGGCGGCGTTCCTGGCGGCGTCGGCAGGCAGCAGGAAACCGCCTTGGGTGATGATGTGCCAGAACTCGGGGCGCTCGGCCTCCGCCCGCTCCAGCAGGCTGGAGAGTTCGGCATAGCAGACCTGCCGCAGGCCGCGGTGGTCCACCAGGGGGCCGGCATTCTTGAAATGCAGGCCGAAGGTCCGCAGACGCCGCAGCAGGCTCGGCTCGGCCGCCAGGCACCAATGGGTCACGCCGTGCGCCAGGCTCTGGCGGACCAAGCCGCGGATCAGGCCAAGCGACATGTAGGGCAAAAGCTTTTCACGCCAGTTCGGCGCAGAGGCGTCGCCCTCCGCGGCCATGACGCGCAGCTGGCTCAGCGCCGAACGGGCAATCGCAAAACGCGATACCTCGGCCGTCGATCCGGCGGGCAGCCGCATCAGCTCTTCAACGCTGTCGACATCGGCGTATTCGGCCAGCGGCAGCCTGGAAAACCAGTTGGGAGCCGCGGCCGGCTTGACCAGCCGCACGGTGCCGATCGTCCGTCGGCTCGTCCGTTCGGCCAAGAGACTATGAAGGGCATAGTCGTCGAACCGGTCCTTCTCCATGCCGCTGGGGCAGGCGGTCGCTTCCTCGAATCCCCGGTCCAGGCAGTAAACCTGGTAGCGGAGCCGGTAAGCTTCCTCGATTTCATGGGACTCTCTCGCGGGGACTTCGCTGAACGCCTCGTCAAAACGGCGCAGAATATCGAGACGGCTTGCCGAAGTTGGAAACGCTGGGGCATTGATAGGGGTGCCCAGCGAAAGCGGCGAAGCGGCGAGTGAGGGGCGTAGCGATGCGGGAGAAGGCTGAGTTCCCATTACTGTCCGATCAGGTTGGAAGCCGACGGGCATCGCCCGAGTTGCACGGGAGATGTTCGCAGAGAGGCAAGAAAAATTGATTAACAGGATCCGTTTCGACAGACCGGCCAAGTAAAAGCCCGGTTCTGGCCTTGGCGCCGCAGTCGAGACCGACTCTGTTGGGGTGGATCAAACCGGATCGCGTTTGAGAGTCGCGGAAATTCTGCTGAGAATCCGTTAGGAAGCAATGAGTTAGTTGGGAGATCTGCAGGTGGCTAGCTGAGGCCAAATTCTCGCGCGGCTCCGGAATCGACGTCTGTCCAATGGGAATTTAGAGGTATTGTCCCACACAAAAGCATTAACCATTTATAGCGGGGTCGCACCAGGGGCCCTGTGACATTTTATGGCTTTTCTAGATCTATTCTATGTCCGGGTCCAATTTCGCAAGTTTCTTACTTGCGGCACTCGATTTTCTCGGCGAATACACGCTTAGAGATTAATCATGACATTGGATCGACCGGAAGGATTCCCGGCTGCCCGTGCCCCCTCCGGCATGCCTGAACCGCGGCTTATCGCCGGATCAGTTTGCTGTACAGGGGGTCATATCGAGCGGAACTGGCCTCCCAGCTGCGTTCCTCTTCGACGAAAGTCCGCGCCGTGGCGCAGACAGAGGGCCACTGGGCCTGACGCGCAAAGAGATCCTGCAGGGCGCGGACCAGGCCGGCCCGATCGTCGGCGGGAAAGAGATAGCCGGTCTTGCCGTCCTCGATCAGCTCCCGGTGACCGCCGACGTCCGAGGCGAGCACCAGCTTGCCCTGCGCCATGGCTTCGAGCGGTTTCAAGGGGGTCACGAGATCGGTCAGGCGCATCCGGTGGCGCGGATAGACCAGAACGTCGGGCAGGCTGTAGTAACGCTTCACCTCCTCGTGGGGAACGCGGCCCGCAAAGACGACCCGGCCTTCCAGGCCAAGCGCGCGCACCATTGTCTTGAGGCGTTCTTCTTCAGGGCCGCCACCGACCAGAAGCAGCTTCAGCTTGGCGAAGTCGCCCGTCAGCTCCGCCATGGCCTCGATCAAGAGGTCGAGCCCTTCATAGGCGTAGAAGGAGCCGATAAAACCGATCGTCTCCCCCGGCTTCACGTTCCAGCGCCCGGCCAGTTCCTCGTCGCGCGGCTCCAGGTTCTGAAAGGATGTCAGGTCGACGGCATTGGGCACCACGGTGACCTTGTCGGCGGCGATGCCGCGGGCGAGGACATCGCGCCGCAGGCCCTCGCAGATCGTCACCACGGCGTCGGCGCGCCGCATCAGATAGCTCTCCATCCCCCTTGTCGCGCGATAGCGCGGCCCCCAGGCCCGCACCCTGCGGAGGTCGACGGCGGCGTCCTCCCAGAAGGCGCGCACCTCGTAGACCAGGGGCAGGCCCTCGCGGCGGGCAACGGAGAGGGCGGGCAGCCCGGTCAGGATGGGGGAATGGGCATGAAGGATATCCGGGCGGATCCGGCGGACCAGTTCCTGAAGGCGCGACTTGGTGGCGGCCATCTGATGCCACTCTCTGGCGAGCGGGACACAGTCTGCGGCATGACGAGAGGTCGGCGTTCTGTAGAAGTGCCAACCGTCGATGGTTTCTTCATCTGCATGGCAGTCGGGCTGGCGCGGCGTGGTCAGGTGATAGGTTTCCCAGCCCCGGGCGCGTTGGGCGCGCAGAATCCCCAAGGTCCGAAACACATAGCCGCTCTGCTGCGGCAGCGAATGGTCGAGAATATGGAGAATACGCATCGTCGGGCCACTTACTGATACCACTGGTCTTGCCAAGGCCACTAGAAGCGGCAACCGAAGTGCGTCGTGTATTGGCTTGGCGGCAGGACCGGCGCAACAACATATCACAAGCCGTCGACGGCCAAACGGCTAGATCGACGCCCCGGGTGATTTACGCTTGGCCCGTAAGTCGCCGCGGTCCGCTGCAGCCGATGCGCGGGACAGGGAGGGGCAGCAGTTGGCCGCCGTCAGGCCAAAAAAGAACCCTCCCCCGATAGGGGGAGGGTTCCGCTCATGGGATACTCTACTCTTTAGAGGCGCTGACTAAGAGATGCTCTCTCGCAGGGAGCCAATCTCAAGAAGCGCGTCTCTTCTTCTTTCTTCAGACAGCCCGCTGGCGGCGGCGCAGGAAGAGGCCGAGGCCAACCAGGCCAAGACCGAGCATGCCGAAGGTGCTGGGCTCCGGAACCGGACGGAACACGAAGTCGACGTTGTTGAACACGTCGTAGCCCGTGGTCGAGCCGAGGGTACCCGAGATGCCGCCGGAGGCCGTCATATCGACCAGACCGTCGCCGGGGCAACCACCGGGCAGGATCACGCAGCCTGCCGGCACCTGCACCACATCGGCGAACAGGGTGTTGAACAGGATGCTCATGCTCAGGTTAAAGATACCCAGACCGATGCCGACCGGAACCGTCGCGGCGAGGGTGGTATCCGAAGGCGTTCCCAAGGACGTCCAACCTTCGTCGGGGTCGCCGGCGAAACCGAGTTCCATCACCTGGGTGCCGTTGGTGGCGACAGTCTCGATCGCACCAATAACCGGCAAGGTGCGGTCATAGTCGGGGGTCGTGTCTTCGAAGAACACCACCATCGTTCCGGCCGCCGCGCCGAACTCCGCCGCGAAAGGCACGTGGACGCCGAAGCTGTAGCTAACGGTCTCGTCGCCGGTCAACGTACCACCGGCGCAATTCACACCGGCACAAGAGGCGTCCGGATCAGAGATAACTGTGAGGCCGATGACCGCGACCTCGAAGATGGCCGAAAGCTCGTTCACACCGCCAGCACCGTAGACGGTGGTGCCGCCGCCGCCGCTCTGATCTTCGACCGTCCCGATATCCAGCGTCCCACGCAGGGTATCGCCGAGATCCAGGACACCCGGAGGAGACCCGTTCACGGAAATGTCGACGCCGATCGATTCGCCGCTGTTGTCGGACCACTGGTTCAGCTCACCGTAAAACAGAGTGCTGCCGATGCTGACCGCTTGGGCCGGTCCCGCAGCGAGCGCCAGCCCGAAAGCGGCTCCGACCGTCGCTGCCAAGAGTGTCTTGTTGAACATGTTTAACTCCCCATGAGCAAAATCTGAAATGGCCTGATGCCACGCCCGTAATAAGCACATACCATGCCAAAACACTTTTATTGTTTTATAACAATTGGTTAAGGCTAGAGGGGTAGACCGTCAGGTGGCCGTGTGTAAAATGTTTTTACGCCTTGTTGTTTGGCGGAGTTGCCCTCTGGGCATTAAAAGTCAATAAGAGCAACGGGATAAGCGTCGACAACCGACTGATTCCGGGACCTTGGGCCTCGTCCTGGTGACTCCCCCGGGGTGTTAACCGAACGAACAGTTGTCGCGAGCAAGGCTGCCGGCGCGGCCGAATTTCCAGCCGAATTCAAGCCCGGAAATGGATCGAAACGAGAACAAATCGACGATTTCTTGGTGCTGTCGCCTTGCGGGTCGGTCGGCAGACGGCCTAGTTGGTGCCGATTTCCTCGTAGTAGGCTTCGAGCGCACCTCGGCCTTCGAAGTCCCCCAGCTTGTTCAGCACGAATTCCAGAACTTTTCGCGCTTCGGCTTTCTCGCCCGACCGCACCAAGGCCTGGCTCAGGTGAAGTGCAATATCCGGCTGGTTCGGGGCCATCTTCCTGGCCCGCTCGAGCAGCGGTCGGGCGCTTTCATGGTCGCCTTCCGCCAGCAGAATTGCGGCCAGGGTGTCCATGACGGCTGCGTTCTCACCTGCCTGGGCGTAAGCCGCTTCGGCTTGGTTGCGGGCCTCGCCAAGATCGCCTTTCTTGTGGAGCACCACCGCCAGTTCGTTGCGCGCCAGCCAGTTGCCAGGCTCGGTTTCCACAACCTGCCGGTAATTCTGGATCGCCGCCTCGGTCCGACCCACCTCCGCCTGTGCAGTCGCGAGTTGCAGGCGCACGCCGGTATCCTGGGGGCTGTGGACCAGCCATTTCTCCAGTTCCGCCTGCGCCCGGTCGCGTTCGCCTTGCTGCCAAAGAGCGAAGGCCAGGTTCTGAACCACCGACTGGCGGAAGATGTCTCCTTCGGCAAAGATCCTTTGCGACTCGCTCAGGCTGGCGACGGCGGTGGCGAGATCGCCCCGTGCCAAGGCCAGGTTTCCTTCAAGCTCCAGGACCTCCGGGTTGTCGTTGAACTGGCTCGAGAGGGACTCGATAACCGGCGCAGCAAGATCGACTTCGCGCCCGGCGAGGGCGAAGCGCGCGAAGGCAAGGCGTGTCGGGTAGTGATTGGGATCGATGGCAAGCGCCCGTTGGAAGGCCGGCAGCGTTTGTTTGAACTGCCTGTTCTCCAAGTAGGCGCGCGCCAGCAAAAAGTGCGCGGAGATGGAGAAGGGTGCGACCTCGACCAAGGTTTCATAGGTTTTCACGGCTTCCTCGGTAAGCCCGAGCTTGGACTGGGAGTCTCCGATGGCCTGCAGAAGCCCGGGGTTCTTCGGATTGGCTTCGAGCAGGTTCCGGGCCGTGTCGAGGCCAAGCTGAAAGTCGCCCGCGGCGTTATGGCTGCGCACGAGCAAGACGCGGGGTGCAAGCGCCGCGCCGTCTACCGCGATGGCCTTTTCCGCCCAGCCCCTGGCCTGGACGGGGTCGTTGCTGCGCAGCGAGATCCCGGCCAACTGAACCAGGGTCCGGTAGTGTTTCGGGTTTTTCTCGATCGATGCCTTCAAGGTCTTCATGGCCCCTTCGAGGTCGTTGACCTGCGCCTGGATCATGGCCAGATTTCCGACCAGCTCCGGCGAGTCCGGATCGGCTGCCAGGGCCTTTTGGACCGTGTCTTCAGCTTTCTCGGCGTCACCCTGTCCGGCATAGACAGTAGCCAGCATCGTATAGGCTGCGGATTGGTCGGGGCGGCGCTCCAGGAACGCCTCCGCCAGTTCCATCGCCTTGTTTAGCTCGAGCCGGCGCACATAGGTGTGGATCAGGACTGTCTCGGCCTGATCGACAGCCCCGGCATAGCGTTGATCCTTGTCCAGTTTGATCGCTTGAGCGAGTTCTTGCTCCGCGCGCTTGAGGTCGCCGGTCCGCGCCTTGGCGATACTCAGTTCCGCCCGGAGACCGGCATTGTCAGGCGCCCGTTCGATCCTGGCCTCAAGGGAGCGACGGCTGAGCTGAAAGGCGCCGGCGGAAAGCGGGTCGACACTGACGAGGTCGAGAAGCAGCCGGCCGGTATTTTCGGCCTGCGCCGCGGACTCCGCCTGCTGCGGCTGGTCCTTTGTGTTGAGGATCACGAGCGTCTGCTCCAAGACCGCGCGCGCATGCACATCTCCGGGAACCTCGCTCAGATACTCGGTCAACCGGCTTTCGGCCTGTTCCAAATCGCCCAGCGCAAAAGCGCTGATGCCGGCGACATAGCGCGCCGTCAGGTCCCGGTTGTCGAAGGCGAGGACACTCTCTGCCGTGGTTCGGGCCGCTTCGTAGTCCTTCATCGCCAGGTCTGTGTAGCTCCTGAGGGCCAGCAGACTGAATCTGGTGCCGGCGCCTTCCAGGGCCTGATCGATGAACTTCCCGGCAGCGGCATAGTCCTTGGATTGCAGCTTGATTCTTCCCATGCCGGCCAAGGCATCCAGGTTTCCAGGACTAAGCTCGAGGGCTTTTGCGAAAGCGGTTTCCGCGTTGCGCATATTGCCGCTTGCCGCCTGGAGGGTTCCGGCCAGGGCATGGAATTCGGCATTCTCGGAATCGACTGCCAATGCCCGTTCGACGAACAGGAGAGCATCGTTCGGCAACCCATTGGTATAGGCAATACGCGCCAGCCCGGCGTAGGCGCGCGCATTGGTCGCTACCTTCAAGACATCCTGATAGGCCTGCGCGGCTTCTTGTGTCTTGCCCAGTGCGAAAAGTGCGGCCCCACGTGCTACCAAGAGGTCCTGCATTGCCGGCGAGCTGAGATCAGGTTCCGGGTCGGAGCCGGCCAAGACGCCGGAGAAGTCGCCCAGCGCAAGCCGGGCGCGTGCCAAGTGCATCTGGACACTGTCTGTTTCCAGGCCCAGATCCCAGGCGCGCGAAAGTTCCTTTTCCGCTGCTTGGTAGCTGCCTGTGTCGAGGTACAGTTGGCCCAATAGCGCGCGCGCTTGGGCATTGTCGGGATCGCGTTGCAGGGCGTTCTTCAACTCGACCGAGGCCGCGCTGAGGTCACCATCGTCATAGTATTGCTGCGCGCGCTCCAAGAAGCTGGCAGCCCAGGCCGACCCTGGTGTCAGGACTGCCGGGGCGGCCAGCAGCAATACCGCAAGCAGGGCGGGCCCGATCAGATTTCGGGCAAGCAGGTCTATGATCGTCGCGCCGGGTGCGTTCCCGATTGCTGCGACTGGCTCGGTCTTCATGGTACTTTCCCTATCTGGGCCGGATCTAGGCCACTCTCCCTCATTTGCGGATCACTATAAGGCACGAAGCCTGCTGTAGGAAGTCCGCGACAGAGGCCGGAAACTCCTGATGAAGCTTGGTTTCCAGTGATTTGGCTGTTGCGGCTTGGGCTCCCGCTGATTCGCATTCCGAGCTTTGAAACAGAGGATCTTCGGATATCTTCCCGACCGGAGAAACGCTCTCCACGCGCTCGGCCGGAACCCTCCGGACTTGTGAAATGGGACGATGATTCTCGTTCAGGCGCTGGTACTGCCCAGTAGTCAAAAACAACAGAGATCACAGGCGGTTGTCACGACTTGCCGAGATCAAGCGGAGTCGGTAGCTTGTGAGTGGGATGCTGGAAAAACGATCGAATATGTGAGTGGTATACTTGTAAGTACAGAGTAATGAAGTCGATCAATTTATCTTTCTCGGTATTTGCTTATTGAGCGCAGTTCAGCTGATCGAATGAGTCTTTCTTGTGAGTGACATTTTGAAGAACTTCGATCTGATCCCGGATTTCTTAGGTGCGAAGTCGCGAACTGGCCTGCCGGGTCCGGTCGGTGCGGCATCGGTCAGTGGAGTGCGTCACCGTTGCAGGGACTGACCATCGGGTATCTGAGCTACGGGGTTGCGGCTGCGGCCTACCTCGGTCTGGCCGTTTTCTATCTTTGGCGCGGGCGCTGGGGAAAGCACGGGCCGTTCTTCCTCGCCGCCGTAGGTTTGACCGTCGTCTGGGCAGTGGGGATGCTCTACGGCCACGGCGTGATTCCGCGTTTCGCCGAGTGGACCCTGTTCCTGCAGCAGCTGGCGATGCTTGCCTGGACCTGGTTCCTCTGGCACATCATCGCGTCGCTGGAGCCCTACAGGGTTAAATTTCCGCGTCGACTGCGCCTCGGCTGGGTTCTCATCGTCGCCTTGAGCGCGGTAACCCTGACCCTGCAAGTCTGGCATCTCCGGGTTGGCTTGCCGTGGATCAATCTCGGATTTACCGGCTTCAATGCCAGGCTGCTGCCTCTGGCCACGGGCCTGGCCATTGCGTTGTTCGGGCTGTCCCTCACGGAAACACTCTACCGCGGCTTCCGCTCGGCTGAGCGCTGGGGCATCAAGTTCCTCTGTCTGGGCACCGGCGGGCTCTTCGCTTACGACGTCTTCCTCTATGGCGAGGGACTGCTCTTCAGGGTCCTCGATCCGAGCTTCGTGGAAATGCGTGGTCTGGCCCAGGCCATGCTCGTGCCCTTCCTGGTGATCAACATTCGCCGCAGCCAGGCGCGACATTTCTCGCTCGGCCTCTCCCAGCGTCTGGTGTTCGGGTCCACCGTGGTCTTCGGCGCCGGGGTTTATCTCACGATCATGGCGATCGCCGCCTTTTATGTGCGGACCATGGGCGGGGCCTGGGGCAGCGCGGTGCAGACCGCCTTTCTCTTCGCCGCTCTGCTGCTGCTGGTTGCCTTCCTGCTCTCCGGGTCCTTTCGCGCCCAGGTGCGCACCTTCCTCTCTCACCATGTTCTGGAGGACAAGTACGACTATCGTGGCGAGTGGCTGCGTTTCAGCGAGCGTCTCGCTTCAACCGACAGCGACGAGAGCTTCGAGCGCCGGGTTATCCGGGCACTGGCCGATATGGTCGACAGCCCGGCCGGCACCTTGTGGAGCGTCGTGGACGGCCATCTGCCGATCGCTGCAGCCTGGAACCTCTCCCCGGCCAGTATTACCACCCTCGATATGGCGGCGGTCGAGGGATTCTTGAAATCGCATGACCAGGTCTTGGACCTGACCGACGGAAATGAAGCGCTGGCAAATGCGCCCGAGGCTTGCTGCGCCCTGATTGCTGCCCTACGGGCGATCCCCGAGGCCTGGGTCCTGGTCCCGCTGCTGCACCAGGATCGCCTCGTCGCCTTGCTCCTGCTGACCCAGCCGCGTTCGGCCAGGGACCTGACGCCGGAAGACGGCGAACTGCTGACGACGGCGGCGCGGCAGGCTGCCGGCTTGCTCGCCCAGCAGCGCCTCGCCCGCGATCTGGCCGAGGCGCGCCAGTTCGAACGCTTCAACCAGCGCTATGCCTTCGTGGCCCATGACCTGAAGAACCTGGTCAGCCAGCTTTCCCTGATGGTGCAGAACCACGAACGTTTCGGTGACCGGCCGGACTTTCAGGAAGACATGATGGAGACCATCCAGTCGGCCGTTTCCCGTATGGAGAACCTCATGACCCGCCTGAGCGGGCGCTCCGTTGCTTCACCAGGGGGCCTGCAAGAGGAAGAAGATGGCGTGGTCCTGGACGACGACGCGGAAGGAGAGGCCTCTGGCGCGATCCTGGCGCCGCTCCTGCGTCAGCTTGTCGCCAAACACGAAGATCGCGTCGTATCGCTCGACCTTACCCTGGCGCCCGGATCCGAACACACCGTCCTCAGGGCCGACACCACCCGCGTCGAGACGATGCTCGGCCACTTGATGCAGAACGCCTTCGAGGCCGCCGGCGCCGATGGCCGGGTGGCGATTACGCTTCGCGATCAGGGTCGCCAAATCGTGCTCGAGGTTCGCGACAACGGGCCTGGCATGGAGGCCCGCTTCATCGAAGAGGAGCTCTTCAAGCCCTTCCGCACCACCAAGAGCGGTGGTTTCGGAATCGGCGCTTATCAATGCCGGGTACTGGCCCGTGAGCTGGGGGGCGAGTTGGAAGCCATTTCCGCGCCTGGTGCCGGGACCACCATGCGCCTGACCCTGCCTCAGGGAGCGCCGCGAAAATAAAGGTATTACGAGGGCTGCGCCAAACATAGAGTGTGCGTGATTTCAAAGACATCATTTCAGTAGCGACAGGTCATGGCTGCCAAGAAAACAGCGAAAAACGAGGGAGCTCTTTTGATTGTGGAGGACGATTCCGGCCTCCAGAAGCAACTGCGCTGGTCCTTTGAGGACTACGATGTGGCGGTGGCCGGCGATCAGGACAGCGCCCTGGAACAGCTGACCGAGACCCAGCCTCAGGTGGTGCTGCTCGACCTCGGCCTGCCGCCCGACCCCGACGGGCCGAGCGCCGGTCTGGCGATCCTGCAGGCGATCCTGCAGCAAGCGCCGGCGACAAAGGTCATCATGATGAGCGGCCAGACCGACAAGGCCTATGCCCTGAAGGCGATCGCGCTGGGGGCCTACGATTTCTATGAGAAGCCGATCAAGGTCGAGGAGATCCAGTTGATCGTGGCCCGCGCCCAGCGGCTGCACCATCTTGAGGCCGAGAATCGCCAGCTGACAAAGGCACGCAGCGGCGAGGCTCTTCCCGGCTTTATCACGACCCATCCCGAGTTGCTGGAGACCTGCGACGAGCTGAAGCGGCTGGCGGAAACCGATATCGCGGTGCTGCTGACGGGAGAGAGCGGCACCGGCAAGGAAGTCGTCGCCCAGGCGCTGCACGACCTGAGCCCCAGGCGCAAAGGCCCGCTGGTCGCCGTCAATTGCGCGGCCATTCCCGAGACCCTCTTGGAGAGCGAGCTGTTCGGCCATGAAAAGGGCGCCTTCACCGGCGCCATCAAGACGACGATCGGCAAGGTCGAGCAGGCCGAAGGCGGCACCTTCTTCCTCGACGAAGTCGGCGATATGCCCGTAGACCTGCAAGCCAAGCTGCTGCGCTTCCTGCAGGAGCGGAAAGTCGAGCGAATTGGCGGGCGCAATTCCATTCCGGTCGATGTCCGCGTCATCGCCGCGACCAACCAGAACTTGAACGAGTTGATCGCCGATGGACGTTTCCGCCAGGATTTCTATTATCGCCTGAGCGAGAGCGAATTCCTCCTGCCGCCCCTTCGCGAAAGGCCGGAGGATGCGGTTCTGATCGCCCACCGCCTGGTACGAAGCTATGCCAAAGAACTGAACCGCCCGGTCCGGGGGTTCAAAAGCGACGCCCTGTCGGCGATTCTGGCCTATCCCTGGCCGGGCAACGTCCGCGAACTGCAGAACACCATCAAGCGCGCGGTCGCCGCTTCGCGGGGGACGAACCTCAACGCGGCCGACCTGCGCCTGGACCTGCCGAAAGACGAAGTCGAAGAACCCTTTGACTTGGCGACGGTGCGCACGGCTGCGGAAGGCCGGGCGCTTCGCCGCGTTCAGGCGATCGCCAACGGCAACCGTTCGGAGATGGCGCGCCTCCTGGGTGTCAGCCGCCCGACGCTCTATCAGCTGCTCAAGCAGCACGCCTTGGAGCCGGAGGCGAAAGAGGAGAGCGGTACGTGACGGTCGTCTCTTTGATTTGAACGGAGCTTCATTTCCAGGCTATGCGAATATTTTTTCTTTGCCACCGCTTTCCCTATCCGCCGAACTCGGGCGCGAACATTCGTTCCTTCAATATGATCCGTCATCTGAGCCGCAGCCATTCGGTCGTGGTCGCGTCCCTGACGCGCAGCGATGCGGAGCGCGCCGCCATCCCCGACCTCGAGAGCTACTGCGCCGGCGTTGTCACGGCGCCCATCGCTCCGGCGGCCGCCTGGATGAAGACCGTGCTGTCGCTGCCGACGCTGCGTCCTTCGTCGTTCGGCTACTTCGCGTCCCGGGCCTT
>PJEL010002886.1_pt1 | contig 15238 bp, 11 predicted proteins | sample 1853271 | NCBI WGS metagenome assembly PJEL01 (sample SAMN08108733, study PRJNA415343) | Invertebrate metagenome, whole genome shotgun sequencing project. | host: Globobulimina | place: Sweden: Gullmar Fjord | collected 2015-08 | reverse complement strand
TATTGCATAAGCATATGAAAGCTGGGCATCAATTAATCGCGTAATATTCCATCTGGAGGACAAACTAACCTCATCATTTTCATTTGAATCCGCTGAATTCTGATGTTTATAACCCGCGCTCAACCTGAGGCGTTTCAATGGAAGCCAGTCTGCAAAAAGGGTCTGAGAAGAAGATGTCTCTCCATCGCTGTCTGAAACTGTTAGGTTACAGCTAATATTAATTAGTCTGCCCGGCCGATAGGTTATAGTTGTACTCATATTTTTTGAAACAGAAGTAGAATCATCCGCTGGGGCCCATGTAACACCGTATATGATAGTATTTGATAGTTTTGGAGTAAACGCAATATCCAAATTCCCCCCCATATTGTAGGAATCAGACTCTTTATCATTAATAAATGACTTCGAGTTAGCATATCCGATGTCCTGAATCATGTTTACATTCTTATATAGTTGCAGCGCCATACTTAAAACAGCAGAATGATTCGTAGACTGCTTTTCATCAAACTCAAAACTGTCACTTCTGGTCAAGGATAAGCTTGTGCTAATTGCAGGCAAAGGAGAGGAATTTAGTGAAATCGCAAATGAATTCGAACTAGTATCTGTTGTACCTTGTTTATCATAGTTTTCAGACCTGCTAATACGAAAATTTGGAGACAACAATTCACTGGCTTTCCAGGAAGTTGATATTCCATAGTTTCTCATTACCGTACTTTTAACACTTCCTTCACTCTCATCTGTATCCTTGCTTACCATATCCTGAAAAATACCCACATAGGAGTTTCCCAGAGACTCAATATTCGAATCAGATCTGTCAATCGAATAATTAATATTAAACTGTAGTTTTCTTGATGGCGCAATATTAACATTAAGGCCTATTCTCTGACTTAAAGATTTTCTTTCATTATTAATAGTATCAGTATCCGGAATAATCTCAATGCCATAGGCCTCGATCTCCGTGACCAGTACATTAGAAATATCAGACAATCCCATGTTAACAACTTTAAAATAGGTTGCTTTCTGTTGGGTCGTAAATCCTATCTCATAACGGTACACATTATTCGCAGCATCATATGCGGTAATATCAACACTGTTAATAGAAACAAGCGTCCAAGTATTGTCCTGATTAAAATCACTCCTGTATACTCTCCAGTTGCCAGCTCCTGCAAGAGTCGCATCTCCGCGAATGTCCCTGTTTACATATATATATATTTTCTCAACAAATTGATCGGATGACACCCAGAGACCTATATTATGATATCTATCAGCATTAAGATCTATACTGGTCGGAGCAGAGAAATTCTCATCAACCAATGATACCTCAGATGATAGAACCCCAACATTTTCATTTCCAATGTTACCGGTCGTATGCAAACCTCCGAGCGATGTCCGCTTTAAAAGCACGTCTCCACTAACACTAACAAACTGTTTGATTTTACTTTGTGCATAAGAACTGCTGTATTTAAAACTGGCGGTCAACATTCTATTGAATTTATTGATAGAATGGGAAATGTTATAACTACCGCTAAAACTATCCGATATGGTTTTCTCAATTCTACTGAGAGGTGTTTCATTGATATTCCGTGACAAATTGAAACTCATGTTCACATTTATATCTTTTGAAGGCATCTGGTAAGAGCTGCCAAGAGAATATCCTGTATTTGTTGCATCAATTTTCTGAACTGCAAGATGGTCATATTGTTTACTCCTGTCAAATTGCAGACTCAACGAAGGGAGCATGAATGGTCCCAGGTTCAAACGACTATAGAAGTTCTCATTAGTCTTCCTGCTATCATTAGCCAGGTTACTGGTCGTCCAGTCTTCCTGTCGCCGATACCCGGCACCAAGACGGTACATCGGATTTGACAGAGAAAGGTCCAGGCCCGGTTCAATTTTCCGCCTGAAAGTCTCGGTTACATCTCCCTCAGAATCAGTGTTTTCAGCATTCGATAAACTAGACCGCACACTGAAAGAATAGGAGCTGAAAGGCGTTATTTTATTATTCACGTTAAAATTATAATTCTGGGTTAGCCCGCTCGATTCAGATGTTGTCTGCCCATCTTCAAAGCTGGCAGATTCATTATAATTATATCTTGCATTTCCACTCAATTTAAGGGCAAAGGCAAAAGTTCCGGTCAACAAAAGAACCACAGTCAAAACCAGTGTTATCAAACGTTTTTTCTTCATCATTCATGATCTGATGCTTGCCAGTACTTATTCCTGGAATATTGCTATGCCATAGGGATTCCTGCCAACAGATATAACTCTTTCCTCTTTCTGGGTAATTTTATTAATTACCGAGACAGTATTTGATCCTCTGTTAACCACGTACAATTTTCTGTTTTCCGGATCAAATGTAAAATAACGAGGCATTGCTCCTACGGTAATTGTACCCAACCTGGGGACTGTGGTTGTGTCAAACATACCAAAGTTCTCAGTTAAAGATTTAAGAATCATTATCTCATTCCGGTCCTCTTTCAAAACATAAATTCTATCAAAAGTCGGATCTGCTGAAATGGCGGTAACTGACATACCTATATTGTCAATAGTACTTACAGCTCCCGATATATTGCCCATAACAATCTGTAGAATGTCCATAACCGATATCTTGTCAGAATTATAGTTTGCTACATATATTTTCCCTCTGGAATAGTCGATTGTCAGCGAAACAGGCTGCCATTCAACTGCTATATGTATTACATCTTCGATTTCCCCGCTGAATATATTTGTTTTTAAAACCGAAACATCATTCGAAAGCTCATTAGCAACATATATGTTAATAAATTTCTCACGATAATTTCTCAAAACACTTATACTTTCAGCATTTAGAAAGCTTGTTTTGAAAAGAGTTTCTACCGGAGGGTCCACTGCTATGGCTATAGGCCCACGCCCAACATCAACTTCCTCTATTTCCTGTAAGCTCATTGAATCAATAATTGACACATTGTCAGAAGTATAATTCGCAACAATAATCAACTCTTTATCCAGGGACAGCTTTACAACCTCAACATCCGCCGGTCCCCAGCCAAATCGTAAGTATATCTCGTTTTCAACCTTGTTTAACGTAGGATCAATAACACTAACACTGTTTGATGCCGAGTTTGCAACATATATTTTGAGACGATCTTTTTGCATGCCCGTGGCAATACCCCTTGGTCTCCTTCCTACCATGACAGTCGATACTACTTTTCCAGTTTGCCTGTTAATAACAGATACGTTATTTGAATCCTCATTGGTGACATAAACAAGTAGCGTTCCTAATTCAGGTTCCTCCCCTTTAACTGTAAACCGGGGAGCGAACTGAAATCCTTCAGAAATTGATGAGTCCGGATTCCAGCTTATAAAAAGTGATGTATTTTCATTTTCATTTAAAACAATATCTCTGACAATTTCTATCGTCTCTACAGGCAAAGACAGACTTATTTTTTTGCTTTCTCTCATTATTGAAGCATCTTTAACAACAAACTGTATTTTTTTATATTTCCCCTCGGGAAGGTTTTTTTCGCCTAAAAAGAACTGAAGTCCTCTTGATGACATGGAATTCATGGAAACCTGGTCCTTTAGGATTTCTCTTACTGTTCCGTCCGCTTTGACGATACTGACTGATGACAACGTAAATGTAATATTTTGAGACGACATGTCAGGACCATTCAGAAAAATTGAAATTTGGCTATTGCCTCGTACTGGAGACTTCCCCTTTTCCTCAACCTGTTCCTTAAATGCAGTACATCCCCATATATATAATATAAGACAACATACAAAAAAGAGTCGTGTTAATCCATAAAGCTTTTCTTTATTTATCATTTGAAATATAAACCTCATGCCCGGATAACTTCAAAACAATTATTTACAAAGAGGCAAATCCTCCATTAACTTTTATTACATAAATACCTATTCGATTTCCGAGCTGCTTCGAACAAATACCTGAATCCTGTGATTAAAAAAATCTGAAATGAGTATTCTACCCATAAAATCCACTGTTACATGATTGGGATGCTGAAACCAGCCGTCACTCCAGCCGAGCCCGCCAAATTCAAAAATAAATTCACCTTTTTCATTATAGACCGCAATTGTATGGCGCATATAATCAGCAACATAAATCATACCGCTGGCTTCATCAATATCTACTCCTTGCGGCCTGCTTAGCTTACCTGAAGAACCGCCTTTCTCACCAAATTTCAGAACGAGTTCCCTGTTATCATCATATATAAAGACACGGCTATTAGATTCGCTGAGAAGAATTATTCTACCAGTTTCATCAACTACAACATCATTCAATTTCACTTTCACACCTTGTTCCTCAGGTGCCATAATGTCCACAATATTATATTCCCTGTCAAGAACAAGAACCCCCGGGAAGTGCAGTCCAGCCACGTACAAATAACCCTTTTTGTCTAAAGCCAGCCTGAAAGGAGTAAATGATTTATAACCTTCAAAACCACTCAAATAGACATTCCTTTTAAATTTAAGGCACCCATTAAGGATGGTAATGCGACTTTTTGGGTCAGTCTTTGAAGCTGTCTGAGCAATATATATAGTGCCATTCTTATCCATAGTCATCCCAAGTGGTGAATATACCCCGTGTCTTGCATCTATGGTGTATATTGGAAAAAAGTCTTCATTATATATAATTATCCTTGCCCTGCTGTCTTTAACATAAATTTCCTTCATTACAGGGTCAGCATAAACAAAAGAAGGAAGTGAAATCTGCCCCTCTTTCTCATCATAAGTTATATTTGTTTTATGCAACAGATAAGAACTATCCTGCTGGGCATCTGATTTCTTTGTATACATTATTAAAAAAAGAAAAACAAAAAAGACACGGATTAAGGCAGGGAAAGGTACATTCACCTCAAAAATAAACCTTTTTTCTTTATGGTTGCTTATTTCCATAATAGTGCAACACAGCTTGAGTTGAGCAGATGAAAAATCCAGGGAAAATATCAGATATAAAAATCAGCCTTCCCATTAATGTATATTGCTTCCACATAAAAACAATTAATTAGAGTTTTTGATTTTTAATAATAACAGTACCTTTTTATTTAATTCAACAGTACTTATAGAACTATAAGGTCAATTCTAAAAAAAAATCGGACTGCTCATTGATTTTGAGCATTCGGTCAGGCAAGCTTATTAAATGTTATTTGGAGAAATAAGACAAAAAATATACTCTTCACGTACAGGTTTAAGGCATAACATCTTTAGTAGTATGACAGGTAAAACAGCCGGTAGTATTTGATCCGCCATTTGCTATCATTGTATCATAGTCCCATCTCAGCATATCCGGAAAGTTAGTAGCATGCGCCCTGTGGCATGAAAGGCAGATAACAACATCATCACCAGGAGTGACAGTATCGCTGGGGTCGTCTGGAACAGTTGTTCTGGCAATAGGTGCCTCAAGGCTGTAACTTGTATATGCTGAATATTCACCTGTTGTAGGAAGGACAATGTCAGTAGGATGTCTCTGGAACGGAGAAGTAGTATCATCACCGACTCCGGCTCCACTGCCATAGTATCCGCCGCTTAATGTATGTAAATTTCCATGGCATGTACCACAAAAACCACTTATTGTATTTTGCGGTGCCACAACACTGGCAGGAGTATGGCAGGTATTACAGCTTGAATAAGAATATAACGGCGGTGAAGAAGCGCCATAATATTCATTATGGTCAGTACTGGACATCGTTGCCTGCCAGTCCGAATCTTCCAGTCCCTTTACACCCCAGAGAAAGCGGTAACTGTTAGCGGCATTATCTGCAACCGTAATTTTCCCTTCCACATCATTATGATGTGCACCTCTTAACGCATGCAAATTAGATTTTCCGCAATTTGGGCATCTGGCACCATGACATCCTCCGTCTCCAGCACAGGTCAATTCGTAATTTGAGACAACGTCATCATGTTCCGCCCCTAAAAAAGCTCCCGGAGGACCTTCCAGTATATCATCTATATCACCAAGGTCAATTACATTATGTCCCCTGTTGTCTGCACCACTGCCTTTGTTGGCTGCTCCTGTAATATAGGCAAAATTTCCGCCTGCCAAATCCGTAGTATTCGTATGAAATACCTGCGGAGCACCAGTAACGGAATCAATATTTTCGGATGTTCCCAGACCATGACAACCCAGACAGCTACCTCTGACAAGTGACGGTAACGGACCCGAACCTTTCCATGGTTGGCCGGTAGCTCCATACATGACCAGATCTGAGCCATCCTGACTGTTATGCATGGTGTGGCAAATGGAACACTGTCCACTGACTTTGGCAAAAATTGCCGAAGGAGAGCAAATCAACAGGGCAAGCATTAAAAACGCCTTAAAGATCAACAGGTTACTCCTATGAAGTGTCCAAACTCTCTTCATTTTAGTCGCACTTCTTTCCTTTCACTTATTCTATAGCTTGTCATAAATAGAGCAATTCTTGTACCAGCCGGCCGGCCTAAACATTATTCATATTCTCTTCTATCTAACCCCTTTATTTTATTGGTTTTCCATAAGCCAACCCATCACAAATCCTACCCTTCCGAACCGCTTACAGCTAATTTTCAAGAGTTTTCCATGTGGGATTTCACGCAAAAATGCGTTAAATGAAACATTATTTATACATATGGTTTTCTATCATACTGCATGTGACTTTTCTTATTTTCTTATGATTTTACAGCACATTTATTTCTTGCTTGTATGGCAGGTAAAGCAACCTCCTGAACCACCACCGCCCGCAATCATTTCTTCATAATTCCATCTCAGGCTGTCTCTATTAGGGCTTGCATGTGCCCTATGACATGAGAGGCACATAACAATATCATCCGTTGTCTCATTAGGATCAATTGAGCTGCCCGGTGCATTGGGGATACTTATTCTTGCAACAGGCACCTCTACGCTATAACTTGTATATGCCGCATATTCTGTTCCATCACCAGGCAATGATATGTCAGTAGGGTGTCTTCGCCACAGACCGCCTGTACCGATATCCGACTCTTCTCCGTGAAAATTTCCATGACATTCAGCACAAAAACCGCTGATTGAATTACTGCCGGGGAATATTCTGGTGCTTTCTACCCCCGATGTCATCCCTTTGTATTCATTGTGGTCTGAAGCAGATTCAGTTGCCTGCCAGTCTGTATCCTCACCACCCTTTACACCAAGCAAAAACCTGTAACTTGTGCCCACAGTACTCCCCTGGAAAGACTCATCTATCGTACCATATTTAAGGGCCGCATCGTTTGCATGATGCGCACCGCTTATCGCCTGATTTTCATCTTGAACAGACCGGTCTCCATGACATCCAAATGTCCCAGCACATGTAAACGTCTCCATAGTGAATCCATCACTGATCTGGGAGAATTCATCTCCGGGCGGATAGGCGCTCCCAAAATTATCATCAACTACTCCAGTAATTATGACATTATGTCCACGCGTCTCTGTAGTACCCGTCACTCCATTTTTAGCTCCGGTTATATAAGCAAAATTTCCACCGGCCAGATCATTGGCAGCCGTATGATTTACCTGAGGGGCCCCTGTTAGAGGATCGATATTATTTGAGCCTCCAACGGCATGGCAACCCCAGCATGAAGAGCCTTCCGATAAGTTCATGAGAGCAGGTTGTGGGTTCCCTGCGGTTACTGACGCACCTTCCTCGCTGTCATGCATGGTATGACAGTTTGTACATTTGCTAATTACTTTGGCAGAAGTTTGTAACGGATACAATAACAATAAAAATCCGACGATGAAAGCCCAAAGGATCTTTAACAGTAACCCCAGGCTGCTCTTTTCAGAATTTTCTCCCCTATTATTACTGTAATATGTATTTACACTCATAACACAGAGGAGAGCACGTTCTATGCCTCAATATAAATCAGCTTTATTTCCTTTAATTTCCCTATGTTATGGCGCCACTCATTTTCCTGACACAGATTCTATCGTTAAACAATTTGTCACTTCTGACAATTATTGTTATGTCATTAAAACCTGCATAAACGAAAAATTCACTGAATTGCAAAAAAAAAACGGCTGCGAGCATTTCATAGCTTGCAGCCGCCTGAAACAATGTTATTTAAAACCACTTACAAAAAAATATGTCTACAATACAAAGAAATCTTAATCGGATCTTACTTTTATTTCGCTTTTAAGGATAGCTATCTCCTGTGCCAGATCTTTCAACTGATGAGTCAGTTTAGAGATAATCACAGAGTAATGAATTGAAACAATAAGAAGAAAAACAATTGCAAAAATGAACAATGTAGTCGTTGGAGTTGCTGCACCAATCATTGTTGTAACTATTACCAGCAGTTCATACCAGAAAACAAGCACTATCATTGAAAAACCGGTTAAAATCCATAACCAGGAATATTCTTCCTTAAGCTTTCTCCTTCTGAGCAACTCTAATATCAAAAAGAAGATAGTCAATGATGCTATGATGGCAAATATTTTTTGATGTAAAGGCATCGATAACATTACGAACCTCCTAAAAGTGTAGTTTGGCATTCGATAAGACGGAATGACATACTTTTTATTATCTATGATAAGCTTTTTTCATATTGCAGCTTTATAGACCAGACAGCATATTAATTGTGCATTTCTAGTTTTTTTCTTTCCTGCCCATAGTTAATAAAATCGAAAGAACAATTTTGAAAATATAATAGACGGGCTTAAGTCCTGAATGCATTGACTTCGTAGAGCCGTACATTTTCACCGGCATCTCCTTGATCCTGAATCCCGAGCGTTTAAGCATGATCAGGACATCGGCATCAGGAAAATCCACAGGATATCTTCGACCCGCATAAAATTGCAGGACCTTTTTATTCAAAGCCTGATAGCCTGATGTAGAATCAGTAATAGTCTGCTTCATAATAATTGAAGCAACAGAACTGAAAAGCCTCATACCGATTTTTCTTACCAGTGGGATTTTATAAAGGTCTTCCCCAAGAAACCTCGACCCGATAACAACATCTGCATCATTATTTTCGATTACTTTAAGTAGATCCGGGATATGCGATGGATCATGCTGTCCATCTCCGTCAATCTGAACAATAACGTCAAATCCGTTTCGCAAGACATATTTATAACCTGTCTGGAGGGCAGCTCCATAGCCAAGATTAAACGGATGACTTATCACTATTGCACCGGCACGGGAAGCTACGTCAGCACTTGTATCGCTGGATCCATCATCAATAGTAATAACGCGTACACCAGGAAGCACACGTTTAATACTATCCACTACATTTGCGATATTAGCTTCTTCATTAAATACCGGAATAATAATTGCTATATTATCAATTTTAATCACTACACCCCATCATATTGTCTCTTGCAAAGCTAATTCCTCAATTTTGCCTGTCACTCCATACCCCTTTAATTTACTAAATTACATGATCAAATGGAAATTTTCTTCTTATTATTTATTTAATAAAATTTTTCTTTTTAATGAAAGAGAGCGTATCAATCAAAGAATAGATGCAGCTTACTCCCAAAAAATGAATATAATGAAGCATATTGATGCTTATTGAATGAGAATATTTTTTACCTGTCTCATATTCCTGTTTTAACGTCTCAAAATGAGCAGAAGATGTTTTTGAGGTCTTGTGTACTCTGAAATTCGCTATGTATCTGTCTATAATTCCGGGATTATATTTCTTTCCGATCCTCAAACAAAAATCGTAATCCATCACAAGATGCTCGGACACATCAAATAAATCATATTCATCAATCACTGCCTTTCTCCAGAATGTTGCCGGCTGACTGATAAAGTTAGTGACTAACAACATATTATAATTATAGTGATCAAGATAAAAATCCTTATATTTTGTTATTAATTTTCTTACCTCATTATCATCTTCATCAATAATCCTGCATTTACCGGTTAACCACATTACAGAGGGATTGCTGACAAACAAATCCGAAACCAGTTTTAATGTGCCTGCTTCATATGTGTCATCTGTATTCAGATAAGCGATAATATCTCCTGATGACATTTTAATTCCTTTGTTGATCGCATCAGACTGCCCCTCATCTTTTTCCGATATCCATTTCAGCTGACGATCATATTTTTTGAGTATTTCAATAGTTCCATCACTTGATCCACCGTCAATTATGATAAGTTCAAGGTTCGGATACTCCTGCTGCAAAACACTTATTATAGTACGCTCAATATATTTACCCTGATTAAATGATGGCGTGATAATCGATATACTCGGGAGTTTATCCATGTGTTCTCTATCTCTCTTTTTTTGAAACAATCAAAAAATGCTTTTTCCTTTTTCAGAATTCTGAAATAAAACCATCCATCAGGAACCGTAAACATCAAACTTTGGAAATCGTCTTCTCAGGACTGCATAAATTATTAATTTACCATAAAGCTTCATATCGCAGGGGAACCGGACAAAATTATTAAACCTTATCGTCTTGCCCTGTAAGATCTGACCTATCTGAGCCTGAATAAGCAGGTTGTTTGTTTGTTTTCGAGTAAGTCTTCCACCAAAATATTCAAGCATATCATTGGCAAATTTCTTCCTGTAGATTCCGACTGTTGCATAGTTGGAACTTTTATTTTCACCGTGTGCATGAATATGGGCAGAAATCATTTTCCTGTTTATCATTATATTCTCAAAGATAAGAGGATTCTTTATCCAGAAAGGCCAGTCTTCCAGATAAATATAGCTTTTTTCAAACTCGCATTCAATCCGATTTTTCTTTATTATGAAATTTGAAGGCTGAAAAGGATTTGCCGATGTTAAGACATCAAAATGATTATCAGGGGTAATGTGAACCGGCCGGATACGTCGTCCGGGTTTTAAATTCTTGAACCATTGAACAGTAAATCCCAGGGCCGAACAATCCGGAGATTTCTGAATATGCGGAACAGGATCAAAAACCATTTCATCATCAGAGTCCAGAAGGAATATCCAATCTCCGCTACACCGTTCCAGTCCAGCATTCCGTGCTACCGACGAACCCTGGTTTTCCTGCTTTATAATGACAAAGTTCAGGTCAGAAAGTTTCAGTTTTATTGATTCCATAATTTCCAGACTTCTGTCCTGTGATCCATCATCTATAATGACTACTTCAGTTAATTCCTTTGACTCCTGAGACATTATGTTTAATGACTCAAGTGTCCTGGTAATTGTTTTTTCAGAATTGAAAACAGGAATTATTATACTTAACAATGACATTTTGAATAGTTATCCTACAGGTGTTCTTTTACAAGATTAAAACGTTTCGACCAGCTGTTTTCATTAGCAAATTTCACACAGGAACTCCCAATTTCATTTTTTATTTGTAATGCTTTCTCTATTTTTTGCAGGAAGTCTTCCTCGTTTTCTGCTAAAAGAGCCGGGGATGCCATTTCTTCAAGAGTTTTCCATTTTGTCGATACTACCGGCAATCCACAGGCCATATACTCATAGAGTTTGATAGGGTTCACTGAGTTAATAAACGGCATCTGTTTAAAAGGAATTATACCAACCTGAGACTGTTTTAGATATGATGGAACCACTGTATAATCCCTTTTACCTAAAAAGAAAACATTCTGCATCTGTTCCAGTGTGGGGAAAGTCCCACTGACATGGGGGCCAATAATGATAAAAGAAGTGTCCTTACGATGTGATGCTGCGTGCTCAACCCACTTTTCGTTAAACCATTTTTCGAGAACCCCTACATATATTATTCTTGGTAATGGTATTCCTTTAAGGTCCTCCGGCTCCGGATTGGGATCGTATGCAAAATGACCGAAATCCACACCATTTGGAAGGTAAAGAATCCTTTGCACGCCTATGTCCCTGAATTTCTGCTCAAGTGACCTGGCTGTTACTACAACTAAATCAACTTTTCTGGCCAACTCTTTTTCAGCTTCAATAACATTATTGCTGGCTCCGGGCAAACCTGATAAATCATCAGCAACCCTAAGCACACTTTTTTCATGAGGAATAATATCAAGAAGATGAGCAAATATGGGACTATCAAACCAGATAGTATGGACCTTTTCAAATCCATTTTCCTTTAATTTTGACTTTAATGAAGGAATCAAAAACCGGTAAGCATTTCTTATTGCCCATCGGCTGTCAAAAATAAATTTATTGGCAATAGGTAATAGCCCGAAAGGCACATAAGACCAAACATTGTCGGACTGTTTGCCACCTTTCAACCATGAATTCAATCTTTCTGGTATATGCAGTTTATTCCCCTGAGAGGAAATAAAATGATAAAACATATGAAATGGAGTCACCGGACTCGATATAAAAGCTATATCCCAACCATCGTCTGAGAAGCATTTGGCATATTGATGGCTTCCAACCTTATACGGGGAATCCCAAAGATGCGGGGTAGCGATTATAATTTTTTTCTTACTCATTGATTTTCTCAATTTCGGTTGTAAGGTTTTCATTAAAAAAGACCCGTATAACTTGAGCTGCCTCTTTTACTCCATATTCTGGAGAATAGAAATAGTCGGAAATTTCAATATCTGATGAATTTTGAAACTTCACCCGTACCCCTCCAATCATGAGTTCATCTTCCCCCTGAAGAACGGACCTCAAACCGGGAGCAAGATGAAAGAGCGCAGTTGAGGAAGACGTCGAATTACCTGTCAGCCGGTCTTTAATCACAAACTTTCCTGTCTTTTTTCGGAACTCAATCTCACGCCTGTGAATCAACCCCTGTTTCATATATCCGTAATGCTCACCGATAAATATATCTCTATTATCACCTGTCTCCCATTCCAGGACCTTGGGCCTGGAATCATTGCCAAGATTAAAGAGTCCGTGATTTCCTTTCATCCACCGGTTCTGCTCCTGGCTCCCTAAAGATACAGTATTGTGATACTCTGTAGACCTGAACAGATTCCTCATATCCGGATCAGCCGTATAAATATATGTACCGGGATCTACGAAGATGTCTTCTCCCCCCAAACACAATTCAAATGAAAGCTTGTCATTATGGGCATGTCCTCCAAAACCATTCTGACCATTTTGTCCGCAAGATATTATCATATAATTATCAGTATCTCTTATCACAAACCATCCCGAATCAAAGAACGCATGGCTTTTGATATCTTCAATTTTTCTCTTTTTCATTTTTTTGAACTGCTCCAGACCTTCCCCGCCAAATACAGAAAGAACAGCTGCTCTGATTTCATCACTATCATATACCTTCAGGTCAGGGTCTTCAAAATAAACCGCACCTAAAGCAGGCAAATACCTGTGGTCCAGAACCTTAACTCCCGGGGGTTCAAATTTTTGAAATCTCCCGCTGTCATTGTCCCCTATCTGGGGCATCATACCATTTGGTTTGAGAAGATAAATAGCTGCCTGGAACATTTTTTTTAACTGAAGATTAAATTCTTCAGAAAATCTCACTCCTCTTCTCTTCCCAAGGATCGCAGAATGAAAAAGCAATTCAAGGACAAGCCTGTGGTAGCAAGTTGATGCCTCAAAGTCAGTGCCATCGGGATAGACCTGTTTCTTCATCTCTGACTCAAGTTCTTTCAAGGAAAAATCAAGCCACTCCTCTGATTCTTTAAACTCAGGCACCATACAGGCAATGAAGAAAAGACCCGTGATATTCGACATATAATGATTAGAAGTAATTTCTTCGAAATATTCAAGATTGTTCCTGATGAACCTGCCATGAGTTAAGATACTCTTTAAATATATTTTTATGAACTCATCCTCAATTGTTTTAGCTTTCCTGAAAAATTCCCATGCTGTAAGCCAGTTGGCAGCCCTTATCGCAACATCCATGGTGCATGCCCAGTTAACGCCACATTTCAGGGGATTACTTTTTATCCAGTCAAGAATCTCATTCTTAAATTCCAAAGCATATTTTTCATCCTCTGTAATCCAGTAGGCCTGCCCAAGGACGGTAAGATGCTGAAACCTGGAAAGCTCCCACGGTAATTTTATATCTCCTTCACCATATGGTGCGACAAAATCTTTGTAATATACTCCCGGGTTCCATTTATATCCCGTTTTAAAATCACAATGCCAGTCTATCCTGTCACCGAAATAAATATCTCCCCCTCCGAGAACATCTAATCTGTGAGCACAGACATCTTCAGCATGCATGAGAACTCTCCTTTTAATAGAAGGATACTCAATGCCAATAATTTTTTGAAATTCTGTTCGATCCGGAAGTATCAGATTCTGCTTTTCTCTAACACTTTTCACAGTATCCTCTACGTTTTCATTTAATGATTTTTCAAATTTCGCGTGAGATATTTCCGCACCAAAGGTCTTAACTTTTGCCTTGTCTATTTTCCTGTATACTTTAGTGAAAACAAAATCTAGTATTTTACGTATTGCTGCACCAGGAGGCATAGACAGGAGTTTTTTAAGGTTGGATATATACAAGCAGCTTTCCTTCACAGAGCCTTTTCCTTCAAGGCATTGACAATTTTCTCAACATGTTTATCCCATGTATATTTTGCAATTACCTCTTTCCTGGCTCCAGCCGCAAGCTTTATTCTCAAATTCTCATCTCCTGCCAATTTCAATATACCTTCAGCCAGTTCGCTTACATCTCCCGGTTTGATCATCCATGCAGTTTTCTGGTGATCAAGAACTTCTCCTATCTGGTCGAGATCACTTGCAACGATTGCCCTGCCCATGGCCATATATTCAAACAGCTTGGTAGGAGATCCAAAAAAAGGAGTACCATCAGCATTTTTGACATGAGGGGAGACAAATATGTCACATGCTGCAAGGTATTCCGATGCTTCCTTCTGAGGAACCAGTCCTGTGAGAGTAACATGCCGCGACATGTTATCACTTCTAATAATCTCTTTCACCTGATGCATAGTGAGTCCATCTCCCACAATAAGAAAATGAACATTTTCATTATTTTTTACAACTTCTTTTATTGACGCCGCCAGAACCTCGGCCCCATGCCACCTGCCGAATGTTCCCATAAAGCCCGCAACAACTTTCCCTTCAATCCCGAATTTTTTTCTGACCCTGCTTCCATCAATGTCAGGCCTGAATTTCTCACTATCCACTCCGTTTGGATTAACAATTATTTTATCTTCAGAAATTCCATATGATATGAGACTTTCCTTCAACGGCGTGGATACCGTAACAACTAAACTCGCAACATCAAGATTGAACCTTTCTATCTTTGCAGTCACATAAGACAGGATAAACCTGTTTACGATGCTGAATAGAATATTTGCATGACTGTCCCAGTATTTCATCTTCCATGTTTCAAAGCTGTTAAATTCAAGGACTACAGGAAGTTCAAGTTGTTTACATAATT
>PJEL010002885.1_pt1 | contig 15240 bp, 11 predicted proteins | sample 1853271 | NCBI WGS metagenome assembly PJEL01 (sample SAMN08108733, study PRJNA415343) | Invertebrate metagenome, whole genome shotgun sequencing project. | host: Globobulimina | place: Sweden: Gullmar Fjord | collected 2015-08 | reverse complement strand
AACTTAACCGAATTGAGTGATGCTTGGCAGAAGTTAGCAGATATTGATGCCCATAAAGCCTGGAGTAAAAACCTTGAGCCTCATGTTGTTTCAGGTACACCAAAGTGGGAAGTTTATCGGGTCATTGATTAACTTTTTTTAACCGATAGAGTAAGGAAATAATGATCAAAGACATTGAATCAATTAAGCGTATAGGCATATTAACTAGTGGTGGTGATGCCCCAGGGATGAATGCAGCTATACGCTCAGTGGTGTTGGCCGCACATCATTATCATATTGAAGTCATTGGTTTTTTTCATGGCTATAATGGTTTAGTTTGCCAAGAGTATATTGAACAAGCTAAGCCGTTAACTTTACTCGATGTGAACAGTATTATTCATTTTGGTGGCACTATATTAAAAAGTGCTCGCTGTCAGTTAATGCATGAAGAGCATGGATTAAAGTTGGCAGCTGACACCTTAAATGACTATGAAATAGATGCTCTGGTTGTTGTGGGTGGTGATGGTTCATTTAATGGATTATTAGCGCTGCAACCGTATTGGTCTGGGCAGGTTGTTGGTATTCCTGGCACTATCGATAATGATGTTGATGGAACCGACTACACTATTGGCTTTGCTACAGCGGTTAATACTGGTATTGAAGCGATTGATAAAATTCGTGATACCGCAGATGCTTTTGAGCGTATTTTTATTGTTGAGTTAATGGGGCGTCATAGCGGACATATTACTTTTAATGTGGGGATCGCTTGTGCGGCTGAACAAGTATTATCGTTTGAGAACTTTACTGGTGATGATGAAACCGAAAAGTTGGCGCAATTAACCCGTGAAATCGTTAAAGCAAAAGAAGTTCGACATGCTAGTTATATCATCGTTATCGCTGAAAATTTATGGCGAGGTGGCGCGGCAGAATTAGCCAAGCAATTGAAACAAAGCTCAGGGATTGAATGCACACCGTGTATTTTAGGGCACATTCAGCGCGGCGGTTCTCCTGTAGCCAAAGATAGAATACTAGCCACTAAAATGGGCGTGGCAGCACTGCAAGCGCTTATTGAGGGGAAAACCAACGTGATGGTGGCAGAGCAAGATAATGCCATGCACTTAATCCCCCTAGAAGAGGCAGTAAAACACCACAAATTAGTGAGTCAGCAGCTTGTTGATGCCCAGCAAAATATCTTGGCTTTAACTGCGCAAACTCAGTGTTAGCTTATTTTAATAGTTAAGCCTACCCCTCAATAAAAAAGCCCTAAGACTATAAAGTCGTAGGGCTTTTTATTTAGTTTACTCTTTACGAATATAGATCAGTTAACCATAGTTATTACTGCTGAGTAACGGTCAACCTAACACCACCGAACTCACCATCAAGGGTAATGTAATGCCAGTAAGAGTTAGGGTCTAATTCAACCATTAAGCTGTCGAAGTTACCATCACCATTAGCATAGCCATTGTTATCTTGAGCTGAAGCCCAACCGCCTGCCTTGAACATGATGTCAGCATTGCCCCAGCCACCAGATGTTCTTAGCTCAAAGCGTGTTGCTAAGTTACCGTCGTTACGAATAATGAATGAAGCACCACCACCCGAAGAATTAATACATTCAACAACTTGGTTCCCTGCAACGGTATTATTATTTTTATCATGTGTATTAGCTGGATCATTTACTACACATGGAGAGAAATCAGTACTGATTGTTATTGGCTCACCTGCCCAGTTGCCTGCAGTACCAGAAGCAGCAGAATCAGTATCATTAGGACCAAATTCAACAATGTTGCTAGTACCTAAAACGGCACCGTTAACCAACCAATCATTAAACTCAACATCCAATGATGTACCTAAGCTATCCATAAATACTTGATATTCAGGGTATTGACCAGTACGTGTTAGGTTTAAGATTTCACTTACTTTGTTTCTGTGGTTTTCAAACATGAAGCGCACAGCTAAATAGCCCCAACGATATACACGGTCTTGACCTGAGTTATAATTATTCTTAAATATTTCAGATAAGGCAACTGCTTGAGATTTACCTAAAGAAATAGCACTTGCATAGCCGTCGCCATGAGAAATGTACTCACCTAAACCTTCTGACCACCAAACTGTATTCGCTGTCATACCTAGTGAGAAATCTCCATACAAATCAAAGCGACCATCTAAATAATGTACGTATTCGTGTTGTAAATTCCAAACATGGAAATCAGGTTGCATCCACTCAGCTTCATAAGCAATAAAGCGCGCTTGGTTTTTACCATTGATTGGCGCGCCTTCTAAATACATACCACCATTGTTGGTATCAATACCGAAGAATTGACCAGCATAAGTTTTATAATCATCAGAAGAGCCGAAGATTACCAATTCTAATGCTGAGTTATTATCATCAGCAACAGGCTGATAACCACTACCTAACTTATCATGGAATCTCGTTTCTTGAGCGCCTAAAACCTGACAAATCCATGCTGCTTGATCGTTGTACATGTGTTGTGCGCGAATTTTTAATGTTTCAGAACATTTGTAGTTAAAGGTTAATGTTTCGGCCTCTAATGTATAAGCAAAGCCACAAATATCATAGTAACCACAATTGGCACGATCATAGTAATCAGCCATGCTAGCAACAGAAATCCAAATCTTCTTAGTATTGTCCAGTTTACTGGTAGTATCTAACATACCTTTAACAAGTACTTTAACTTGCGCTTCCATTTCAGGGATGTGGTACAAACGTGAAAGTTCACGAGCAGCATTATTCAATACGTAATCAGCATCGGTACCAATTAAGTGGCGTTTGCTAGATTGGAAATTGTTCAATGCAGTTAGAATTGTATGGTCTGTAGCATACAATGCACGCATATCTGTATCCCACTGAGCACGGAATATTGTGGTGAAAATTGAGTTTGCTGCTGCATTCATATTGAAGCTTGATGCCCAGTCAGCGTTGTACTCATTTAATACGCGTAATGTTACATCGTTAAAATCAGCGCCTAAACCTGCTGAATCAACAGTGATTAGTGCTTCTTTTAATACACTACCGTTAGTTTCGCTAGCAAGCCAAGCACTAGAGTTATTAAAGAAAGCGCGTAACGCAGTTTTAATAGTTGCTTTAACCGCTGGTGTGTAATCACCGATATCTGCTGGGTGAGCGTATTGAACGTAATAAGCACCACGGAAGAAGTAAAATAATGCTTCTAAACCTGTAGTATCTTCACCTGTATATGATGGTGCGCGGGAGTTAATTGCATTAGCAATAGCGATCATATTTGCTTCAGAGAAAAGTGCTGTAGCATCAGGGCCGCTAATGTTATAAACCGGGCTAACATTTTGTGGGTGAGTTAAAGCTATACGTTCAACGAGAGCCGCACCATTTAAACCAATAAAGCGAGTAGCATCTGTTGGAAATCCGTCATCTGGGATCTTTGGAGAGCCACCACCTGTACTAGGGATATCTTTTGGATCAACTGCTACTAATAAACTGACTTCAGAAGCTGAGGCACCATCAAGTGATACATATAACCAGCCTTTGTTAGCAACAAAGCTAATTGACTCATCAGTACCTACATTGTTTGAAATATGCTCATAACTTGTCGACGTTGCCCAACCTTGTTGGCTAGTTAATAAGTCAAACTCACCAGAGCCACCACCCGTTGATACAACGACATTAATATTGTCAGCTGGTACATGGATAGCATATGAAGTGGTACCCGCGACAGAATTAATACATTCAACTTGGTTGAATGTTACTCTACCTTCTACAGGTGTTTCAGCGCCACACATACCAGGATTTGCAGGTAAGGTTGGAATATCACCTGTTCCAGTACCAGGATCAGGGTTAGTACCCGTACCGTTATCAGCGCTAACCTTAAAGCTCACCTCTTGGTTAAGACCAAAAACGCTGATATATAAGCGACCAGCATTAGCCGTTAATTTTAATGTTTCATTGGTGCCATCATTGATTGAAGAAGCTATATTGTCACTGCGCGTTGCCCAGTTACCGGTATTAACATAGATATCTGCTTGCCCAGTGCCATTTTTTGTTTCAATGACAAGGGGGGTATTATCGGCTTCAACATCGATGTAATAATATTGACCATTACCTGAAATACATTCTTGTGAGTCTAAGGTTAAGGTATAACCTGATAAGGTATTGCTACCACACATAGATGGCGTAGGGTTTCCTGTGCCAGGATCTGGTTCAGTACCACCGGCATTAACATCTATTACATCTAAAGTAACTTCTTGATGGATACCAAAAACACTCACATACAAGCGGCCTGTATTTGCCGTAACAGCAAGAGTTTCTTCCGTGCCAGCGTTATTTGTACGTTGATGGTAGTTATTATCGGTTGCCCAGCGATAAGTGTTAACTATGATATCAGCTTCACCTGTACCACCAGAGGTTTTCAATTCTAGTTGAGTATTATCAGCATCGACATCAATATAAAAATATAGACCGTTACCTGAGATACATTGTGTTTGGTTTATTGTTAATGCCCCGCCTGATGTGGTTGTGCTGCCACATTGAGCAGGTGCGCTTGCGCTAGCGGTAGTTGATGCGAAGGCACCAAGTACTGTAGCAACAGCGAGTACTTTATTTTTGATAGAATTTGACATGTGTCTTTCCATTTTTATGGAGTAAGGCTATGCAACCCCCTCCTATTTTATTATTTATTATGCTTTTTGAGTTTACTCTTTAGCTGAATTTTTAGGCTCAACTCGCTAGAAAAGCGCTAGCATTGCATTGATAATATTTTTCACTATGGTGTTTTGATTGAGAAAGCAGTGAAAAAGTCATGTAACAATTCTGAAACATATTGTATTCAATATATTGTAGAAAGTACGTTTTGTATACTAAATTAGTATACTTTTATTATCTTATTAATATTTATTTTACGTTGGCGGGTTAAATAAAGTGATGTGTATAAGGGGTAGTGGTCTGTATCTTAAAGATAAATGATTAAGTTACCTTTAAATCCATAGTCATTGCATAAATGTTAAATAAAGATTTGTAATGCTAACGTGCCTTATCATTATATTTTAGTGTTGAAATAATTGTTTTGATGTATAGGTCATTGTTTTTACTAAAACAACATGTACTAATTATCCAGAGTTCAGGTTATTTATAACCAATGTAACCTTGTCATTAACTTCTAGCGTGTGTTAGCGTAATTGTATTTAATATACATTTTATGGGTTTGAAATGAATAAAATAACATTATTAACGGCTGGAATAATAGCCAGTGCAGTTGCTGTGGTTAGCTACAATTTTTTAGCTGATGATGTAGAATCAACTAAAGGCCAACAACAAGTAATATCTGAGAGTGTTCCAGTAAAAACACCCACGGTCTCGTCAAGTAGCGTAAGTAAATCAGTAATCGCGTTAAGTGAGAAAAGCACTGAACAAAAGACGGTTGTTGTTGATGAAAACAGTTATGTAAGAGCCGCGCCACCACCACCGGTTAGCGCACCTAAACGTTCTAATAATACGAAAGATGGACATTATAATGCTCCTCAAGCACATGGGCATGAAGAAGTATCCGATAATCATGAGAAGAATGCTCCACCACCGCCAACAGGAGCGAATTAATAACCGAAAGAGATAGCAGGTTATGTTAGGTCACCTCGTTAACGAGGTCATTATTTTTAAGCTTTATTGCAGGGAACAGATAACGAAAAACAGGAGCCTGAACCCAGCTCACTTTTAACCATTAATTCAGAATTTAATACCTGAGATAATTTCTGGCTAATAGCCAAGCCCAAACCAGTATGTTGGGTGTTATCTTCTATAGCATTACTTGCCCTATAACGGGCGTCAAATATATAAGCTATATCTTCCTTACTAATTCCACTGCCATTATCGGTAACACTCACTTTTACTTGCGATGAATACTGGGTGACAGTCATGGCTATTTCACCATCAACACTTGTGTGTCTAATCGCATTTTCTATTAGATTGGTGATGATGCGCTCTAACTTTGCGATATCGGAGTAAACTATAAACTGGCAGGCTTTCGGCTCCAATAAGAGGCTAATATTTTTTTCTGCTGCTTTTAAAGTAAATTTGGCAAGAATATCGTGTAGCAGCTCACCAATAGGGAAGGTTTCTAGATTGACAGTCACTTGACCATTTTCTAAATGAGCCAGTTCAAATATTTGGTCAATGAGCCGCTTTAACTGAGTTACATTACGTTGTACTGTCGTGAGATATTCTTGCCTTTGGCGATAAGAAATGTCATCGCCTTTAATGGCTAACGTTTCGATATACCCCTGCATCGTTGCTAATGGTGTACGTAGATCATGGGATAAGTGCGCTAATAATTCTCTACGCATGCGATCATTTTCAGTTAATAAAGAAAACTGCTGATTAATTTGCACAACCATGTCGTTAAAGGTAGCGCCAAGAAAGTGGATTTCATTATTATCAGTATTATTTTTTGTGGCAGAGCCCCATTGTCTTAATTGGATTTTTGTTTGGTCAAACTGTACAGCTTTGAGTGCCTGCATTTGTTTTGCTAGCTCTCTTACCGGATGAGTAAAGTAATGAAACATAGCTAATAAAACGAGTAATAAAAGTAAAAAACTGGCAATAACAAAGGCACCATATTTTTGTAAATTCTTGTCCGCTTGTACTTGGCTAAAGATTGAATCATAAATTTCACCGCCAATAATAATATAGAGATAACCTTGTAGTAATTCACCTTGATAGACAGGGGAAGCTGAAAATATTTTTTTATTGTTAAACCCACGGGGGTCATCACCAAAAACCGGTACTTGTTGTGGTTTAGCGATCAACTGCTTGAGTGGTATCAATGACACCGATTTTCGTTTAATTTTAGCCGAATCAGCAGAGTAAGTTAAAATGTTACCTTCAGCATCGAGAAAATAAAACTCGAAAGCAGGACCTAGTAACATAAGCGTATGGAAAAGGTTCTCTAATGCAGGTTTATCATAAACGCCATCTTGTAATAAAGGGTTATCGTGAGCTAAGTGTTCAGCGAGATTTACGTGTAACTTTTGCTCAGCTTGATACTTTGATTGTTGTACCAAAGAATTACTCCAAGCGACGAGTAATGAAGCCATAATAATGAAAGCAGCACAGAGCGTTAGTGCTAAACGTTGATAAAGAGATATTTTCATCTAATGAAAGTCCTTACTCGTTATGTTCATTTAAGAGATTATCGCAGGCATTATCCCAGCGGAATTTAGTTTATAACCAACACCCCAGACGGTTTGTATTATTTGAGGTTCATTACAGTTCTCTTCAAGTTTGTTTCTTAGGCGATTAATATGAGAATTCACTGTGTGTTCATAACCATTGTGATGATAGCCCCAAACTCCATCGAGTAATTGCGCACGAGAAAAAACCTGATCAGGGTGCTTGCAAAAGAAATCAATTAACTCAAATTCAGTTGCGGTTAAGTTGATGGTTTTCTTTTTATAAGTCACTTGATGATATCGATGATCAACATTAAGTTGGCCTATCGATGTGGATTTTTTCTCTAAGGGAGTCGACTCTGGGGAGGTTATTTCCTCTTGTGCTAAACCGTCCTCTTCCGCTGATTTTTTCGCGATAACAGCGTGCACTCTACGCAATTGACTCCTAACTCGTGCTTGTAGTTCTCGAATGCTAAAAGGTTTAGTCATGTAGTCATCAGCACCTAGCTCAAGACCTAAAACACGATCAATTTCAGACGATTTAGAAGTCAGCATGATAATTGATTGCAACGGCTTTGCTTGTCTTACTTGTCGGCAAATATCGAGTCCACTGATACCCGGTAACATCACATCAAGTAAAATAAGCTGGTAGTCTCTTGTTAATGCTTGTTGTAATGCTTGTTCTCCTTGAGTGCAAATATCGCAGTTCAAATCGAGTTCAGACAAGTGCACTTTAATTAGGTTGGCAATATCAATTTCGTCTTCAATAATAAGAATGTTGTCTTTCATATTTTGGCCAATGGCGTACTAAGCCATTGGCCTAGTGCACTACTTAGTTCGAGTAATGGTTACTTTAACTGCAGGGTTATCAAAGCGATGAGCCTGCGTTAAAACTGAGCTCGATAGACCATCATCTTGACTTACTACACCTGAATGATAACCGACTAAGTCGATATCATCACGAGTAGCCTCATAACCAACCCCACCATCTGCAGGTCCTGGGATAGTACCGACAGTTTCGCTATTTAGCTCGGTACCCGAATCATAGACAGATAATGACCATGATTTTTCTTGGTTAAGGTCTAATGTTGATATATCTACTCCAGTAAGACCCGAGAAAGCATCATTTGTATTCACCAACATGGTTGCAACGGTTAAATAATTTGCTGTCGGCTCAGTGGTGCTGATGTCTACAGTGACGCTAGCACCTGGTGGCACGGCTCCTTCACTCGATATTGCTGCCATATTACTGGTTAGTGCTATGAAGTCGGCATTGTCGCCACCTTCCGCTAACTTTTCTAAAGCGACAGAGGCCGATTGGCCCACTTGCCACATCTTAGTATCACCATGCAAAGCGACGGCAATCGGCGATAAAGGTTGCGCATAAGTAAGGTTCGTTAAGGTTATGGTATAGCTATATTCCATTGCTGGCGTCACCGGAACAACCACAACTTCTTCTGCAACGTTGTCATTATCATTACAAGCCGCTAGCCCTAAAGTTAATATGCTGGTTATAAGCAGTTGCAGCGTTAGTTTGTTAGTACTCTTTTTAGGCGTGATAAAAGTTAACATACTGCCTCCTTATTGCACGGTAATGGTAAGTTTTGCAACTGGGTTTAACCAACGTTGCACACTATTGCTAATATCACTTTTACCCGCGCTCATATCATCATCACCTAAACTACCACGATGAATATGTACTTTGTCATTCGACTCCATATCAGTGATACCGCTACCATTCATGCCTATTACGGCATCTAATGGTGGTGGGACTGGCATACCGGCTTCTCCGGGAGCACCACTGCCACGAATTTCATCATTCGCTTCGGTTCCTGCATCATAAGCATTAAGGAATACAGTATAAGTACCGGCTTCTTCGGGAATCTTCCAGCTATCTAAGCCAACAAAACCATCATTGGAAGGTAATACCATAGCGGCAAGTGATAAGTGTGTATTCGCTGCATCGCTTGTTAAGTTAAAGCTTGTCGACATAGCAGGCGCTAATAAACCCATTGCAGGGTTTTCGTTCACATTTGCATCAGCGCCGGTTAATAGGCTGGCTAACCCTGAAATATCACCACCTTCAGCCATCGCCTGTAGCTCTGAGCTGGCCATCTCTCCTGACATAAATATTTTATTAGCATTATCATGAGCGGCTGTAATCACCGGGGTAAAATGCAAGCCTTGTGTTAAGTTGGTCACCGTTATCGATAACTCTTGTGCCATCGTGGTTGAGCTTGCAAGGGCTAGCGCTAGTAAACTAAGCGATGTTTTTATTGGAGCTTTACTGATTACTTTCATGTTACTTTCCTTTGTCGGTAGACTTCTGGTGTTAAAGCGATATTGCTAAAGTAAGGAAAATTATGCGGGGGAGTTATTGCTGCTAGATCACGTATTTATCATCTTTTGTTGGCGATTTTGTAACAGAAGTATCACAGTAAATAATGAGGGGGATTTTAAGGGGGAGGGTTATTATAATTTAGCTGTAGTTTAGCTGGGGTGTCGCAGGCTTGTTAAGCCGAATTATTTTGTTGAATAGATACCTAAAGGTGCTGAAAACACCTCTAGGTTGGTAACTTCCATATTAACGTAAAAAGCGGTTTCATGATCTTGTATGTACATCACTGTCTCTGATCTGTCTCCAATACTAGGATCATCAAGCGACCTGACATTTTGAATCAATGTGATTGAATAGTCTCCTGAGGCCGTGCTTGCTGGCGCCAATGCCCCTGTAATCAGCCATAAAGAACCATCACTTAACCGTATAGAATCATTTTCACCTTCAGAATAAAAAGTATGAAGACCTTGCCATATAATTTTTGCATCCCTTAACGGCTTAAGATAATAACCAAAAAGTGCGTATTCATTATATAAATACCACGCACTAAATTCACCCTGATTTTCAGGTGCTTGTGATGTTAAATCGGGGAAATGGCTTTTTACATCATAGAGTGTGTAATTAAAAATACCTCCAGTGTTAACGTCTGAATAGTCAATACCGTTAACTCTCCATATTGACTAATCATCTAATAACATTACGCTATCTACTGATAATGGCGCTAACGATATATGTCCTTGTTTTAAAAGGTTGGGAGGTTTGGATTGGGTCAATATAAAAGCTAGCAGCGCTATTGTTAATGAATACATAATATTCCCCTTTAACACCCTGGTTAGACTCACCAAAATCTTTTGGGTTATCATAAATAATGACGTCTACTGCTCCAGCACTCAGTGTTCCATCGCCGAGTGATAGACCGACAATGCTCAATAGCGTGCCATCTTCTATTTTTATTAAGTCGTTTATAGAATGACTATTAAGGAAGATCACTTCTGAATGCCCGGGTGGTATTATATTATCAGCAGAGGCACCTTCTCCGCATGCTGAGAGCATAAACACGAATACGGGCACGAAAAAACACTGAGATCGAATGGGAATCCTTAAAAATCAATGAACTACCCTATGTTAACAGTAGAGTTATTTTCACACTAGAGGATTTACGCGTAGCGCTGCTATTTGGCAAGCTTTACTAATTCAGGCTCAGCTTCTGAGACGAGTTTATATAATTGTATTTGGCTTTTCGCTCGATCTAAGTTGTGATCCTTTCGGCTAACATGGAAGTAATTATCGCCATTTAAATGATCAGTTAAAAAGCGTGTGCCAATAATGAATGGCAGTAATTTTGCTCCTACGATCAAACTTTCTTTTTCTAGAGCGGTTATTTTATCAGCAAAAGTATTTTGGTAATTAGTAATTAAGGCTTCGAATATATCAAGTTTAAGCACCATCTTTTCAGAGCTTGTATCGTCTTCTGCTAGATTACTACAACAGGTTCTAACCATATCGCCAAAGTCATGCATGAGTAAGCCCGGCATACAGGTATCAAGATCAATAACAGCACATGGCTTATCGCCTGTCGTAAATAGTAAGTTATTAATTTTTGTATCATTATGGGTTACATGCAGCGGTAGATTCTTGCTGATATTTATTACGTGCTCAATAAATACCTGTTGGTCAAAACAGAAATCAACCACATCTTTACATGCTGCCAACCTACCGTAATTGTCATTAGCAACAGCCTCACTAAGTTGGCGCATTCTAAAGCTGATGTCATGAAAATCCTCAATGATGACAGCGATGTCATTTGCATAAAAGTCACTCAACGCACAACTGAATTGAGCGAAGGCTGTCGCAACGAGCGCAGCTTGCTCTGGTGACTCGACTTCTTCCAAGGTATAAGAGTTGCTAATGAACTCCATCAAACGCCAATAGTTAGCGCCGATTTTAATACAGGTTTCACCGGTTTTAGTGAGCAACTGTTGGGGCACGGACAATGGATAATTGCCATTATTTTTTTGTTGTAATAGATGCAGGTTTATTTTTTGTGCATTACTGCTGAGCTCTACTGTTTTTGGGAAAACATCATGATTTATTTGCTGTAAAACAAACTCTGCATCAGGCGTCATTAATTTGTAAGTATTATTGATGTGACCATTGCCTAAAATTTCTACCTCTACTTTTGAAAAATCAAAGTCATAGTTATTTAGAACGCTATCTATATCCGTATTTAATGATGCTGCTTTGTTATCCATTGCTCTTACTACTTACTTTTAGTTATTACCTTGTTTTCGCTAAGATCTTAACGTGCACAAATTAATGTCTGATAAATGAGCGCAAGATATTACTCTTTTTTCGCAAATAGTGCAGTAATTTTTTCGTCGACTTGTGCGCTGTCTTGAGGGTAGGTTAGACCAAACCACGTATCATTTGTGCTAAGTACAGTTACAGTTTTGTTTTCTTGCTGAATTTGTTGCATCACTACGGCAGGTAAATAGCATTCGGTATTGACGTTAATTAGCTGTTTATTTGAAGCGTTGAGTAAGTTAATAAGCGCTTGCTCTAATGCAGAAAATATATCGGTAGTGAAAAACCAGCAGTTCATTGAAATTAAAGACTCTGCGGCTAAATCAACTACTTGTTGATTTTCACTAAGAACGCCATTAATTCCTTGTTCGCTTGCCTTTATTTGTTCACATTCTTCAATAGCAGATAAACAGTTTTGCTTATCTATTTGGCATAACCCTCTATTTACGCCACCAAAATCAGACAAGGTGTTTTTTAGCTGATAAGCAACCATCAAATAATCTTTTGGCGTCTTTTTAGCTTGTTCTAACAATAAACTGAAAGCTTGTTCTCCATAAAAATCATCGGCATTAATTACGGCAAAGCTATCATTAACTATGTCACGACAACACCAGAGCGCATGGGCTGTTCCTAAAGGTTTACTGCGTTGTGGCGATACACTACAACCATGAGGTAAATCATCAAACGTTTGGTAAGCAAAAGCGTGATCTAAGCCCTCGGGTAGTCGAGGAATAACCTGTTGTAGCAATAACGATTCTAGTTCAGGGCGAATAACAAAAACAACCTGATGAAAGCCCGAAGTCACAGCGTTGATCAAGTTATATTCCATTAAAGTGAGCTGTTGCTGGCCAAACTCAGCCAGCTGTTTATTGCCACCAAAACGCGAGCCAAGGCCCGCGGCTAATATTACAAGACTAGTCATCTAACTAACAATACCAAGCGGTTTAGCTTGCTGCCAAATACCACGGGTAAAGTCGGGAATGTCTTTAGAATTACTTCGATCGTTAACTGAATCTACGCTCAATGGCGTGATTACCGACCATGCTGCGGCATCATAAACATCTTGATCTAACGGCTGACCATTGCGCAGACAGTAAACCATGCGCCATAACATTAAGAAGTCCATGCCACCATGACCACCATTACGTTCGGCTTCTGCGCCCATTTGTAACCATAACGGATGATCATACTGCTCTTGCCATTTTGCCATATCATGATCCCAACGATGGAAGCTGGCATGTGTTGGTTTACGACCTGGTTGACCATTGGTTTGCCATTGCTTTACAGCTAATTCATATTGCTTTTGATATTCGGCTTTAATCGCTGTAGGTGCATTTTCGAGTGCAATTCTATTTGGGAAACCAGCAAAAGTACCGTTGGTGCCTTGAATATAATTATGACGTGAATATGGGCGTGGGCTAGTGGTGTCATGCTGCACCATAATAGTTCGACCTTTAACTGTTTTAATAATGCTGGTATTCATATCACCGGCAACATAATTTAATTGGTTACGTTGATGCTCAGGTGCGAATTCTCTTGCCGCATAAGCCTGTCTGCCTAATGCAGGAGAGCTTGCTGAGGTAAGGTAATCAAGCCTATCACCACGGTTAATATTCATATATTGAGCAACAGGGCCTAAACCATGAGTAGGATACAAGTTGCCATTAACTTTTGCATGCCAGCCAGTACGCCAAGAGCCTGTTTTTTCGGTAACTTCTTTCATTTGCCAGCGTAGTTCATGAATATAAGCCGCTTCACCATGGAGTAAATCACCAAAGAGCCCTTGGCGTACCATGTTTAATACCATCAGTTCATCACGGCCGTAGCAGACGTTTTCCATCATCATACAATTTTTCTGAGTGCGCTCGGCGGTATCAACTAATTGCCAACATTCTTCGACAGTCGTTGCAGCAGGCACTTCAACAAAAGCATGTTTGCCACTTTCCATGGTCTCAACACACATTGGTGTGTGCCAGCGCCAAGGTGTCGAGATAATAACAATATCAATGTCATTACGCTCTAGCATTTTTTTGTATGCTGACTCTGATCCTGTATAGGCGGTAGGTTTAGCAAAGCCTTTATCGACTACTGTTGCAATCGATTCATTAAGTACACGTTCATTGGTGTCACAAATAGCCTTTATTTCAACACCATCAATATGACAGTAATGTTTTACATGACCTGAACCACGCTCACCGACACCAATAAAGCCTATTCTTACCACATCCATTTTGGGTACCACTAAGCCCATAACCGATTTGCCTTGGGCAGCAGGGATATTTTGCATAGTAGGGTTTGAAGAGGCGCAACCTGAGGTTACTCCCGTAGCGACACCCGCGGCGGTTATTGCAGCAACAGATTTTAAAAATTGACGGCGATCTTGGCTCATCTATTTGTCCTTAATTTTCAGTTATCAACGATCAGTTATCCTTGTGGATAATGGACGTAAAAATATGGTTGATTTGATTCTATATGATTTAGTGAGGAATATAGGAATAGGTTACGAAAGATTACAAAGGAGGGAGGAGGAAACTGGCTAGATTTATTGACAGCTAAGCACAGGTAGTTAAGCACTGGCAGCTAAGCGCAGAGAATTATGCCAATACGATAACTCCCTGCGTTTGTTCTCTTTTACTTAAGGGGAGTTTATTTAGGGAAGGTTAAGGTAAAGCAAGCACCGGATAGTTGGTTGCTATTGCCCGCGTGAATACTGCCTTGATGCCAGTCCATTACCTTGCTACAAATTGCTAAGCCCAAGCCAAAGTGGCCTTGCTCTCTTGATCTATCAGCATCGAGTTTGACAAAGGGAGTGAAGATAATGGCAAGCTTATCATCCGCAATGCCCTTGCCATCATCTTCAATAGTGATGGCCATTTGCGAACTCGTATTGTTAATCGTGAGCAATACTTGGCTATCAGCATAGCCAATGGCATTGCTAATGAGGTTCACTAAGGCGCGATAACACCAGTGATAATCTAACGGATAGTTCAGTGTATCCGACTCAGTTAATACGACCTTAATGTTTTTATGTTCTGCTAGTACTTGGCAATCATTCATTGCGGATGTTATTAGTGCGCTAATACTGGTTTGCTGTTTCTTTAAGTTTAATCCTTGCCGCTCCATGGAGGCATAATCAAGAAATACACTGGTCATTTCTTCCATACGGGTTAATTCATTATCCATACGGGTTAAGTAGTTGTTCTTTTTTTCAATCGACTTACTATCCAGCGCAGCCTCAATACCAAAGCGTAAACAGGCCATAGGTGTACGAATATCATGGGATAAACTACGGGCGAGAATTTTATTGTCGGCCACCAATTTCTCTATTTTTCCTGCCATGGTATTAAAGCTCTGCTCTAACATTTTTATATAAGAAAAGCGGCTGTGGTCGATACGTGCATCAAGTTGTCCTGAGCCAATTTTTGCTGCCGCATTGTTGAGGAGGTATAAACCCCTTGTGAAAGGAA
>PJEL010002884.1_pt1 | contig 15240 bp, 10 predicted proteins | sample 1853271 | NCBI WGS metagenome assembly PJEL01 (sample SAMN08108733, study PRJNA415343) | Invertebrate metagenome, whole genome shotgun sequencing project. | host: Globobulimina | place: Sweden: Gullmar Fjord | collected 2015-08 | reverse complement strand
GCCGAGGTTCCGCTTCGCCTAGTCTCTTCAGCAAAGTCATGGCTCTGTTACCCCAATGTTGATAAGACATCGCCCATATTGCCGTGGAATGCGCCGGAAGGGGTTTCGAAGATGTCACCGGTTGAGATCTCTTCATATTATATTGAGCATGTGCGTATGGCATGGAACCACACCATGACCGCAGGCAACCCTGATTATAATCTTGAACACCAGGATGTCTTCGTCACTGTCCCCGCCTCATTTGATGCTGTTGCGCGTGACCTGACATTGAAGGCCGCAGAAAAGGCTGGACTAAAAAATATTACGCTCCTTGAAGAGCCGCAGGCAGCGTTCTACTCATGGCTCAATACGTCGGATGAAGGATGGCGAGAGCAAGTCAAGGTCGGCGATGTGATCCTTATTTGTGATATCGGTGGCGGGACGACGGACTTCAGTCTTATTAAGGTGGAAGATGAAGGCGGGCAACTTGCACTGAAGAGAATTGCGGTGGGCGAGCACATCCTTCTCGGCGGCGACAATATGGACCTAACTCTAGCATATGCGGTGCATGCGCACTTTGCAGAGAAGAAGATAAAGCTTGATACCAAGCAGATGCTCGGCCTTATCTACGGATGCAGGGAGGCCAAAGAGAAAATGTTAAGCGACCGCGAATGTACAACCAGCCCCATCGTCATCCTCGGTAGGGGACGGAGTGTTATCGGGGGTACACTCGAAACCGAACTGAAGAGAGAGAAGGTTGAAGAGACGATCATCGACGGGTTTTTCCCTAAATGCACGGTGGAAGATTCGCCTGCGGAGAAGAAAGCGTCCGGTTTCAGAGAGCTTGGGCTCCAGTACGCAACAGACACGGCGGTTACAAAGTACCTTGCGAAGTTTTTGAGACAGAACGCCGGTGATGAAAAAGGATTTATCCACCCTACGAAAATACTCTTTAACGGCGGTGTAACAAAAGCACCTGCCATAAGCGAACGGCTTATTAGTGTGCTGAACGGATGGCTGTCTTCAGACGGCAGTGCTCCTGTCAGCATTATCGAAGGCAGCAACCCTGATACGGCGGTTGCTATCGGGTCGGCCTATTACGGCTATGCAAAGAGAGAGAAAGGGATCAGAATACGGGCAGGTGCCGGACGGTCCTATTATATAGGTATAGAGACATCCATGCCGGCTATCCCCGGGATGCCCGCCCCAATGAAAGCTCTCTGCGTAGTACCCTTCGGAATGGAAGAGGGGACGGATTTCAAAATAGCAGGCCAGGAGTTCGGCCTTGTCGTCGGGGAGCACGTAGAGTTCCGTTTCTTTTCGTCGCTTATCCGAAAAGAAGATACCCCAGGCTCCGTGGTTGAAGAATGGGATGAAGAGGAGATCGAGGAAGTTGCACCTCTTGAGGCGATGCTCCGGGCCGAGGGCATAGATTCAGGCACACTAGTACCAGTTAAGCTCCACAGTTATTTGAACGAGATCGGGGTCCTCGAGTTATGGTGCGAGACATCGGACGGCTCCGGCAGGTGGAAGCTTGAGTTTAATGTAAGAGAAGAACAAATCAATTAATGAAAAATAGTCGTTTTATAATAGGAATAGATCTCGGCACTACAAACTCTACTCTCTCGTATATCGATACAAAGAGTAAGGACAAATCCGGGACACAGGTATTTGCCATACCGCAGCTGGTTGATGAGGGTGCTGTAAAAAACAGAAACGCCCTCCCGTCATTTCTTTATCTCCCAGGAGAATATGAGCTCCCGGCAGAGACGACATCACTCCCCTGGAAAAAGGAAATGCCCCATATTGTCGGAGAGTTTGCGCGACTCCAGGGGAACAAAGTTCCCGCTAACCTCGTGTCCTCCGCAAAGTCCTGGCTCTGCCACAACCGCGTGGACAGGGAAGGACCAATTCTTCCGTGGGGAAAAGACGCTGCTGGAAAGAAAGTATCCCCGATAGAGGCGTCGGCACATTATCTCAGGCATATGAAGGACGCGTGGAATTTTGCAATGGCCGACGGCGATAAAAATAAGCTTCTCGAAAACCAACAGATAATCATCACCATCCCCGCATCATTTGATGAGTCGGCGAGAGAGCTGACAGCCGAAGCCGCAAAGATGGCGGGCATTGACGACTTCACCATGGTTGAAGAACCGCAAGCCGCATTCTATGCATGGATCGCATCACACGCAGACAACTGGCAGGAGCTAACTGGCAACGGACAACTGATACTAGTATTCGACGTTGGAGGCGGAACCACGGACTTTACACTTATCTCCATTAACAATGAAAAAGGGAAGCCGTCTTTTCAGCGGGTAGCAGTCGGCGACCATATTATGCTGGGGGGTGACAACATGGACCTCACCCTAGCCAGGCGGACCGAGCAGGCGCTTATGGGCGTCGATGGCAAATTCGATTTCAATCAGTGGCTCTCCGCAACGTACCAGTGCCGCACGGCAAAAGAGGACCTCCTCGGTGACTCGCAAAAAGAGAGTGCCCCAATATCCATACTCGGAAAAGGCAGGAGCGTAATCGGCGGTGCGCGTAAAACTGAGTTAACGGCCAATGAGATAAAAGAAACTATCATCGACGGTTTTTTCAAAAACGTGGAAGCTGGAGAAGAGGTCAGCAGGAGCAGGACTGCCGGTCTCCAGGAGCTCGGCCTGCCATTTGAATCAGACACCGCGATCATGAAACACCTTTCGTCATTTCTGAGACGTCACGCAGTCAATAAAGACCTTCCACAGATTGCAGACAACAAAAGCGGTCTCGACATTGTACGTCCGGACATTCTCCTTTTTAATGGCGGGGTCTTCAAGTCCCCTGTTATTCGAGAGCACGCGTCATCAACTATTAAGGAGTGGTTTTCCGACGGCGCATGGTCATTAAACACTCTCGAAAATGACAGATTCGATCAGGCAGTCTCCATCGGTGCTGCATACTACGGCTCGGTGTTACGAGGCGAAGGCGAAAGAATATCCGGTGGTATCGGCAAGGCCTATTATATTGCGGTAGAAACATCCGGTGATCAGACAGGTTCGAATATTGTGAATCCTCTCAAGCTCGTCTGCATTGTTCCCCGGGGAGTTGAGGAGGGAGAGGAGATACATCTTTATTCTCCGGAATTTCAAGTCATGACAAACAGTCCGGTCAGCTTCTCACTATATTCTTCCAGCTACAGAGCAGGAGACAAGACCGGGGACATTATCACCGCAGAAAAGGAGGAGTTCATCGAGCTTCCCCCCGTGAGGACCGTCCTGCACTACGGAAAGAAGACAGGGTCGCTGAAGATACCGGTTTCGCTTGGTGTTCGGCTAAATGAATTCGGTACGCTCGATGTGTGGTGTGAATCGAAGCAGACGACGCACCGCTGGAAGCTGGCATTCCAGCTGCGCATGGAAGCAGAGGAGAGCATAGTATCAATCAAGGAGGAGGGGCTGGAGCATACCCTTGATGAGTCTGCGATAGCCGGGGCTATTGAGATTATGGACAAGGCCTTCCACAGCACTCCACAAACACCGTCCGATGCTAAACCTGAAAACCTGATCAAGAAAATGGAAGAGACACTCGGCTTAAATAGAAAAGTCTGGCCGCTCTTTGCCATACGGAAAATGTGGGACTCTCTAATTAAATTAATGGATATGAGACGGACCACGGCCATGCACGAAGCACGGTGGCTGAATCTTGCGGGCTTCCTGCTCCGCCCAGGGTTCGGCTACGAGCTTGATGATATGAGGACAAAGGAACTCTGGAAGCTGCTCCTGGAAGATCTTGTGTTTACAAACAACGGCCAGTGCCGCGCTGAATGGTGGATACTCTGGAGGCGTTCGGCTGGTGGATTCGAAAGTTCCAAGCAGGACATTCTATACAGGAAAATATCCCCCTGGCTAATTCCGTCAAATAAGAAGATTAAGAGGCTGCCCGATGCAGAGACCACGGAGATGTGGATGCTCGCAGCAAGCCTGGAGAACATATCCCCTGATATCAAAGCTGACCTCGGGAATGAATTAATAAGAAAGCTGAAAAAATCAAAGGGCAAGTCCCTAGACCAGTACTGCTGGGCCATATCGAGAATCGGCGCGAGAGCCCCCTTTCACGGCCCTATCGATAAAGTTATTCCAATTAAGTTGGCAGAGAAATGGATAGAATTACTTCTGCAGGAAAAATGGGCAAATCCCAAAAGCGCGGGGTATGCAGTAACCCAACTCGCAAGAAAAACTGGTGACCGGAGCCGAGATATTAATGAAGATCTCCGTGCCCGCGTGGTGGAAAAACTCTCACACTATAAGTGGGCTGAGCACTTTATTCATCAGATACAGAAAGTCGTTGCCCTGGAACAGGAAGACGAAAAGAGTATTTTCGGAGAGTCTCTTCCAGTCGGTTTATATATAGAAAACTAAATCAAATTTTCCGCCACAAGCCCCTTACCTTCAAAGACATAGACCCCCTCCAATGCGAGAAAATCTTTTTTTGCTATTTTTTTATTAGGTGATATAATGGTGAAAAGACCATAGCAGATCAGGAACTTCAAGATGATTTCAACTACGATTTCTCAATTTGGATGAAGCATATAGATTATTCAGTTTATGTTCATTTTGGTTCAGTTACAAAATCTTTGCAACCGGATGGCCGGCAGTTATTGACTGCACGGTGTTTTATTAAAGGAGATGCATTATGGGCAAAAAACTGTATGTTGGAAATATCCCATTTCAAGCAACGGAGGAGCAGTTAATAAAGTTATTTGCGGAAAAGGGAAAAGTGTCGTCTGTGAAAGCAATTATGAACATTCAGACGGGGCAGCCGAGAGGTTTCGCCTTTATTGAAATGTCAGAAGATACTGCCGCTGAAAAGGCCGTTGCCGAGTTAAATGGGACTTCGTTTATGGACAGAAACATTATCGTAAATTTAGCTCGCCCCCAGAAACCGAGACCTGCCAGAGGCGGCGGATCCAAAAGAGGACCAGGAGGCGCTGACAGAGCTAGACGATAAAAAGTATTATGCTTAGCACAAAAACACAGAAAACAACATAAAAAGATCAACTGAAGAAATAATAATTGAAACTTTCTTTCTGTGCTTTGGTGGTTTATTCAGCCGCTGACTACTGGAATCTCTTTTTCACACGGAGTTTTGCGTCAATAAAATCTTTGTGGGACACATAAATGAGGCCGGCGATTTTGCGGACCATATATTCTTCGTGCTTGTCCAGGATAGAATCTGCGTATGCTACTTCCCATAAATGCTCAACCACTTTAATTTTCTGTTCCTGAGTAAAACCCTTGTTAATTAAAGAAGTAAATTCATGGTACCCGGTTGCTTCCCATATTTTATCTTCTGCAAGTGTCATCATTGCAGAGATTTCTTCATCAGAAAGCCCGAACTTTGAGCGCATACTATTAGATATGACTACTTTCTCATCGTCTGTAATTTCCGCATCAGCTCGCATCATTTCGATCAGCAGGGCGGCGGTTGCAATCTGGAGGGAATGATCGGAGACCGCATCCTGATTGCCAGGATCAGTTTTAATATATTTATCGAAAAATTGTTTTATAACACTGACCATAATATTATGCAGATATTATAAAGAGGCGACATACTGTTGTGCAACAGTCGCTACAAAGCTGACATACCCGCTTCTGTTCTGGCACCGGATCGAAAAAGTACAAATTAATTACAGTAAATTCTTGCAAAATAAGAGAAGTTTGAACATAATGTTATATCTGTTATTCTGAAGATAAAAGATAATTATTCACAATAGAATATATCTATTTGCATTAAACGATTATTATGACCGGACAGATTAAAGATACAAGAGTATTAAACGCCATGATTACTGCGGCTGCGTTTGTTGTCATAATTGCGGGCATGCGTGCTGCAGAGGGGCTGCTTGTTCAGTTCCTGATTTCCGCGTTCATCGCCATTATTTGCGCCCCACCTTTGTTCTGGATGCAGAAAAAAGGAGTTTCAACAATTACGGCCATAATAGTAATTGTATTCGGAATAATTATTGTTGGATCTCTTGTGACTACTGTGATTGGATCTTCTCTGAACGACTTTTCACGTGACCTGCCTTCTTATCAATCCAGGCTACAGATAAAGACAGCGGAACTCCTGGAATGGCTGGAGCAACAGGGGGTAGATATTAATAAAGAAGGCCTCCTGGCAGTTATAAACCCAGGCTCAGCAATGAGTTTTGTCGGGGGGCTGCTCTCAAAAGTCGGTACGATGCTGACTAATGCATTCCTTATTCTGTTAACAGTCATTTTTATCCTTTTTGAGGCCGCTGGGTTTTCCATTAAACTTCGTGTTGCATTAATCAAGCCTGACTCTTCCCTGGGAGGATTCGATACATTTTTCAAGAACATTAACCGTTATATGGCCCTTAAAACGCTCACAAGCACAGGCACCGGTATTGCAGTTGGACTACTGCTGACTTTTCTTGGCGTTGATTATCCACTGCTTTGGGGGCTGCTCGCTTTCATGCTCAACTATGTCCCAAGTATCGGTTCGATTATTGCTGCGGTTCCAGCTATCCTTCTCGCCTTAGTACAGCTCGGGCCGGCTTCAGCAATATTTACAGCAATCGGTTTTTTAGTTATCAATATTGTATTCGGAAGCATAATCGAACCAAAAGTCATGGGGCGCGGGCTCGGCCTCTCCACAATGGTAGTGTTCCTTTCCCTTGTGTTTTGGGGGTGGGTGCTAGGCCCAATAGGCATGCTTCTGTCAGTACCGCTGACCATGACATTGAAGATCGCCCTTGACAGCAGCGAAGACACCCGCTGGCTTGCAGTCCTACTGGGCTCCGAAGCTGCAGCTGAAAAAGAGCTCGCCGCAATGACCGCGAATGAGGATTCCGAACAGCAGACCGCAGATCACGAAGTTAAAAAATAAGAGTACACCCGCTGAATTTAGCCTTGCCATCCACCATTAAGTCATATTGACTAAGCGCTGAAGAAAGAGATATTGAAGTATAAATGAGAGCCAACGGCACAGAATTTTCACACCTTCTTTTGTATCTTTGTTCGTAATGAAGGAGCAATCAGAATATATTTATTTCTGGCCCTTCTCCATCCTAATAACAAACATCAATAGCGAAGGGATCACAAAAACGGTGAAAACCGTTGAGAGGGCGAGTCCTCCGAGGATGACGCTGCCGAGGCCTCTGTAGAGTTCTGAACCCGGACCGGGTGCAACAACGAGCGGCAGCATTCCAAAGATGCTTGTGGTAGCACTCATATAGATGGGCCTCAGCCTCGTTCTTGTCGATTCCAGAACTGCGTCTTTATAGTCCATGTTATGGATACGCACGTTGTTCAGCGCCTGGTGGACAATGAGAATTGCGTTGTTAACTACTACACCGATTAAAATGACAAAGCCCAGCATTGTTAAAATATCCAAAGGTGACGGAGCAATAACAGCGTCTACAATTCTGAGACCCATAAAGCCTCCAGCCGCTGCAAGCGGTACAGTAAACATAATGATTAGCGGATAAATAAAATTACCGAAAAGGGCCGCCATCAGAAGGTACGATATGATACCAGCAAGCACAAAGTTCCACTGGAGCACTTTTTGAGTTTCCGTTAATTTATCAGCCACACCACTCATCGATACACTCACACCATCCTTAAGCATACCCATTGAACGTACAGCAGGGATGACTTTATCATTGATTATATCCATGGCTTCTTCAAGGGGGACATCCCCTGGAGGAGTTACCTGAAGAGTAATTGTTCTTTTACGTTCCAGGTGGCGGATCGAATTTATCCCGGCAGTCCTGACAAGTGACGCCACAGATGATACAGGAATAGACCGGCCATTTGCGGTAGCAATCATTGACTCATAGAGTGCTTCAGGCGTACTAATATCTTCTTCTGACGCCTTCACAACTAGATCGATTTTTTTCTTGCCCTCTTCCTTGAATTCACCTATTATTCTGCCATCCATTAGCACATCGAGTGCTACGCCGAGTTTATCAGCAGTCATACCGGATGCACGCAGGCGATCTCTCTCCGGAATCAGTCTAATCTCTGGGTACAGCAGTTCAAGAGATGGAAGAGGTCTAATCTGAGCTGCAGGCATTTCTTTCTTCGTAATCCCGTACATGGTGCCGGCCACACCCACAATTTGCTGCATATTGTCTCCGACAACATCAACCTCAATAGTCCTACCTCTGCCGAGCGTACTCTGAAAAATTCCAGCCTGCATACTGACGCCGAACATTCCGGGGATAGAATAGATATTCTTCATAAAGAGCGGAACAAGTTCGCCCGCCCTGTCTATATGCATACTTGTTGCACCGGCTATATCAATCCTGTCAGCTCCAACATAAAACATATTCTCGATGGCCGGCAATCCGTTGTGGTCTTTTCCGATGAGTTCCTTTGTGGCTTCAAAAAACTGATCTCCAATCTCCCGTTTTTCCTTGTATGATAAACCCGGTGGCGGGACAAGGATACTGAGAACAAGGTTCCTGTTGCCCTGAGGAAGATACTCGCTCTTTGGCATAAGAAACCATACTGAAGCAATAGAAACAGAAGTCATAAAGACAACGGTAATAATCCTGGATAATGCGGACCCGCTAGTAAAAGCAACTACCTTCATAACAGAATTAACTAGTCCGCTACCAATTGAGGTCAAAGCAGTACTCTTTTTCTCTGTTTTCTTTCTCCCGATCGTGCTGAATAATTTTTCGGAAAACATGGGAATGACCAGCACGGATACAAAGAGACTGAGTGATACTGCGCAGCTTACAGCTATAGCGATGTCTCTGAAAAGCTGACCAGCTTCCTCCACAACAAAAACAACAGGTAAAAAAACCGCAACAGTCGTGAGTGTTGAGGCAAGTACTGCTCCCCAGACTTCCTTTGTCCCATCATAAGCGGATTGAAAAGGGTTTTTCCCCATGCTCCTGTGACGGTCTATGTTTTCAAGTACTACAATTGCATTATCGACAAGCATGCCTACGGCAAAAGCTATACCGGCAAGACTCACAACATTGAGGTTTCTGCCGAGTGCATTCATTATTGTAAATGTACCGATAACACTAATCGGAATTGCAGTGGCAACGACTATGGTTGATGACAGACTCCTCAGAAATATAAGTAGAACTGCAATGGCAAGTATACCGCCAATCAGAATATTCCTCTTAACAAGATCAATTGCTCCCTGAATATACGGGCGCTGGTCATACACCCAGTCAAGATAAATTTTTTGCGGCTTCATTATTTCATCGTTCAGCCAGTTCACGGCAATTTCCACCCTTTTTGTCATATCAAGGATGTTTGTACCAGGTTCAGGTTTTACGCCTATTGCAATCCCGTCTTTTGAATTATGAATCATGGCCACAGTATTCTTCTCATAGCCAAATTCCACCCTGGCAACATCGGATACCGTAACTCGTCTGTTTCCATCAGATTGTATGACTATGCTCTCAATATCCTCGGCAGACCTAAATTGAGCGACTGTTCTTATGCGGAAGTTCCTTCTTCCCACGCCCATAGTCCCTGCTGACACATCAATATTTTCAGCTCTGAGAATACTAATTAAGTTATCGATAGTGAGCGCAAAAGAAGCAAGCCTCGATGGATCAGCTATCACATGCATCTGGCGTTCTCGCCCACCCCCTATAAAAAGATCGGCCACACCCTCAACGCGCTCCAGATGCTGCCTCACGTCATTCTCAAAAAAAGTTTTATACGTGCTAACAGGCTGGGGGTTATCTTCATCCGATTTCATGATTATCCAAATAACGGGTGAAGTCGCGGCCCCGGTAGCATTGATCACCGGTTTTTCTACGTTTTCAGGATATGAAGACACTTCGTTGAGTTTATTTGATACCCTAAGAAGTGCGTCATCCACATTGGTACCGATTGTGAAGCGAAGTGTAACGGAGCCTTGATTATTTAACGAGGAACTTTCCATCTCCGTGAGGCCGGGGATGCCTTTAAGTGCCTTTTCCTGCTCTTCAATAATGTCACGTTCTATCTCATACGGCGTTGCGCCGGGCCATGTAGTCCTGACTTCAATTTCAGGAACAGTCACATCCGGGCTCAACTGATAGGGCATTTGATAAAGACCTATGAGACCGAAAAGCACAATAAATATTATGCCGACTATAACAGTAACAGGTTTTTTTATTGCGAATTGTATGGGATCCATTTAATTATATTAATGACAAATGTCACTGCTGTATCATTACATCCTGTCCGGGCCTGAGCCGTTCATTTCCTTTAATTACAACTTTCATTCCTTCTTTCAGTCCTTCTCCGGCAATGCCTGCGGTCATGCCCTCGTAACCAATTACCTGCACAGGCATCATTGCCGCCTTCTCATCTATTACCGCGTACACCACGGTCTTCCCGTACGCAGTGATCAGAGCATCTCTGGAGACTGCAAGGGTCTTTTCTTTTTTGCCGGTTGGTAGTGTAACTTTTGCTTCCATTCCCTCAATCATAGATGAGTCATTTTTGACTCTGACTTTTACCGGGAAAGTCCGTGTTGATATATCGCCTCGGGGAATAACTGCAACAACTTTTCCCTTCAGCTCTCTGCCGGCAACAACTACTGCAACCGATATCCCATGACGAATATGCCGGATGACCGATTCAGGTACATCCACCACAATGTCTACTTTATCATCTTTCGCTATCGTTGCAACCACCGAGCCGGGGGACAGCCATTCACCCCTGTCAACATGCTTCTTAACTACAATGCCTCGGTATGGTGCGGCAATTTCTTTTTTACTGACCTCTGCTTCCAGACGCTCTACATCAGCGTTCAAAGACACAGACTTCTTTTCCAATCCCTTCGCCCTAAATCTGGGCTCATCATATAACTGCTCCGATATAAGTTTTTCCTTAAAAAGATTTTCAGCCCGCATCAGGTCTGTGTGTGCCTTTTCAAGTTCAGCAAGGATCTGTTCGTAAGAGGCCCTGCTTGCCTCAAGAGTCTTTATCAACAGATCGGAGTTTAGACGTACGAGTACAGTCTCTGCACCTACTCTTTGTCCCTCCTCAAAACTTACAGTCTCAACTTTCCCGCTGACTTCAGAGGCGACCTCAGACACTTCCTGGTAGTACACTGTGCCCACAAATACATTCTCCGGCGCGATCAGCCCGCTACCGACTTCAGATACTACAACTTTTGCGGGAGGCATCCCCTGCGGCTTCTTTTCCTCTGCTTGAAGCGTAGGCAAAGAGGCCAATACAATGAAGACGACCATCACATAAATGTATATTTTTCTTAGCATATATTCATTCTCCAAATCTGGTTTAGTTATTACTCATGCCGTATAACCTTGCCCACTTCTTTAGGGAGCACTGACCACTGCCTTTAATAGTGTCCCGGTTGATCTTTTCACTTTCCACACTGCCAATTGGTAATCATATTCAGCATTAGCCAGTTCTTTTTCCGCTGTTAAAAGAAGTGTATTGGCATCAATAATATCCACGCTGTCCGCAAGGCCGTACTGAAACTGCTTTGTAATAGAATGGAAATTGTCCCCGGCATATGATACTTCCGCCCTCAGGCTGGAAATAATTGACGATGTAGTCATAAGGTTAAGGTAAGAGTCTTCAATCTCGACAGTCAGGGACTTTTTAATATCCGAGAGATTATACTCCGACTGTCTTAGTCTCGCCTTTGCCTGACTGACTTCAGCTACTCTTAGTCCCCCTTCAAAAAAGGGAAAGTTCAATTTGACCGCGCCAAATATTCTTTCTTTCAGTTCAAATGTTGAAGACGGCTCATTCTCCTGTCTTAAATATACTCCCTCCAATGACAGGTCCGGCCAGTATGCTCCCCTGGCATATTTAACTTCATTCTCGGCAATTTCTTTCTGTATTGCAAAATCACGTATTTCAGCCCGTTCAGCAAAAGCCTTTTCTTTAAGACATTCCAAAACGGACAAACTGCAGTCGCCGATTATGTCACTTATAGACGATACCCCTGTATTGTCCGGATCTAAGGCTTGGGGATCGTTAATCGTAATATCTTCATTTATTCCGACTGTTCGTGTAAGGACGACCCTTGCAAGCCTGAGGCTGTTTTCAGATTTTATCCGGTCTGATTGGGCCCCCGCAAGTTCGGCTTCCGCCCTTAATAAGACTGTTTTTGTAGCTTCTCCAACTTCGAGTCTTTTCTTGGATGCATCCCTATGTTTTGTTAATCGTTTAACATTAGTATCAGCTATCTCCAGAGCCTTTTTTGCCTTCAACACATCATAATACGCAGATGCAACATTGAGGAGATACTCCTCTTTTACAGCATCAAGGGAGAACTCTCCCCTTTTAATCCCCTGCTTTGCAATCTTAAAAGCAGTCAGTTCTCTAGCGCTTAATGACAGTGTCTGGTCAAGACGCACACCCCACGCATTCATATACTCAGGCTGCAGAATACCAATAGAGGTGCTTTTGTCCTCTGTGTATCTTATATGGTTTCCAAATGCAGACAACGTAGGCATAAGCGCAGCAACAGCCCTGTCTTTATCCTTCCCGGAAATATAAAGGTCTTCTTCGGAAACTTTTATCGTCTCACTTCGTTCAAGGGCCAGCCTATACAGGTCGTCCAGTGAATATTCAGCAGCGTCGGTATTGCAGGTGATAAATACAGCAATTAAACATAATATAAATACAAAAGCCTTATCCATTATATATCCCCTCTTAAGCCACTGCTTATTAATTCAAATAAAGATTCACTCCATACTTTGCCAGAGCCAACCCAAAAGATAGTTCAAACAAATCAGCACCCCTCCTGCTCAAAAAATAGGAAATTATGCAGCTATATAATTTGTTAACCTTCAAACAGAGCTTCAACAAACTCTGACGGTTCAAAGTCCTGAAGATCTTCAACAGCTTCGCCCACACCAATAAGCTTAACGGGAATATCAAGCTCCTTATTTATCGCCAGAATAATACCCCCCTTAGCAGTACCGTCGAGTTTGGTAAGCGCAATACCTGTTAATCCCACTACGTCATCAAATATCTTTGCCTGATTAATTGCGTTTTGGCCAGAGGTCGAGTCGACTACAAGCAATACTTCATGCGGGGCAGAAGACATTTCCTTATTTATGACACGCTTGATCTTTTTAAGCTCCTCCATAAGGTTAGACTTGGTATGGAGCCTCCCCGCAGTATCAATGATCACAACATCGATGTTTTTGGACTTGGCCGAAGCCACCGCGTCAAACGCAACCGCAGCCGGGTCAGCACCACTTCGATGCTTTACGATATTGGCCCCTGCACGATCTGCCCATATCTCAAGCTGCTCAATTGCAGCAGCCCTGAATGTGTCTGCTGCTGCAAGTGTCACAGAAAAACCGTGGTCAGTAAAACGCCGGGCAAGCTTGCCAATTGTGGTTGTTTTACCGACACCGTTTACACCCACAACCAGTACTACGTATGGGTTCTCACCTGCACACATTACTTTATGCCCTTCTTTGAGTATCTTCTGGACCTCTACCTTGAACGCCGCTTTTAGATCACGCTCGTTTTTTATCTTTTCCTGCTTGACCTTCTCCCTCAATGCCTCAGTAATAGCATCAGCCGCCTGAGGTCCTATATCAGACATAATTAATAATTCTTCGAATTCTTCAAGAAGGCTGTCATCAACCTTTCTTCCCTTGGCCAATTGTTCAGTATCTTCTATCAGTGATTTTCGTGTCTTGAATAAACCCTGTTTAAGTTTGTTAATTAGCCCCAATGGTGTTCTCCTTTATGTGAATAAGTACTGGAAAGTTTTATGACAGTTCCGCAGTAATTGTACAACAAGGAATTGTAACAATTTAGGATAAAAAATGCATTCTCGTGAAGACGAAAAAAAGGAAGGCAGATTTTCACCTGCCTTCCTTTTTAAACTGTCTAGATTACGATGTAGTGCCTAAAATCTTAGCTATAAGCTGGTATAAAACCAACTCCGGCTACACCTGTAATCTGTTTCTTTTTACCAGTTAACAAACAGAATAAGAATTGAAACAACAAGACCATAAATAGTAAGTGATTCCATCATCGCAAGACCAACAATAAGAGGAGTCATTATCTTACCTGAAGCATTCGGGTTCCTTGCAATACCTTCAACTGCTTTTCCTGTTGCAATACCCTGACCGAGTCCAGCGCCGACTGCTGCAATTCCTACAGCAATACCAGCTCCAATCACTGCCATGCCATGAAAGTTATGCTCTGCATCTGAAACAACAGCAGTATCAGCTGCGAAAACAAAGGTAGCTCCCATCAATAACACTATGAAAGAGAGCATAAGTGTGGAAATAATTCTTTTCATTTTTCCTCCTTTCTTAAAACTACGAATTATATAATTTTAATGTGCTTCTTCAACTGAGCCCGCAAGATAGAGGGCAGCAAGAAGAGTAAACACAAGAGCTTGGACTACACTTACCAGCACACCGAGTGTAAGGATAGGAATAGGCACTATCCAAGGTGCCATTGTTGCCAATATCATTAAAAGCATATGTTTAGCCATCATGTTACCGAAAAGCCTGACCGACAAAGTCAGAGGCCGTGCAAGGTGACCAACTAGTTCAATGAATAACATAAGGATCATTAAAGGTAATGCTGCAACAGATCTGATAGGGCCAACAAAGTGTTTTAAGTAGCCAGCCTTATGTATTTTAATCCCGTAGTAATGAGTTGCTAGAAAAACAGGTATTGCAAGTGCTGCTGTCGTGTTTAAATTGCCGGTAGGTGCTTCAAACCCAGGAATCAATCCCAGACAATTACCAACGAGTATATAGATAAAGAGTGTTGCTACCAGAGGGAAAAAGTAACGTCCCATATGCCCGATTGAAGTGTCTACCAGATCAAGAAGAAATTCCGCTATTACCTCCATAAAGCTCTGTGCCCCTGTAGGTACGAGCTTAAGTGAAGACTTCACCATCAGTGCAAAGATAACAATGAGTATGGTCCCAAGTAATGAAAATGCCACATAGGATGGAATACCCATTGCAATAATTTTATTCATCGGAAATATAATTGGAAGTTCTTTCATGAGTCTCCTTTGAAAAATGAAATTAATGATAATCCAGCATACCGCACCATGTCAACCTACAAATTTAGTAATTTAAATTTCTTATACACTTCCAACATGTAGATAAAAAAAAAGAAGACCTGGTTTTGCAACCAGGTCTTCCTTCTATAAAAATAATCCGGCAACTACTTACTTTCCCAGGGCTTCGCGGCCCAAGTATCATCAGCCAAGGAGGGCTTAACTTCCGTGTTCGGAATGGGAACGGGTGTGGCCCCTCCGGTATAG
>PJEL010002883.1_pt1 | contig 15241 bp, 8 predicted proteins | sample 1853271 | NCBI WGS metagenome assembly PJEL01 (sample SAMN08108733, study PRJNA415343) | Invertebrate metagenome, whole genome shotgun sequencing project. | host: Globobulimina | place: Sweden: Gullmar Fjord | collected 2015-08 | reverse complement strand
GGCAGAGCCCTGCTCAATGTAAGACTGCAGGAGGCGCTGGGAATGGCACAAAGCCCGGTTTTGGCCAATGGCAAGCTCACCGTGACGATGGAGTTGCTATCGCCGGCCCGAAGACCCTTGGCGTTAACGGCCGATCTTGCCAGTTTTTGGCAAGGACCCTATGTCGAAGTCAAAAAAGAGATGAAAGGAAGGTATCCAAAACACCTTTGGCCTGATGATCCTGCCAATACCTTACCGACTCGTTTTACCAAGAAAAAGACATTTAATGCAAAGAGCTAGGAGCGTGACTCTTTCACCTAAATTATGGTGAGGTGAGCGTTCGTTATATTGTCATCCCGGAGTCGAGAAACGAAATATCCGGGATCCAGCTTATACCTATTACAAATTACTTAGCGGATGGAACCTGGCCGCTGAAATCGTTTTACCGGAACAGAGATGACACAGAAAGAGACGACAAAGAGAGCGGCTAAGAAGGCTGCCCCTAAAAAGAGTACGGCTAAAGCCAAGCCTAAAAGTAAAAAGCGCGCATCGAAGAAACCATCATCTCCGGGCTGGGGACGTCGTATCTGGTCGATAAGCTGGAAATGCGGACTTATCGTGATAGCGGCCGTCTTTATCTATGGCATCTACCTGGATCAGATCATCGCCCGCAAATTTGAGGGACAGAAGTGGCATCTGCCCGCACAGGTATTCAGCCGCTCCATGGCTCTCTATCCGGGCGCAGCGGTGAGTCATAACCAGCTCATTGCCGAACTTAAGTTACTCGGTTACCGCAAGGTCGCTAACCCAAGACAGGTTGGCGAGTTCTCGGCCTCGAAAACTAAGGTCGATCTGTGGCGTCGCCCCTTCCTCCATCCACAAGGTTCTCAGGTGGAGCAGAGGGTGATGATCACCTTCGACTCTCAGGGAGTCAGCTCGGTTTCCAGAAACAAAGATCGACGTCAGTTAGCCATTTTCCATCTCGAACCTGTGTTGCTCGACCGTATTCTTACCACAGATGGTGAAGACAGATTATTTGTACCCGCAGAAAAGATCCCGCAACCGATTATTGATGCCCTTATCTTAGTGGAAGATCGCAGCTTCTATGAACATCATGGCATCAACCCGTTTGCCATAGTCAGGGCATTGATGGTTAACATCAGCGCCGGGAGAACGGTGCAGGGGGGCTCGACCCTGACTCAGCAGCTGGCCAAAAACTTCTTCCTCTCCAGCCAACGCTCTCTGGTACGAAAAATTCGAGAAGCCTTGATGGCGGTGATCATCGATTTTCGTTATGGCAAAGATGAGATCTTAGAAGCCTATCTCAATGAAGTGTATATGGGGCAAGATAAGGCTCGTGGCGTACACGGTATGGGGCTGGCCTCTCAGTTCTATTTCGGTCGACCGATTGCCGAACTGACCTTGCCGCAACAGGCCTTTCTGGTGGCGGTGATTAAGGGACCCTCCTATTACAATCCATGGCGCTCCCCTGAGAGAGCACAACAGCGAAGAGACTTGGTCTTGAGGCTGTTGATGGAGGCGGATCAACTCAATGTCGCTCAGTACACGGCGGCGGTCGAATCCCCTCTGGGGCTGCGTAAAGCGGATAAGCCTGTGCATCAGAAGCTACCGGCATTCTTTGCCGTGGTGCAACATGAGTTGGCAAGGCGCTTTGGCAACTCTCTGCTTAAGCAGTCCGGGATAAAGGTCTATACCACGCTAGACCCTATGGCTCAGGAAGCCGCCGAAAAAGCGGTTAAGAAGACCATGGCACGCTTAGGCAAGAGTGATAAATCTCTGCAGGTCGGTTTGGTTGTTACCGACAAATACTCGGCCGGTATCGCCGCCATGGTTGGCGACAAAGTGCCGGGTTATAAAGGATTTAATCGCGCCGTCGAAATTCGTCGTCCTATCGGTTCTTTGGTAAAGCCTTTCGTCTATGCCACGGCGCTGAGTCATGGCGACAGATACAATCTGGCGACGCCGATAAAAGATCAACCCATTACACTCAAGAGTGGTCAGGGGAAGAGCTGGTCACCTAAGAATGTGGATAGGCAGTTCAGGGGGGAAGTGCCTCTGTTAACAGCCTTCAAGAAATCGATCAATGTCCCTACGGTCAATTTAGGCATGAGCATTGGTGTGGGCAGTGTGGCGACCACATTAGATAAGGCGGGTTGGCGGGATAAGATCCCTGAGTACCCTTCTATGTTACTTGGCGCGGTAAATGGCTCTCCCTTGATGGTAGCGCAGGTATTTCAGACCATCGCCGACAACGGTCGTTACCGAAAGCTTAGCTCGATAACTTCGGTGTTGGATATGGATAATAATCCGCTGCCTGCATCGCCGATAACACCGGTTCAGGCACTGGATCCGGCGACTAACTATCTGGTGCAGTATGCGATGACCCAAGTGGTGGACTCAGGCACCGCCTCCAGACTCGGAAAAGCCTTTCCGCGAACCACACTGGCAGGTAAAACCGGAACCAGTAATGACTCCCGGGACTCCTGGTTTGCCGGTTTCGACGAGCGTAATGTCGCCGCTATCTGGGTTGGCCGTGATGACAATGGTAAGACGAAGCTCTATGGCAGCAGCGGCGCCATGGCCGTGTATCAGGATTTCTTAGGTGACAGGCCACCGATCAGTCTGAGAAGAACGCCGATTCATGGCGTCGTTAACGGTCATTTCGAGCGCACTACCGGGGTTGCCAAACAGGCAGGCTGCGAGAACTCGATTGCACTTCCGGCGCTGGAGTCCAGTTACCACCCGGCGAAGAACTGCGGCGAACCACTCTCTTGGTGGCAGAAGCTGACGGGTGGCTAGAAATGTAGGGGCTTGTGGAATAACAAGCCCTTTAAGTATCAGCGTATTAACCATGGTTTTATTAATAACTGGTTCAATTGTTTATTTATATAACCTCATTGGCATTGAGTAACAGCATATTCATGAATGAGCGGGCTCTTATCTCTTGATTTTTGTTTCTCAGACTTAAGGCTTAAACCTTTCATCTTACAGCTGATTTCAATATTTAGTTGTTACCAAAAGTATCGTTATTTTTTCTATCAATATTCATTGTAAAGTTATATTTGGTCAGATATTATCCAGCAATAATCTTGTTAAGAAGGGAATCATAACGTGCTGATATATTGCAGGTTTGCATTAGTCTTTATCAGTTTTATTCTATTGGGCTGCTCGGGTTCAGACGATAATACCGAGGAGGTCAACCTTCCGCCTGTCATTGAGCTGCAAGCGCCATCTTCCGCCCTCTCTCTCGAACAGGTAACTATTACCGTTGAAGTCACCGACCCTGAAAATGATACTGTTTCTCTACTTTGGCAGCTGAGTTCGGATGCCGGCTTCAATATGGAGCACGCTGGAGTTGATGAGCTGAGTTATCAAATTCCGCTGACCCCGGTCGATACCACCTACACCGTGACCTTAGTGGCTACCGATAGCCATGGCAATCAAGCGTCCGAGTCATCGACCTTTACCGTGCCGGCGCTGGATGTGAGCTTCACCTTGCCCTTCGATGCGATATCCCAGCGATATGTGGACACGGAAGCCCAGCTGCTCAATATCGCCTCTACCGATGTCGATTATAGCTGGCAGATCAGTCAAGGCTCGGATTACCCTCTGAGTAGCATTACGCCTAACCGGGTGCGCTTCTTCGCCGCTAAAGAGCTGACGGAAGATTATAATCCGGACGTCGAACCGGAATATACCAGGGGAGAGGGGAGCACCGAAGAGTTGGTGCTGACACTTACCGTGTCAGGTGAGAGTACCAGCATCGACTTTGACAATACGATTACCGTTCAGCCCATCCAGAAACTGACTCTTTGGCCGGAGCATATTGTGACTCAAGTGTCCTCTACAACAGCCTCGGTAGCAGAATATTCTAACGTTCAAGCCAATGGCTCTAAAGATAATGGCTCTAAGAGTAATGCTATCGAAAGACTTAATAGCTCGGAGGTTGCTGATAATTGTCTCAGTCGCGAAACTACGACCCAGAAGTATTTCGACTACAACCAGAATGGTATCGATGATGTTTTCTGTACCTATGGAGATACTCTCTACTTTTATCTGTCGGATATCGACTCTGCCGGAAAAACCACCTATACCGAGTCAGTTGTAATTGAAAGCCAAGTTCTTACCGAGTATTCGGAGCTTATCGATCTCGATAAAAATGGTATCCCCGAGCTAGTGCTGGCAGTAGGTCCTGGGTATGTTGGAACCCTCATTTCGCTAACTTATAATTCATCGAGCTATTCTTTCGACGAGAAGGAACTCATAGATATCGGTTATGGTACAAAAGACTATCGCCTCACCGAGGCCAATGGCATCTTATCTATGGCGATTCGAATCAATGGACAGCAGATTTCAACCGGCCTAGCAACTGATTATATTAAGGCACTTATCTTCGATGTTAAGGGAGAGGTGTTTAATAAGACAGATGAGTTCGAAGTTGTGGAGTGCCTGAACTGTGTCTTGGTTACCTTAGCTGTGGGTGATTTGAGCGGCCAAGGTGTCGATGAACTGCTGATTGAGAACCGAGAATTCAGTACTTACGGTCCCTTGAATTTTCATAATCGGGTGAGTATCATTAGTGGTGATTACACTAAATTAGCAGCTTTTCCTATGTTTTTCAGGGAGGTGTATCAGGAAGATGTCAACGGTGATGGAACGCTGGAGTGGGTAGGGATAACCGAAATCTACAAAGATGTAGATACATTTATTCCTTACGACAAGCTTCACTTAACGTTGAGTCAAGATGGTGAGCCTAAGACCGAGGTTTTAGAGAGTTACTATAGCGAGCTGTTTTTCAACTATGGATCAGAGTCTTATGCAGCGGATTTGAATCAAGATGAGCAGTTAGATGAGTTCACTAAGCTTAGTTACTATGAAGAAGACTATTATCAAAAGGATCGCTTCTATAGTTACACACTAGCCGGGTCAGATAAGCGGGTGCTCATATCCACTGAATCATATGACACTATCCGAGATGACTTTATCGGCCTGGAGGATATGAATAACAATGGGTATCTGGACCTCAAGTTTGGTCAGGTTTCTGAGAATAACATCGAGACTGTGACCTCCTGGCTTGAGAATGTAGCAGGTTATCCATTCGAGTAATTGATTCGGTCTGCTTTAAAGAGAGCACTTATCTTCATATAGGTGCTCTTTTTGTAGGTGCTCTTTTTGGGGGGGAATCAGCATGAAATCAGAACACTAACGGGCTGACTTCTAACCGTCACTATCTGATTTTTTCTGGTACCTAAGCCTTTCATCTACCCTTGATTCTTAGATTCAGTTATTACCAAAATAATTGTTCGTTTTTCTATCAATATCCATTGTAAATGTATACTTGCTTAGATATCATCCAGCAATAATCTTGTTAAGAATGGAGTCATAACATGCTGATATATTGCAGGTTTGCATTAGTCGTTATCAGTTTTATTTTATCGGGTTGCTCAGGTTCAGACGATAACACCGAGGAGATCAATCTTCCGCCAGTCATTGAGCTGCAAGCGCCATCTTCTGCGCTCTCTCTCGAGCAGCTAACCATTACCGCTCAAGTTACCGATCCTGAAAATGATAGTGTATCTCTTAGCTGGCAATTAACCTCAAACGCAGGCTTTAGCATGAGCCTGGAAAACACCACAGAACTCAATTACCTCGTCCCTTTTACCAAAATTGATACCGCATATACTGTCACTTTGCTGGCGGAAGATAGCCAAGGTAATCAAACGACTCAATCCGCTGAATTCACTGTAGCCGCATTAGAGGTCGACTTCTCACTGCCCTTTGGTGCTGTGACACAGCGCTATATTGATGTTGAAGCTAACTTACGTAATATTTCGACTGGAAATCTAAGCTATCAATGGCAAGTTTCAGAGGGCTCACAATACCCTTTAATCGAACCTGAGTCTCGGCGAGTTCGCTTTTATGCGGCTAAAGGACTGTCCGAAGATTACAATCCAGATAGTTCACCTGAGTATCGGCGTGGGCTAGGTATTACTGAAGAGATGAAGTTAACCTTCTCAATGTCACATGAGAGTGAGACTCACAGCTTCGATAAAACCTTTACCATACAGCCTATTCAACAGCTACCAGAATGGCCCCTGCATACAGTGCCGGCTAAAGATTCAGTTGCAAAGGGGTTAGCTAATAATGTTATCCAGGCTAATGCCGAACAAAGCGATAACTGCTTAAACAGGGATAATGCCGTTAAGCACAATTTTGATTTTAACCAAGATGGCATCGATGACATATTTTGCTCTACGAATTATTACCTTTATTTCTATCTATCCAATGTAAGTTCAACAGATGAGATAACCTATACCGAGCAAGTACTAATCAATAACCACTTGCTGGCTGGAAATACTGAGTTAATCGATCTAAACCAAGATGGCATACCTGCACTGGTGCTTGCCGACGGTACAAATTTGATATCATTTTCGTTTGATGCCTCAACTCTGGTTATGGTGGAGAAGAAACTTCTCGACTTAGGTTATTACCCCAGAAGTTATCAGCTAGCTGAAAAAAATGACACCTTGTCCATGGCTATTGATATTTATGATCATGAAGAAAATGGTAAATACCAAATATACCAAATTAAGGCACTAATTTTCGATATAAAGGCATCTGAGCTGCGTAAAACAAACGATATTTCAATCGCCTATTGTATGGAATGTTGGGTTCAGAGTGTCATAGTAGATGATCTCGGTGGTCAAACCGGAGATGAATTAATTATCGTGCATAGTGAGCTTAGAGTTAATGGACCTACTGGTCATAATAGTAAGTTAAATGTCGTCAGCTCTGATTATACTAAAGTCATTGAATTTGGAGCTTTTCATACGATTTACCAGGAAGATATTGATAACGATTCAACTTTAGAATTGGTTGGTTTCACAGAAGCTTATTGGGGAGGAGGGCAATCTTCCTACGGGCTAAAATTGTTATTATCTTTGGATCAAAACGATGAACCTCAAAAGATAGTATTGAAAAGCTATTACAATGATATTTTGTTTGATTATGCTGCGATTCCAAATGAAATTGATATCAATCAAGATGGAAAATTAGACAAATACTTTAAAAATAAGCACATTGACAACTATTATAAAAAAATGGATCTAATTCATGTCTATCTGTTAGCCGATTCAGATAGAGAGGTGCTGATAGCCAGGACTCCTTATGGAGTCCCCATCGATGATTTTATTGGTTTGGCAGACATGAATAATAATGGTCATTTGGATATAAAGTTTGGCCATATAAATGATAACCAAGAAGTGGTGACCTCCTGGCTCGAGAATGAAGCTGGTTATCCTTTCGAGTAATTGTTTTTGTCTGTTTAAAGAGAGCACTTATTTTTAAATAGGTGCTCTTTTTGGTGGGAATCAGCATGAAATCAGAACACTAACGGCCTGACTTTTAACCGTCGCCATCTGATTTCTCTGGTAGCAAAACCTTTCATCTTACCCCTTATTTTGGGGTTTTGTTGTTACCAAAAGTATCGTTAGTTTTTCTATCGATATTCATTGTAAAGTAATGTTTGGTTAGATATTATCCAGCAATAATCTTGTTAAGGATGGAGTCGTAACATGCTGATATATTGCAGGTTTGCATTAGTCTTTATCAGTTTTATTCTATTGGGGTGCTCGGGGTCAGACGATAACTCCGAGGAGGTCAACCTTCCGCCTGTCATTGAACTGCAAGCGCCATCTTCCGCGCTATCTCTCGAGCAGGTAACCATTACCGCTCAAGTCACAGATCCTGAAAATGACACCGTTTCTCTAATTTGGAATCTTAGTTCGGATGCCGGCCTCAATATGGAACATGCTGGTATTGATGAGCTGGGTTATCAAATACCGTTGACCCCGGTCGATACTACTTACACCGTGACCTTGGTGGCTACCGATAGTCATGGTAATCAAGCGTCCAAGTCATCGACCTTTACCGTGGCGGCACTGGATGTGAGCTTCACTTTGCCCTTCGATGCGATATCCCAGCGTTATGTGGACACGGAAGCTCAGGTGCTAAATATCGCCTCTACCGATATCATCTATGGCTGGGGAATTAGTCAATATCCCCTTACCATTATTGCGCCTAATCGGGTACGTTTTTTTGCCGCTAAAGAGCTGACGGAAGAGTATGATCCTAATGCTGAGCCTGAACGTATTCGCGGCGAGGGGATCAGCGAGGAGTTTGTGCTGACACTTACAGTGTCAGATGAGAGCACCAGCATCGACTTTGCCAAGACTATTATCGTTCAACCCATCCAGAAACTGACTGCCTGGCCGGAACATATTGTCACTCAACAAACGCCCTCTTCAACAGCCTCGGTAACAGAGTATTCTAACGTTCAAATCAATGGCTCCAAGGATAATGGCTCTAAGAGTAATGGTGTCGAACGCATTGATAGTTCAGAGGTCGTTGATAATTGCCTCAGTCGCGAAAGTACCACCAAGAAGTATTTCGATTACAACCAGGATGGTATCGATGATGTTTTCTGTACCTATGGAGATACGCTCTATTTTTATCTGTCGGATATCGACTCTGCCGGAGAAACCACCCATACCGAGTCGGTCATAATTGAAAATCAAGTTCTTACCGAGTATTCAGAGCTTATCGATCTCGATAACAACAGCATCCCCGAGCTAGTGCTGGCAGTAGGTCCTGGGTATGTTGGAACCCTCATTTCGCTAACTTATAATTCATCGAGCCAGGCTTTCGACGAGAAGGAGCTTATCGATACCGGTTATGCAGCAAAAGATTATCGCCTCACCGAGGCCAATGGCATCTTGTCAATGGCGATTCGAATCAATGGAAAAATGGTTTCAACTGGTATGGCAACCGACTATATCAAGGCGCTTATCTTCGATGCTATGGGAGAGGAGCTTAAACAGATAAATGAGTTCGAAATCGTGGAGTGTGTGGACTGTATCTTGGTTACTTTAGCTGTGAGTGATTTGAGTGGGCAAGGTGTCGATGAGCTGCTGATAGAGAACCGAGAATCCAGCATTTACGGCCCCTCGAATTTTCATAATAGAGTGAGTGCGATCAGTGGTGATTACACAAAACTAGCGGCTTTCCCAATGTTTTTCAGGGATGTGTACCGGGAAGATATTCATGATGATGCATCGCTTGAGTGGATAGGAATAACCGAGACCTACAAAGATGTTGGTAAATTTATTCCTGAATTTATGCTGTATCTCATGCTGGATCAAGATGGTGAGCCTAAGACCGAAGTATTAGAGAGTTACTATAGCGAGCTATTTTTCAATTATGAATCAGAATCTTATGCAGTGGATCTGAATCAAGATAAGCAATTGGATGAGTTCACTAAACTTAGCTATTATGAAGAAGACTATTATCAAAAGGATCGCTTCTATAGTTACACACTAGCCGATTCAGATAAGCGGGTTCTCATATCCACGGAATCATATGATTCAACCACAGATAGCTTTATCGGGCTGGAGGATATGAATAACAATGGCTATCTGGACCTCAAGTTTGGTCAGGTGTCTGAGGATAATATCGAGACCGTGACCTCCTGGCTTGAGAATGTAGCAGGTTACCCGTTCGAGTAATTGATTCTGTCTGTTTAAAGAGAGCACTTATGTTCAGGTAGGTGCTCTTTTTTATTTCGGGAACAGAAAGCTTAAACCTGGTTACTCTTGCCTAATGCTATTCTTGATTTTAGCTCTTGGGCACCCGAAGCTTTTTCTTACTCTTCTTAGGTTTCTGCTGTTGCCAGATATAAATGCCGGATATGGCCATGATGATCAGTGCCAGCGCCACCAGATCCATAAACCAAGGGCCTAAGCTACCGAAGAAGCGCCCGCTGTGGATATCCAGCAGGACGCGCTCCCAGGTGAGATGGTGCGAGCGGGCTTGCAGGGCGATCGCCTCACGCTCATCTCTCACGCTGATATTAATCTCATCGCTATCGGCTGTAAGTGGTACGGTCCAGGCTATCGGGGCAAATGGCTGAGTCTGCTCCCACTCGATAAGGTCATCGTCCGCCAAATAGGTCCCATCGCTCGCCTTTAACCAGACCTGCTCATCATAGCCGATAGCTTGGATCCCACGGGGAAGACCCGTCGAGGCATCTTGTTTCTCTAACAATTCGCCCTCTTTCGAGAGCAGGTAGAGGTTGTTACTGTCGACGGCGATCAGCATTCTGCCCAGAGAGAGCATTCCCTTAATCGATGAATCGGCTTCGACGGTGAGTCGATTGTCTATCCAGATAAGGTTATCTGAACTAGCAAGCTTAAGTGGCGATGTTTGGTAGATATTGATTTGGTTGGGCGGGGTGATGCCATAATAATCCAGCAACCATTTTTGCTCCACATGGGCGCTATCGATGGATAGGTGGTTGCTATGATTGATCAGCATGCCGGTCAGAGCCATCAGTAATATGAAGAGCGCGCTGATGACCCCAAGGCTGCGGTGCCAGGGGCGAAGCTGTTTGGTTATTTGAGTTCTGAGACTTTTCTTACGATGATGGTGATGCTTATGAATCATTTAGTTATTCTTATTCTTTATTCTTAATATGGCATAAGCACCATATCGAGGGCATAGGCTGTAAGTTTAAATACCTCTTACGCTTTTAGCCCTTAGTGACATGGTTATCCAACCATAGTGCAATGCGTGATAGTTTGGTCAGAGCCCTGACGGACAATGTGGCACCGGTTATCCCGTCGATATGTTGATCGAGTTGAAGATCGTCCTTTAGTTTGGCCGATTTGAATTGATCAGTAAAGAAATCATGTCTTACCTCATCGCCGCGGCTCTCCCGATAGACGAGCACTTTGGTTTGGGCTATCTGCTTATCTTTGATGTGAATAGCGACAGTGATAAGCGACTCTTTACCTATCTCCTCTAATATCCAAACCGTTTCGGCTTCCTGTTGCCAATATCTGAGGCGCATTTTCTTGAATTTATGTGCCAGTATCTGTTCGATAACCTGCTGAGCTTCATCGTCAATCCAAAAGACTTTCGACTTTGGAGTGGGTGCATTAAATGCCTGACTGATAAAATCTTCAGGTTGCTGATAAACACCCTTGGAATGAGCAGTAAAGCTTAGAATCAGAGAGGAGAGGATAAGGAGCACAGAGCTTAGCTTCATAATGGACTCAGTTATTCTTTAAAAATTTTGACTAAGGTAAAGCTGAGAAAGGTGCTAAAGGCAATAGCTCTTAGCACCTGGAACCTAGTATCTAGTACTTAGGTACTCATACTCAGATAATTAGAACTGGTAGCCAACACCCAGGTTGAAACCGTCTGAATCTTTAGCGCCACCGACTTTCTCGTAGTCAGCCTTGAATACTACGTTCTCGTGTAACCAGTAGTTAATACCTACGTTGGTTTGCTCAATTGTAGTGTCGTCGCTGTTACCGGCGTTGTTGTCATACTCGTTGTAGCGAGCAAACAGACCAAAGCTTTCGTTGATGCGGTATGAAGGCTCGATGTACCAACCGTTTTGCTCATCACGACCTAAGGCTTCGGCTTCTTTACCATCGATATCCCACTGTGCATAAAGGGCTTTAACTGTGAAACCCTGTATGCTGTAGATAGCGTGTGCAGTCAGTAACGTTGCAGAAGCTGTGTCTACACCACCTGTGCTTTGAGTCACATCAGACTGATACTGAGCCGTCGCTGCCAGCTCTAAACCTGGAACGCCTGTGTACTTAACGCGAGCCGTGTAAGCAAGATCTGAAGCATCTGCCTTAGCCACTTTTTGACGACCGTTACGGATCTTGTAAGACTCGTCGACTTTCAGGCCAGAGGTAATAGCACCATCGAATGCAAGGCCAGGAGCGGCTTTAACATTAAGTGCTGCACCGGCTTCCCACCAAGTTGCAGGAAGAATGTTTTTCTCAACAGGGTTACGCTCAACACCATAGAATGCTGGTGGCTCATGAGTTTCGTTGATGATGCCGACAGGCATAAGGAACAGACCCGCTTTAGCGGTCAACATCTCGCTGAAGTCATGTTCGATATAGGCTTGCTCAAGTTCAACTTCACCTGGCTGACCATCGCCGGAAATTGAGTGTTCAACTTCAAGCTCAGAGAAGAAACGCGTCTTTTCGCTGAACTCATGGCCGATGAAAAGTACGAAACGGTGGAAATCGATTGATTTCTTATCGTTGCCAGACTTGTTATCGGTAATATTGTTGTAGTGAAGTTCACCATAACCACCGATAGTTGTCGCACTCTTAGACTCTGCAACCTCTTCCACTACATCGGCTGTTCTCTCGACGCGAGTTTCAGTGGCTTCGAGACGACGCTCAAGATCTTGTAGCACCTTTTGCTGCTGCTCGATCACTTTACGTAACTCTTGAGTCTCTTCAGAAGCAAATGCAGTTTGGCTGGCGAAAAGGCCAACGAGTGCGGTTGCTATCAGTGTCTTTTTCATCATCATTTTGTTCCCTGTTGTTATTTTAGGGTTATTAAATTTGGAGCGATTCTAACAACTGATGTTGATAATGCAAACGGTTATCATTTAGTTTCTTGATCGGGATCAACAAGTGTAAATATAAGGTAAATCACTTTGATGCTAGTTTGTATTAATGTTACACGTGGTGTTTTCTTTGTTTTACAATGGATTAATCGATTTTAAATAATAAAAAAGGCGAGCTAAGCTCACCTTTTTAAAGATTTAAAAAATTAATTGGTTTTTAAATTTATGGTTAAAACTTGTACGAATATCCAACTGTTACAGTCATTGGCTTGCCCGAAAAGTTTGAACCATGGACTTTCGTGGTGACATATTTCTCGTCAAACAGGTTTTCTGCCGTCAGATAAACCTCCTGAGCTTCGGAGATAAAGTAACGACCCGAAAGATCGACTATGGTTTTGGCTTCGATTAACTCATCTTGGATAATATTGCCCTGACCCGCTGTGGTGCGAATATCATCGGTGAAGCGAGCCGCCAGAGTGAGTTCCCAACTCTCACCAGCCATACCCGCTGATGCAAACAGCATGTTTTCAGGAAGATATGGTAGCTTATCGCCCTCAACTACATCGCCCCAAGGATCGAAGTCGGATTCGAAGCTGTTGGTGAATTCTGCATTGGTGTAGGTATACGCTAACTTGACGGGGAAGTTCACGCTACCCGATGCATTGAACTTGTATCCCAGGCTAAACTCTAGGCCCGATACGTTAACTTCACCGGCATTGTATTGGTTATCCAGGTTTTCGTCGTCACAGCCTTGCGCCGCGGTGCAGTTACCATGCATGTTACTGTAATCACTGTAGAAAACTATCGCTTCGGTGCTGAATTCTCCAGTGTTGAAGCGGGTACCAGCCTCGTAGTTCCAGCTCTCCTCTTCCTGTCTGTCTGCATTTCCCGGTGCGGCAGGAGAGAAGCCTTTCTGAACGCCCGCCAGTACCAGCCAATCACTATTTAGCTGATAGGTTGCTGAGAGTGAAGGCAATATAGCTGAGAAGCTGTTGCTGATATCTTTTTTCGGCTCACCGTCACGTCCGACATTCTCTTTACCCCAGTCGAGGCGATTGGTGGTGACATCTTCATAACGTAGTCCGGCGGTGATATTGAGATTGCCCAGCTGGATTTTATCCTGAACATAGAGGGCGAGGGCGTTAGCACTATCTATTCGGTTTGAATCTGTACCCGGTGTGCCGCTCTCCTTGAGCGTCATGACCTGATTTGCGTTTAAGTCGTAATGATCTGCCCACTGAAATCTGTCCATCTCATCTTCATGGTAACGTGCGCCCAAGGAGAGTTCATGATTATCCAGGTACCAGTTCAGTTCGGTTTGAATGCCCTGTGAAATATAGGCGCGGTTATTGGCTTTAACCCGAACATCGATAGGCTCAGAGGTTGGGTTTTTATCGAAGGCTGAGGCGTTTTCTATCCCGCCTTTGCTCAGGCTGTCACCATCTACTTTATCGGCTTTATACCAGTTACGGCTAAAGTCATTGTGATAGGCCGTGGTGCCTAAAGTTAAATTATCATTGAAATCGATCATATGGTTGATCTGCACCTGCTTATGTTCGGTATTCATCACATCTTTCTGGGAAGCCGAATAACGGGCATAGGGGGTGGCGGCAAAATCGGTATCGGTGAGCCCCATATACGTTTCATTTGAGGTCTCATCGGAATACTTTAATTTAAATTCCAGAACCTGCTCAAATTTTGCGCCCTTGTCTGAGCGAACGCTCACCTTGGCCAAGGCATCATTCTTCGTAAAGCCTGTGTTGCCGCCAACCCCATTAATATCTTTAAAGCCGTCGGCCTGATAACGATATAGATCGACAACAGCGCCTACGCGCTCTCCCTGGCCGCCTGCATAGGCGTGTAATTTCCCGAAGCCATCCTGCCCTGCTGCAATATCCAGCTTACCGGCTAACTCCTCTTCAGGGATCTGGCGAGAGAGCATATTGATCACGCCGCCAGTGGTACGCGGGCCGTGCTTAACCGTTGAGCTGCCTTTTAGGATCTCCACAGACTGCATTCTGCCTGAGGTCGGAAAGTAATATGCTGCCGGAGAGGCGTAGGGAGCGGGAGCTGCCAATACGCCATCTTCCATTATCGTCACTTTCTCTGAGCGGTTCTGTCCCGTGCCCCGCATGCCTAAGTTAGGACGCAGTCCATAACCATCTTCCTCCTGAATATAGACACCGGGGATCGACGACAGGGTGCGCATGATATCTGTGTATTTAAAGGTATCAAGCTGAGCCTCGGTGATCTTATGCCCACTTCCCGGGACTGTGTTGAGCGGGTTTCGCTTGCCAAAAATACTGATCTGTTCCATCGGACCGACATGTTCATCGCCTTGGATTTCCTGAGCGAACGATGAGGTTGACAGTGCGGTGAGTAGAGCCGTGGAAAGCAGGCTGAGTGACAAGGTTTTAGGGTGGGGCATAAGATCTCCGTTACGCAATTAATACCAAAGGTAAAATAATCGAAGTCGACTTATTAAACCTGTTAATGAGAGTGATTATTATTTCTATGCGCATCCTAAGTTGGTTGCATTAAAATTAACTTAAGCTCAGCTTTCTTTGCAATTGTTAACTCGTCGGGGCTGCTGGCCTGAGTCAGTATTTGGCTTGCACTTTCTTGGCTGCTATCTTCGGCACTAACTTGCTGGTGCTAAGTCATCGGGTGAGTGTTTCGGGGGTTTTGATATAAAATGTGCGGCTATTTTATGCTTCAACAATTATTTGAGTGACTATGTTCCTAACTCCATATTATAAAAAAGAAAATCAATCGGTCTCAATTCTCCCATCTCAGGCGAGT
>PJEL010002882.1_pt1 | contig 15248 bp, 12 predicted proteins | sample 1853271 | NCBI WGS metagenome assembly PJEL01 (sample SAMN08108733, study PRJNA415343) | Invertebrate metagenome, whole genome shotgun sequencing project. | host: Globobulimina | place: Sweden: Gullmar Fjord | collected 2015-08 | reverse complement strand
TTTAAATGCAGCAGTTGAAGCGGCAACTGCAGGAGAAGCTGGAAAAGGTTTTGCTGTTGTTGCACAAGAAGTAAGAAACCTTGCAAGTAGATCAGCAGAAGCAGCTAAAGAAATTAAAGATTTAGTTCAAAGTGCTACTACAAAAGCAGACCAAGGTAAAAAAATATCAGATGATATGATTTCTGGTTATCATGTTTTAAATGAAAATATTCATAAAACAATAGAACTTATAAAAAATGTAGAATCATCTAGTAAAGAACAACTTACAGGAATTGAGCAAATTAACGATGCTGTAAACTCACTAGATAGACAAACACAACAAAATGCTATGATTGCAAACCAAACATACGGAGTAGCTGTTCAGACTGATTCTATTGCTAAACTGGTAGTTTCAAATGCAAATGATAAAGAGTTTATAGGTAAAGATACTGTTCAAGCAAAAGTTATGGATACACATAAAGAAAATGATTCATTAGTAAAAGTAGAAGAAAGTACAAGTAAAGTACAAAAACAAACTGTTAAAACAAGTACAGCAAAAACTGGAAAGTTTGTATCAGATGATGATGGAGATGACGAGTGGGCAAGTTTTTAAAACTTGCCTATTAAACTAAAGATTATCCAAGTAAAATATTTGAACCAACTACTAAAGAAATAACTCCCGCAAGTGTAAATACTCTTTTAATATTTTGTTTTGATTTTAATAAGTTATTATTGATATATAAAATAAATGTACCAAATCCTATAAATATAATCATAACACCTAAAGTAAATGCTAAAACCATAGTAAAGTCAACACTTGCACTTTCTACTAACCCTAAAGTTACTAACATTCCTCTAACTCCACCTATTCCCATAAGTGTACCAATTGTAAAAGCAGAACTTATATCTTTATTTGAGTGAGTATGTTCTTTCCCAAAATAAATATGAATATGTTCTTTTCCATCATGTATATGTTTGTTTAAATTTATTCTATTAGTAAATACTAAAAATAATAAATAAACTCCCATTCCTAAAATAACGCAAGCAGAGATAACATCTCCATATCCAAGTATTTCAGAAGAAATATTGTACGTTTCTAAAAGTTTTGCAAAAATAAACAAAGATATTCCGTGTCCTATTGCAAACATTGTTGTAATTGTCATAGTTTTTTTTCTATTTTTACCTATTGAAAAATCTGCAATTGCTGTTAAATGGTCTGCACCAAATGCATGTAAAATTCCATACCAAAATATTAAAAGTAAGCCTATTGATTCCATATTATTAACCTTGTGAATGAGTATTCAATTTTAGTAGTATATATAAATAACATAAAGCTAAACTAATTTTTCTCTTGCTCTTATGTATTTTTAGAACGAAATTAGATAAAAATAGTTAAAATAAACTATGAAATGCCAAAACTGCCAAAACACAAGTTTTTATACTTTGCAAAATAATTATATCAAATGTAAAAAATGTGCAAAAAAATATTCTCTAAAAAAACTACAAAAAGACCTAGAAATAAAAAAAGCTTTTTGTAAAAACAAAACAGCCCTAGAACTTTCAAAACAAATGAACGTAAATTATAGAACTATAAAAGATAGGTATGATGAGTATAGATACAATATCGCTAGATACTTAGAAGATGAATACAATACTACAATCAAAGATTATAATGAATATGAAGAATACTACTATTTTAATCAAAGACAAAAAAATAAAAAAATAAAATCACTTTATGAAGCCATAAATATCATGGGTTTTTACTCAAACAATAGAGTTTATACACTCTTAATGCCAAAACTAATAAACAGAAAAGAAAGCAATGATGAGAACTTTGAACAATATCTAAACTGGCACAAAATTCACTCAAAAGATTCTTATAAAACAAACCTCTATAAGTTTTGGATATTTTTAGAAAAATCTTTGAAAAAGTACAAAGGAATAAATGAAGATAACTTTTTCTTTTATCTTAAAGAGTGTGAGTTTAGATTTAACTATTCAAAAGAATTACAAATAGAGATTTTAGAAGAACTGTAAAACAAAACTATTAACAAAAACTACACAAGATTTTAGTAAACTCAATCCATATAAAGGATAAGAAATGAACAAAATTCTAATAGTTGTAGCACTTGCATTATTTGCTTTTGTAAGTACAAACTTTACAAAAGAAATAGAAGTGCCACTTGATAAAAATATTGATTATAAAAATACAAAAAGAGCTTATTTTGCAGGTGGTTGTTTTTGGGGTGTTGAGCACTTACTTGAAAAACAAGATGGTGTAAAAGATGTAATTAGTGGTTTTATGGGTGGAAATGTTGAAAATCCTGATTATATGGATGTTGTTCGTGGTAAAACTGGTCATGTAGAAACAGTAGAAGTAATCTATGACCCAAAAGAAGTATCTTATAGAACTCTTGCAAAACTGTTTTTTGAAATCCATGACCCAACTCAAAAAGATGGACAAGGTCCAGATATAGGAAGTCAATATCTTTCAGTTGTATTTTATGGTGATGAAAAAGAAAAACAAGTAGCAACAGACCTTATAAATATCCTTGGAATAAAAGGTTATGACGTAGCTACAACACTAAAAGAAAATAGTAAATTTTATGCTGCAAGTGGATATCACCAAGACTACTATGCTAGAAATGGAAAAACTCCATACTGTCATGTTTATAAAAAGATTTTTGATTAGAAAATAGCAATTGTGTAGATAGTGTACTCAATGAGTTCACTATCTTATTTTGTTCTTTTTTAAAGCTCACCTTTAAAAGCTTGGTCTAAAATAGAAGCTTTTAGGTCTTTTAGATTTTGAAGCTTTTCTTTTTGTATGGCTTTTGTTTTTTCTATTTTTAAAGAAACTTCATCTAGGTATTTTACTATTTTCTGTTGGATTTTTAGTGAAGGGATAGATATTTTCATCATTGAAATATGTTTATTATTAATTTGAGGAATAGTTGTTGTATCAACAAAATCTGCTAAATTAACAGAATTAAGAAAAACAAATAAAAAATCATCTAAAAGTATTTCATTATTTGCTTTTAATCCCATAATATTACTGTCATAAGAAGAATCTTCTTCAAGTATTCTCTTTTTATTTGTTAAAATGGCACCTCCTCTTTTAGGGATAAGAATACTTCCCTTTGGGAAAAGCTTTATTTTAGTTTTTTTTGATTCTTCTTCTGTAAATTTAAGTTTAGCATTTTTCATAACTTTGTTATCATTATTCATTTGTGCTACTTTAAAAAAACTAAGTTCCCCTTCCGTTGTTTCTTTATTCTTAAATAAAAGAGGAAGAGCTATCCCACTATTTATCTTGACAACCTCCGAAAGAGAAATCTTCCCATATTTTTCTTCCAATTCTTCAAAAACTTCATTTAAAACACTTCTCATAAAAGCATCGGCTTCTTTTATATTTTTTTCATGAAGTTCTATTGCCTTATCAATCTTTTCAAAAAGAGTATCAAGTTTTGATACTATTCTTTTTTGTTCTGTTAAATTAGGAAAAGGAACATCAATTGTCTTAACCAAACCTATATTTAGATTCTTTACTGTAGTTCCAGATGCTTTTGCCGAAAATTTCTCATACATATAATTAGAACTTAAAAGATAATAGAAAAAATCTTTATTTATATTTTCCAACTTATTTCTCATAAGAAGCCATCCATCATGAATAGCTCCTTTTGTTTTAACAATGTAAGGTCGTCCAAAACTCATGGAATTAGACATAATAAAATCACCTTCAGAAACTAACCTACTTTTTTTTAAGCCTTCTGGTTTAATTTTTTGTGCAGTATGAGTGATATATTTTTCACCTTTTACTGTATCCCCAATTTTAATCCAGTTAATGCCATCATCTGATTCTGTTATAAAATCTTTTATAGGACGAGGAGAACCTCCTCTTTCAATTAAAAAAACTTCTTCTAGTTTTTTCCATTCCCAGCCTTTAGGAAGTTCATACAACTCACTCATTTATATCTTTTCCTAAAATAATCTCTTGTATTTCATCCATTAGTGTATTTATCTCAGCAGTATTATTTTTAATATTTTCTACCATTTGAACTGGGCTTATATGTACTTTTACTTCTACATTATTTGGATTTTTAGCAGAGATATCAAAATCTTTAATATCTTCTATTTTAACAATCCATGAATTATTATTTAATCTCTTTTCTTTGTAAGACTCTAAAAATTCACTAAAGTGTGTATCCTTTATAGGTTTATTTTTTGTTAGTTTATTTTCAGGATTTACTTCGTAGTAGTATATCTCTTCAGTTTTTCCTGCTTTATCAAAAAACACTACATTTGTTTTCACTCCACTATATGGTAAAAATACACCACTAGGAAGGCTTAAAATAGTATGTACATTGAAATCTTCTAATAACTCTTTTTTTACAGCTTGGAAAGCTTTGTTTGTTTGAAAAAGTACTCCTTCTGGAATTACTAGACCACACTTACCATTTAGTTTTAGTTTTTTCATCATGTGTTGTAAAAATAGTAATTCTGTTGCATTTGATTTGATTGGGAAGTTTGCTTGAATTTGCTCTTTTTCTTTTCCACCAAATGGTGGGTTTGCTAAAATACAATCAAATCTATTTGCTTCTTCAAAGTTTCTAATATTATCAATAAGTGTATTTTTCTTTGAAATATTTGGTGATTCTACTCCGTGTAAAATCATATTCATAACACCCATTACATAAGATAGTGGTGTTTTTTCATTTCCAAAAAAAGTATCAAGATTTAAAAATTTTAATTGTTCACTTGATAAATCTTCTTTTCTCATGTGTTCATTTGCTTCGATTAAAAATCCACAAGACCCAACAGCTGGATCATATACAGTTTGCCCTGCTTTTGGGTCAACTACCTCAACAATAGTTTTTATCACAGCTCTTGGTGTATAAAATTCCCCTGAGTTTCCACCATCACTTCCCATATCTTTTAGAAGTTTTTCATAAATAAGTGAAAGTTGAAATAAGTCTGCTTGATTATGAAAGTCCATTTCATCAATAGTATTTAAGACATCTCTTAATGTATGTCCATTTGCAATACGATTATCTAAAAACTCAAAAACAGCACCTATTTTGTATTTAATAGATTTTACATCTTCATTTATTGATTTGAAAGATTTTAGATAAGGAAAAAGTTCTTTATTTACAAAGTCTAATAAATCATCTCCACTATCTAATTCTTTATGGTCAATTTTTCCATCAACTTTAGGAACAGCCCAATTAGACCATCTATATTTTTCATCTAAGATATAAGTATATTCTTCACCTGAAAGTTCAGCTTCATCAGCTTTATTATCTTCTGAATCATTTAAAAACTTCAAAAATAATACCCATGATATTTGTTCTGTGTAGTGCATTGCACCGCTTATTCCATCATCTGTCCTTAATATGTCTGTTATTCTATTTATTTTGCTTTCCAAGTATTGCCTTTTGTTTTATGGGGAAATTATTCTATTTTTTTAACATAGCTTTATTACTATGTTAATATTTTATGTTTATTTTAACATAGCTATTTACTATGTATGATTATAAGCCTTTTTTTAACATAGTAAAAAGTTCTTTATTTATAAAAAACTTAGAGTTTTTAATCTGTATACTTTGTAGTATTCCTTGTATTTCTAATTCTTTTAAATATTTTGAAGCTGTTTGTCTTGTGATATCTAATCTATCTACTAAAAAATCTATTTTTGTATAAGGATGTAAAAACAATATCTCGACTAAATCCTTAGTATAAATTTTGGGCAGATTTGTCTTAATATCATTTGCTACTTTATCCATAAGATTTTTTATAGCATTCACTAAAAAAACTGTTTCTTTTGATGTTTCTTCTACTGCTGTTAAAATATATAAAATCCACTCTTCCCACTTTGAATTTACACTTACATCTTGAAGTAATTTATAATAATCACTTTTATGTTTAATAATATATGAACTCAAATACAAAATAGGAATATCAAGTAAATCTTTTAGTATTAAATATAAAATATTTATGATTCTTCCTGTTCTACCATTTCCATCATAAAAGGGATGTATTGTTTCAAACTGATAATGAATAATTGCCATATTCACTAAAGGATCTATATCATTTTCTTCGTTTATATATGATTCTAAATTTGTTAATAGTTTTTGAATAGTTTCATAATCTTGTGGTGGAGTAAAAATCACCTCATCAGTTTTTGCATTTTTTAGATTTGTACCACTTTGTTTTCTTATTCCTGCTTTATTTTTTTCAAGTTCTTCTTGTATTTGTATAATATACTTTTTTAATAATAATCTATTTTCTTTAACTAAATCAAAACCTTTTAATAAAGCTTTTGTATAGTTTTGTACTTCTTTTGTTTCATTTGAAATATTCTCAATATCTAAATTAGCCCTATATAATTCATCATGTGTTGTAATAATATTTTCTATTTCACTACTATCTTTTGCTTCTTGTAAAACTAAAGTATTAATTAAAATAGAACTATTTGGAATAATTTTTGCAATACCATTTAGTTTTGCAAGTTCTTTATTTGCACAGATTGATTTCTTTAAAACTTTTTTTGTTTCAATATCTTGATATAAAGGTAAATTATCAGGAATATGTGGCTTCATCGATAAAGCTCCTCTTGTAATCCATAATATTCTTCTTTTAGTTTTGGAATTCCTCCAAAGTTTGAAGCCACTTCTCTTGCAACTCCCATATTACTAAGACTTATAAGTGATGGAAGATTATTCGCTTCTAGTTCTTTTACTCCGTCTTTTGTATATCTATCTAAAATAAATTCTAGGAATTCTTTTGCTTTTTCATTTTGATATTTTTCTAAAAATTCTGAGTTCCGCACACTTAAGGCTCTTTCATCTCTAGTTTTAATATCAAGGTTAAAAGATAGATGAGCTAATACATCATAAATATCACTATTGGGAACATCAAAGATAGCTTTTAAATCTTCTAGTTGAGAATCATCAATATTCATATCTTGAAGCTTTTGTAATAACTCTTTTCTATTTGTAGGATTTGACCAAATAGCTCTTAGACTTTCCTCATCATTGTAATATTTACCTAATACTCCTATTAGATGTTGTAAATATTCTGTTGTTCTAAGAGGTGTACCATTTTCTCCAACATATGATGTTTCTATATCTATTACTTTTAGTTTTTTGTTTTTAATATCTATTGTTACTTTTTCTACTTTTGTTTTTTCTTTTGGAGTATCAATATTTTCTTCATCTTCTTTTTTATCTTCTGTATTAGAATTTCTTTGTTCTTGAGTTTCTTCATCTGTTGGTAAATCTTCATCTAAATCATCTTCATTTACTGTTTGTGTTGTTATAACATCATCTGCTACCCCATCCCAGTTTTTATCATAAAATAGATTTGTAGCACCTACAAAATCAATAATTGAGAAGAAATCTTTTCCTTGAAAAACTCTAGTACCTCGTCCTATGATTTGTTTGAACTCAGTCATTGAACGAATGGGCGCTGTTAATACTATATTTCTTACATTTTTAGCATCAACTCCAGTTGTAAGCATTTTAGATGAAGTTAAAATTGCAGGGATTGTTTTGTCATTGTTTTGAAAAGCTTCTAAAAAGGCTCTTCCTATATCACCCTCATTTGATGTAACTATCGCACAATAATCACTGTTTTTTACTTTTTTGTATTTATCTATTGCTATTTTCATATCAAGTGCATGTTGTTGGTTTACACAAAAGATTATAGTTTTGTCGTAAGTTTCTGTATTTTCTAAAATAGTTTTTGCTAAAAGTTGTGTTCGTTTTGGTATGACTACTTGTTTTTCAAATTTTTCTAGTTTTACTATTTTATCTTCTAGTTCTCCATGTATTAAATCATCAGGGTCAAACTTGTATTCATCAATATTTGTTTTGATTCTTTTTACTTTATATGGTGTTAGAAATCCATCATTTATACCCTCTTTTAGTGAGTATTCATATACTGGTTTTTTAAAATAATCGTAAGTATCGCCATTGTCTTCTCTTTTTGGAGTGGCTGTTAGTCCAAGATGAACAGAGCTTCCAAAGTAATCTAATATATCTCTCCATGAACTATCTTCATTTGCACTACCTCTATGACATTCATCAATTACTACTAAATCAAAGAAATCACTAGGATATTGTTTGTAATATGCATTTACATCATCGTCTTCGTTTATTTCACCTGATTTGCGTTCTGCTATTGATTGGTAAATTGCAAAAAAGATATTTCCTGATAGTTTTACTTTACCACCATTTTTTCTAATTTCTTTTCCCGTTATATCAACACAATCTTTTTCTAAATCATTGAAAGCTATTATTGCTTGGTCTTTTAATATATTTCTATCAGCTAAAAATAAAACTCTTGGTCTTTTGTTTGTTTTATTTCTTGTCCATCTTGATGAAAATAATCTATATACAATTTGAAAAGCAATAAATGTTTTACCCGTTCCAGTAGCAAGTGTGAGAAGAACTCTATCTTTTTCATCTTTGGCTATTGCTTCTATGGATTTTTGAATTGCAATTTGTTGGTAAAATCTTGGTTTCATATCATTTAGTAAAAAATCAGATGTTATAACTTCTTGTTTTTTATTATCTAATTTTCCATATTTTCTAGAAAATAATTCATCAGGACTAGGATAAGAATCTATATATTTTCCATTTCCTTCAATCATATTATATTCATAGATTTTAATACCATTTGTAGTATACACATAATCTATATTTAACTTTTTTGCATAATCTATTACTTGCTGTAAACCTTCAAGTTCATTTTGAGTGTCTGCTTTGGCTTCTATTACTGCTAATTTACAATTTTTATAAGTAAGAAGATAATCGACTTTATATGCTTTTCCTCTTTTGTTTCCTGCTAGTTTCTTACCTGCTGTAAAATAATATTCTCTTGTTATCTGATTTTCTTCCCATTTTTCTTTTAAAAGTGGGTCTATAAGTTTTGCACGCGTATCTGATTCTGTCATAATTATTCCAAAATAATTTTATTTAATGGTAATTATTATATTCAACTTATGCTAATAATAAAGTAATTCTTATATTATTTTCATCTTTAAATCTTCTTTTGACTATAATGTCAAATGAATTCAAATATTAAAAAACTTACAATCTTTACATTACTTTTACTTTCAATGACAACTATGATGTCAAACGTTGCAATTGTTACAGCATTACCTCATCTAAAAGAATATTTTACTGATATAAAAAACATAGAGTTTTACTCTCGTCTTATGCTTACTTTGCCCTCTTTTGTTATAGCTATTCTTGCACCTATTTTAGGTCATGTTATTTTTAAGTTTGGGAAAAAACGTTCAGCTATTGTCGCACTTATTGTCTTTGCACTTTCTGGAAGTTCTGGACTTTATTTAGATTCTTTAGAGATGCTTTTAGCTTCAAGGGCTGTATTTGGTGTGAGCATTGCTACTCTTATGATTGTATCAACTTCACTTGTTGGAGATTATTTTAAGGCTCAAAGTCGCCATAAGTTTATGGGATATCAAAGTGCCTTTATAGCTATTGGTGGAGTAGTCTTTGTAACAGGTGGAGGTTTTTTATCAGATATTTCATGGAGATATTCTTTTGGTATTTATCTTATTGGTTTTTTACTTTTACCTTTGGCAATAACACAGTTAAAAGAAGTAAAAACAACTATTACAAATGATGATGAAGTTCAAGTAAGTTCAAAAATGTATTTTATATACTTTCTTAGCTTTTGTTATATGTTGATATTTTTTATTTTACCAACACAAATACCATTTTTACTTATTGAAGAGTTTGGAGCTTCTGGAAAGTTTGCAGGAAGTGTTATAGGTACTGCTTTTTTAGCTAATGCCTTTGGTGCTATTACTTTTTCAAAACTAAAAACTAAGTACTCTTATTCTACTATTTTTTTAATAGCATCTTTTATTATAGCTCTTGGTTTCTCAGGAGTAGGATTAGTAAGTGAACTAAATCTATTTTATTTCACAGCACCTTTACTTGGTTTTGGTGGCGGAATTATGATGACAAATCTTACAGCTTGGATGTTAAGTCGTACCACTTTAGAAAAAAGAGTTAAGACTTCTGGATACTTTACGAGTGCTTTATTTTTAGGACAGTTTAGCTCACCATTGATTTTTCATGGGATGGTATCATATCTTGGAGTTCAAGACTTCTTTTTATTTATTGGTTTGTCTTTAGTTTTTATTGTAGTTGTTTCTAGTTTTTATCTAATCTTTAAAAGAGTATAGATAAAAACTAGAAGAAGATTATCTTCGTTTATGAGTTCTTTTATTTTTATCTCTTAATCTTTGTTTTAAATCTCGAAATCTTTGTTTATCTTTTTCTCTTACATTAATATCAGCATGGTCTATATCTTCACCCATTTTAATATCAAGTAATTCACTTTTTTGCATTTTTAATATTTGAGAGGGGAATACACTTCTATGTCCAGTTATTAAAAAAGTGATTACTACAGATACAGCAGCATAAGGAGCTATTTCTAAGCCAAATAACTCAACTGCCATGATAATAGCTGCAATTGGTGCGTTTGTAGCACCTGCTAGTACACTTACAAAACCAATTGCTGAGAAGAAGGCAATATTATCGCCCATTAAAGTACCAAATAAATTACCACTTGTAGCACCTACGAAGAATAAGGGAGTTAGAACTCCTCCACTTCCCCCAACACCTAAGGTAATAGAAGTAAATACTGTTTTTAAAATAAAGGCATACCAAGGTATATCATCTACCATACTTTTATCAGAAAAGAAAGCATTATTTACTGTTTCAAGTCCTAAACCAAAGTATCTATCTCCAAAATAAAAAGATAATGCAACTAAAATAGACCCACCTACAAATGCTTTTATATATCCATTTATTTTAATTGATTTGATTGATTTTTCTGAACTTTTTAAAAATGTAATAAAAAAGTCAGCGATGATTCCAAAGAAAATACCAGCAAGTACAACTTGAGCAATTAAACCAATTTCCAAAGGAATAGCTTGTGAAAATCTCATATCAAAATACGTATAATCAAGTCCTAAAAACCTAGCTGTTGTAAAAGCTGCAAATCCTGCAATAAAAGAAGGAAGTAAAACATCGTACATAATAATACCAACGATTAAAACCTCAACTCCAAAAATTGCTCCTGAAATTGGTGTTCCAAATACCGCTGCGAATCCTGCACTTATTCCACAAATAACTATCTTTTTTCTATTTTCTGCTGAGAATTTTAGTAAATCAGATAGAAAAGAAGCAGCACCTGCTCCAATTTGTGCAGCTGGTCCTTCTTTACCTGCTGATCCACCTGCAAAAATTGTAATAACAGTTGCAAGAAGTTTTATAGGAATAACCATGATATCTATTTTTCCATTCTTTTTATGAATGGCTTCAATAACTTTTTCTGTCCCATGACCTGTTGCTGTTGGAGCAAATGTTTTACTAAGCCAAACAGCAAGAACTAAAGCAAAAGGTAATAAATAATAGTATTCAAAACCAAGCAAGGATCTTGAGTCTTCTGAGTATTGTAAAATATTTACAAAAAAGGTAACTACAAAACCAATAGTAATACCAATAAATGTTGAGATAATAAGCCATTTAGAAACTGAATAAAAAATAATAGATTGTTCAAGGAAATGTTTTTTCATAGGAAATCTTCGTTTAAGATATAAAATTATAGTCTAATTTAATATAAAAGTATAGTCTTATTCATCAAATTTAGGCACAAATATATATATTATTTAAAAAATCATTAAATATATATTTATAATTATTTAATTATAATTTATAAACAATTATTTTAACTGATTACAAGGTATTGGCATTTGATTAGAAAAGATTGATTCTAAACAATTTATAACTTTAATCTTTTAGATATTATCTATTATTAAAAAAACAATAGATAATAAATAGGTTTAACAATGAATAAAAAGAAAGTTGTTTTAATTACAGGTTCAAGCTCGGGAATGGGTAAAGAGACTGCTTTATATTTAGCAGAACAAGGTTTTGTTGTATATGCAGGAACAAGAGAACCATCAAAACTTGGAGATATAAAACAAACAAATTTACATCCTATTAAACTAGATATTACAAAATCTTCTTCTATTCAAGAAAGTATAAATACTATTTACGAAAAAGAAAATCAAATAGATATTTTAGTTAACAACGCAGGTTATGGATTAGTTTCAACTGTTGAAGATTTAGACGAAGATGAAATGTTCAATCAATTTAATATCAATGTATTTGGAGTTTTAAGAGTTTGTAAAAGTGTTATTCCAATTATGAGAAAACAAAACTCAGGAATTATTATAAATATCTCTTCATTTTTAGGAAAGATTGGACTTCCTTTATTAACTTTATATAATTCTAGTAAATATGCAGTTGAAGGAATTACAGATTCTTTAAGATATGAATTATTTGATTTTAATATTAGAGTTCATTCAGTAATGCCTGGATTTTTTAATACAAAATTTGCAAAAGAAAACTTAGTTACAAATTTACAAACTTTTGATAAAAAATCTCCATATTCAAATATGGTATCAAACTTAGCACCTATAATAGTTGAGCAAATAAACAAAGGAAATCATCCAAAAGAAGCAGCTTTGATGATTCATGATATTATCAAAAATGATAATTTCCCAGCAAGAGCAACGATTGGAGATAAAGCTAGAAAGTTTTTACCAATGAAAAAAGAGTTAAGTGATGAAGATTTTGAACGTCGTGTTCGAGAGTATTACAATATTAAATAAAGGCAGAAAAAATGGATAGTTTCTTTTTTAATATAACAGATAGTAAATACAAAACAACTACACTTTTTCAAAAAAATAAAGAACATATTACAAGAGTGGATATATCAAATGGCGTAGTTTTTTTTGATATAAATTTACTTGAAAATGAAGAAAAAATTATTCCAATTAAAAATCTTGATAGAATGATTATGATTTCTGTTGTAAAAAGTGGTGAGTTTTGTATAAACGACCATATTCAAAAACAAGATTTTTTATCAAAAAAAGATGAAATAAATATCTTTTGTTCTTCAAGACAAGACTTTTCTTTTAATATTAAAAAAGCCAAAGAATCAAATATTTTCATATTATTTATTGCTGATTTTTTTCTAAAAAGATATTTGAGTTCAAATAAAAATGAACCAATTGATTTTTTATATAATAAAATTCAAGGAGAAGTATCCTTAGAACGTATAAACAATCAACCAAGTGATGCTTTAAGTTTATATATTATTGATAAAATCATCAACTCTAAACAACATAACCACATGAATAGTATTAGATATGAACATAATATTATGGAGTTTATGATTCATAGATTTTCATTATTTGATATGTATGATGAAGATATAAATGAAGATGAGTTACAACTTGCAAAAGATGCAAAAGCATATTTACTAACAAACTATGTTAACCCTCCAACTATTGTAGCCCTTGCCCATATTTGTGCTACAAATGAATCAAAACTAAAAGTCATATTTAAAAAAGTTTATAAAATGACGATATATTCTTATATTCAAAAACTAAAACTTGAAAAAGCAAATCTACTTCTAAAAGATAAGATTTTAAATATAGGCGAAATTGCAAAAGATGTTGGATATAAACATCAAGGGCACTTCTCAAAACTATTTTTTGAAAACTATGGTATCTATCCCAAAGACCTATTAAAGGCTTAAAATCCTTTTATTGCTAAAATTTAATTCCTTTATTGCTAAAAAGATATTGATTGCGCGCAATCAATAAGACTATACTTATTATATAAGAAAATTAAAGGATAATTACATGTCACAAATAATTTTAATAACAGGCGCATCTTCAGGAATGGGAGAATTAACAGCTTCATTTTTAGCAAAAAATGGTTATATCGTTTATGCAGGAACTAGAAATATTGATTGTGAAAAATCAACAGTAAAAAATATTCACAATATTTATATTGATGTTACAAGTACTCAATCAATTAAAAATGCTGTAAAAACAATCATTCAAGAAGAAGGGAAAATTGATGTTTTAGTTAATAATGCAGGTTATGGATTATTAGCAACACTTGAAGAAGGTACAGATGATGAAATTTATAAACAATTTGATGTAAATGTATTTGGTTTAATCAAAACTACAAGAGAAGTTTTACCTTTTATGAGAGAAGCAAAAAGTGGTGTTATTATTAATATTTCTTCATTTCTAGGAAAAATGGGATTACCTTTACTTTCTCATTATAATGCTTCTAAATATGCAGTTGAAGGTATTGTTGATTCACTAAGATTTGAAGTAGCTCCTTTTAATATTAGAGTTCATTCTATCCAATCTGGTTTATTTGGAACAAACTTTGTAAAAAAAGGTTTAGTAGCAAATATTCAAACAACTAGTGAAAACTCTCCATATAAAGAACTTGTAGCTCATTTTGTACCAATTGTTGCAAAAGCTATTAATGAAGGTCCAAATCCTCAACCAATTGCAGATGCGGTAAAAGATATTATTGAAAATGAAGAATCAAAAATTGCAATAGCAGTAGGAACAGAAGCAACAACTTTTGTACCAATGAGAAAAGAGTTAAACGATGAAGAATTTGAACAAACTGTAAAATCAACTTTTGGAATATAATTAGAGAAAGAAGAACTAGAATGAAAACATTTATTTACCTTTTAATAGTTGCCTTGACTGTTATATCTATTTTATTGTCATTGCCTTCAATATTAAAGCAAAGGGACTTTAAATCTTATGATGATACTCAACTAAGAAAAACAGCTATTGCAAAAGGTTTAAAAGCTGTTCCTAGTTCTTATGAAGATTTAGTAAAAATATATCCAAATACAAACAATCCTATAAGTAAAGAAAAAATAGCTCTTGGAAAAGAGCTATTTTTTGACAAAAGACTCTCACAAAATAATGATGTAAACTGTGCAACTTGTCATAGTTTAAGTAAGAATGAAAATGATAAAAAGATTCTCGTGAACTCTCTTACTTCTCAAGAACAAGCAAACGATATGAAGAATTCTACAAACTGTGTTAAATGTCATTTAAGTGATGAAAGTGGAACCGATAGATTATCAAGTTCACTTGGAACAAATGGAAATAAAAATCCATATCATTTAAATACTATGACTATTTTAAACTCCTCACTTGCAAAAGTTCTTACATGGAGTGGAGAAGTAAAAGACTTACAAAGTCAAATATCTAACTCAATTACAGATGTTCATAAAATGAATATGAATAAAGATAAACTAATAAAAAAACTAAAAACTGATGAGAACTATATAAAAAGTTTTAACAATGTATTTAAAAATGAACAAAACAAAGA
>PJEL010002881.1_pt1 | contig 15249 bp, 9 predicted proteins | sample 1853271 | NCBI WGS metagenome assembly PJEL01 (sample SAMN08108733, study PRJNA415343) | Invertebrate metagenome, whole genome shotgun sequencing project. | host: Globobulimina | place: Sweden: Gullmar Fjord | collected 2015-08 | reverse complement strand
AAAAACAAATTTAGACAGAAGAAAATCATTACTGATGCTCCTTCAACAGCTTCTCTCCCTTCTCAATAGCCTCTTGGATGGTTCCGGTAAGATTAAAAGCAGCTTCTGGCAAGTGATCTAACTCCCCATCTAATATCATATCAAACCCTTTAATGGTTTCTTTAATATCAACTAAAGATCCTTTCATACCAGTAAATTGTTCAGCAACATGAAATGGTTGTGATAAAAATCTTTGGACTCTTCTTGCCCTATTAACAGTCTTTTTATCTTCTTCAGAAAGTTCTTCCATTCCAAGAATTGCTATAATATCTTGTAGCTCTTTATATCTATTCAAAACTTTTTTAACATTCTGAGCCACATTATAATGCTCTTCGCCAACAATATCAGGACTTAAAATTCTAGACATAGAATCTAAAGGATCTACAGCAGGATAAATACCTAATTCTGAAATTTTTCTAGATAAAACAGTTGTAGCATCTAAATGAGCAAAGGCAGTAGCTGGAGCTGGATCAGTTAAATCATCAGCAGGTACATAAATAGCTTGAATAGAAGTTATTGATCCATTTTTAACAGAAGTAATACGTTCTTGAACAGCTCCCATTTCAGAAGCTAAAGTTGGTTGATAACCTACAGCAGAAGGCATATGTCCTAAAAGAGCTGAAATCTCAGAACCAGCTTGAGTGAATCTAAATATATTATCTATAAATAATAAGATATCATTACCTTTACCTTTTCCATCTCCATCTCTAAATTTTTCTGCCATTGTCAACCCAGTTAAAGCGACTCTAGCTCTTGCACCAGGGGATTCATTCATTTGACCAAATACTAATGTAGTTTTAGATTCATTAATAACATTTTTATCAACTTTTGATAAATCCCATTCTCCTTTTTTCATTGATTCTTTAAATTCATCTCCATATTTGATAACTCCAGTTTCAATCATTTCTCTAAGAAGATCATTTCCTTCTCTTGTTCTCTCTCCCACTCCTGTAAAAACAGATAGGCCAGAATATGCTTTTGCTATATTATTAATTAGTTCCATGATAAGAACTGTTTTCCCTACTCCTGCTCCTCCAAACAAGCCTATTTTTCCTCCTTTCATATATGGGGCTAATAAATCAATAACTTTAATTCCTGTATATAAAATCTCAGTTTTTGTTGAAAGATTTTCAAATTTAGGTGCTGGTCTATGTATTGGTAATTTTTCATCTGTATTTGGTTGCTCCATTCCATCAATAGCTTTACCTAATACATTAAATAATCTTCCTCGAACTGCTTCTCCTACAGGAACACTTATTGGAGCTCCTTTGTCAATAGCTTTACTTCCTCTAGTTAAACCATCTGTACTATCCATAGATATTGTACGAACTGTATTTTCTCCTAGATGTTGCTGACACTCTAAAGTGATTTTTTCATTATTTGAATTCAATACTTCCAATTCATTTAATATATCAGGAAGCTTCATACCTTTATCTATATCAAAGTATATATCTATTACTGGACCTACTATTCTTATAATTTTACCTTGGTTTTGCATATATTCATATTTTAATTTATACTGTTGTCATTTGGAGATATCAGAAAAATGATCTTAATTAATGAGTAATAATGATCTATTTCCATAATCCTGATATATATACTAATAGTATATCCTATTGCTCTAAGTTAATAAAAATAGAACAATGCTTAAAATATTAAATAGTATAAATTATCGATAACATATATTGCTTCCAATTGAAGAATATCTGATAATCGGTCTTTACTCTTTGAAATCAAATGGTTTCAGATACATTTCATCTACGATTAGTATAGTTTAAATTATTTTTTTATATTTTTTTGATAAAATTAAAAATATTTAAATATTTGTTATTCTCTTATAATATTTAAATATTGAATTTTATTTAGTTTTAAAATTACTTTGCTTGATTGGTTAAAATATAAAATAAGAAATTTTTTTGGTTTTTCTAAAGCCGAAACTAATGGAACTCTTATCTTAATCTTTTTGATGATTTTAGCTATTATTATACCTTTTTTCTTTGAAATATATTTTAAATTTATTGATAAATTAAATTTTGAAAAAGAAACTGCCAAGCTCGATTTTTATTTAAAGAAGTTTAATGAAATTGAAAAAAAAGAAATAATAAAAATAGATATTAATAAAGCTTCTCCATTTAAAATTAAATCAATATGTAATTTTAATATAATTTTATGTAAAAGAATTATTGCTTATAAAAATTTATTAGGTGGTTATATTAATAAAAAACAATATAGCGAGATATTTGACATAACAACAAAGCAGATCGATATTCTTAAAAAAAATACTTTTATTTCCAAAAACTTTATTCCTAAAAAAATAAATATAAAAAATTGTAAGTTTAAGGATTTATTAAGACATCCTTATGTATCCTACAAACAAGCTCGCTTTATATTAAAAAACAAACATAAAATTGAAACCATCATGGATGGACTTAATAAATCAGCTCCATTCACCAATAATGATAAAAAAATGACTACATCAGTATCCACTTTTTCGGAAGAAAATATAAATAACATTTTAAAATCAATGAGTTCATCTATTAAATGGAATCCTTACATTAGATTTTATATATCAACAAAATAATTTTTTTTATAATTTTGAATTTTACTTTTGAATTATTAAAATTAGGTCAGTATACTGCTTCCAATTGGAAAAATATCTGATAATCGGTCTTTACTCTTTGAAATCAAAAGGTTTTAGATACAGTTCATTTACAATTAGTATATTTTAAATCAATATTAGAATTATTATCATGAAAAAAATTATATATATATTAATAATTTTTAACCTTTGGAATTGTGACTTACAAAGAAACAATAGAATGAAGACAATAAAAAGTCAAAATAGTAAAAAATCCAAAAATATAAAGGCTTTAAATAAACAAAACATTTCTATCCATAAAAATTCATCTAAAAAATCATCTAATAGTATAACATTTCATAAAACTAAGCTAGAAAAAATAGAAGAAAATGGGACACCTATATCTATTATTATTAATAATAATAAATTGAAAAATCTAATGAAAGTTAGTTCTAATATTAGAATTAAAGATTTGAAATATAAATATATTTTTTCAGAATCAATGCCATATGAAAATGAAGACATAATATTTCAATATGGAGACATAATCATGCAAGATTGTTTTAATATTTCAGATTATGATATTCAAGATAAAGTTAAAATTAAATTTAAAATTGATCCTTTAAAAAATATGCAAACTATAAAAAGAAGTTTAAATCTTTTTATAAGCATTTATTGTGAACAAAATATTGAAAAACTAGAAAAAGAAATTAAAAATGAAGTTAATAAAATTATTAATGACTTTAAAATTCTAATAAATATTGAATTTAAAGACATATTTTCAAAAAAAAATTTTATAAAGTATTGTATATATTTTGAATATATTAACATGTTCATATCAACTTTAACCAGGTTTTTCGATATTTTAGAAGAAAGGACTGATAATCCATATGAGATAGAATTCTTATATGAACACCTATATAATAAGAAAACAGGCTTAATTCTAGAATTGAAACTTTGTATTGCAAATATGAAACCTTTAACTTCAAATTCAAATAACATACTTAATTTGTTCTCTAAAAAAGAAAAGTTAAAATTAGATGAAGAATATTTAAAAAGTAGAATAATAAAACTTAACGATATAAAAAAACTATTAATAAAATTTAAAAAATCATTAGAAACAAAATTATCAAACCAAAAAAAATACTATTATGAAAATTATTTTTATAAAAATTGGATAAAGATAAAAGACTTTAAAGTGAAAAATGAGATTTTTTATGGAATTTCAAAATATATTATATTTAGCACTTTTTTAATAAATGAATATAATATTATCTATCCATTATTATTGAATGATTATTATATAATAATATATATATATACAGAAATAAATAATATAATACTTGATATTAAGGTATTACTTAAAGAATTTGAAAAAAAACAAAATAATAACTATTCCATTTCATAACAGTATAAATATCCATCTCCTGTTTCATTTTCTATATTATCAGGATTACTCAATTTTCGTCCATCACTCATTTTATGCCATTTACCATTATTATCTATATAAGCAATATAATGCCCTCCCCCTGCAGTACCACTATGAACATTAAATGAAGTTAATTTATATTTTATATCTTTTGTTTTTTCTTTAGTTAATTCTTTTTTAATTATTAATTCTAAAGGTGCTTTAACTTGATTATTTATCTTTCTACCAAAATCATCAAGTCTTGCTAATGAAATAATTAATTTCTTTGGCATTGTATTACTAATTAATAATGTATCTTCAATAACCTTTGAATCCCTGTATATATTGTTTATTAAATGAGTCTTTTCTATTTTTGCTTTTTGATTAAAATTTAATTTTAATAGTTCTTCTAAAGATGAACCTTTAAGATCAATAAACTTCAATATTAAAGTATTTTCTCTTTGATTTTTAGAAGAAATTAAATTATTATTAAACTCTTGTTGACTAATTACTTCAAAATATCCTTGATTAGTAGGTAATGCTTTAGATATTGCCTTTAATAATTCATCAGAATCTTCTTGCCTTGAGATTTTCCCTTCAAAATAACCATTTTTAATCAATAAATTTATAATTACTCCTATATCCTCAGAATCTTTTCCAGTTCTTACTTTTTCAATTAACTGTCTACATTTTTCAATTATATCTTTTGCGTTTTCATTAGATTTTATTTCATCTTCAGTAATAGTGATGCGAGTTTTATATTTTATCTTTTTTATTCTTTCAAATAATTTCTTTTTCCTTTCCAAATCTAAATCATAAAGGTAAAATGGTTCTGCAAAACTTCTTGCAAGCATTTGAAATAAAGATGCAGCATAACATGTATTTCCTTGATTTGGAATTCCTCCTGGCTCAACATATTTAGGAATATCTTCTTTTATTATTTTTGCCCTTTTTACTCGATAATCTTTTTCTTCATTTAAGATATTCTTAAATTCTTTTTTTAATTCATCTTCAATTTCTAAACTTTCAAGTTTTGTTAATGTAGATTCTATTTCTTCCTCTGAAGAAAGATTTTGGGCATAATAAGTAATTTCATATAATAACCATTCTTTATCTCTAGGTAAAAATTTATTATTTGGTATATTTTCTAGTGTATTTAATTTTTCAGTTATACCTTTTAGTTTTAATATTTCCTCGATTCTTGCTTTAATTTTTTCAAGTGAAGCGGGAATCTTATCTTTTATTTTTTCTAATTTTGATAGTACTTCATTTGCATTGAAATAACTGATTTTTAATTTTATTTTACCATCAATAAAATCAATAATATCTTCTTTTATTTTTATATCATCCTTATCTTTATCTTTATCTCTATTAAATAATTCATCTGGTTCATCATTAAATAAATCATTAAGCAAAATATTTAATAATTTTTTTAAGTCTTCTGTATTCAAATCAGTATCTTTATCAATTATTTTAACAAAATCCGATTTAGATTTTTTTACCTCATCAACTTTTGAAATATGCCTATAAATAACTTTAAGTGATTTTTCGTATTCAGTGGGTAATACTTTATATAGATTTTTGAATGTTGTTGGTTCTAATAATTTATTTTCATTTTTTAAATGGCTTTCAATCCACTCATCTTTATTACCTTTAACTTTCTCAATATCAGGGAAATATTCCTTAAGATTACTTATTAGATTAGCACTTTTTTCATTATTTTCCTTTTCAAGTGCAGTATAAAAAGGATTTATTATATCTTCTTTTATAGCTTTAGGTATTTTATCATCATTTTTAATAGCATCTATAAATTCTTTATTTTCATAATCTTTATTAGAACGTTTAACTGCTTGCTTTAAATCAATATAAAAATCTTGATATTTTAAATTTCCTTTTTTTGCTCTGTCTATATTACTCTTTAAAATAATCTTAATATTACTTTTTCCTTTTATTCTTTTATTTGCTGCAGTATTTAAAGAAGATACTATATCTTCTAAATCTTCTTTACTTAAGTTATTTAATATTCTTAATTCTTCTCTAACCTCATCACTTATATCTTCGATACCCTTTTTCTTATTATCTTCTGATGAGGGAGTATCTATTGTAGGATCACTACATGAATTGCAAATAATTATAATCGAAAAAAATAAAAAAGTAAGATACTTATTTTGCATAACTTTATTTATATACATATTCATATGTGCTATTATTAATTTTAAAGCAGAAGCAGTATCCCTTTCATCTAAAATAAATATACTAAAAAATAATAATACTGCTTACTTAAAATCAAAATTTACAAAAATTAAACAATTATATAAATATAATTAACTCAAATTGCGCTCTACTTAAAATGAACAAAAAAGCCCATTGTCATCCTGAACGTAGTGAAGGATCTAATTTCTTAAAAAAGTCTTTTCTTTCAAAGATTAGATGTTTCGCAGGGCTCAACATGACAAAATATATTTAACTACGCAACTTGAGTTAATTAACATTCAGCTTTTCCTGGAGTTCTTGGAAAAGCTATAACATCTCTAATATTTTCCATACCAGTAATTAATTGAATCATCCTTTCTAAACCAAGACCAAATCCACTATGTGGAGCTGTTCCAAATTTTCTTGTATCTAAATACCATCCTAATTGATTTTTATCTATATTCATTCTATTAATAGACTCCATCAATTTATCATACCTATATTCTCTTTCTGAGCCTCCTATTATTTCTCCAATACCCGGAACTAAAATATCCATTGCAGCTACTGTTTTATTATCATCATTTTGATACATATAAAATGCTTTAATATCTCTAGGATAATTTGTTACTACTACTGGTTTTTTAAAATGTTTTTCTGTTAAATATCTTTCATGTTCTGATTGCAAATCTAATCCCCAATCTTTTACAATATATTCAAATTTTTTCTTTTTGTTTTTTGAACAGTTTCTTAATATTTCAAAAGCTTCTGTATAAGTTATTCTTTCAAAAGATGTTTTTGCAATAAATTCTAACTTTTCAATTAAAGATTGTTCTTCTCTTTCATTTTGCGGTTTTGTTTTTTGAATATCTGAATGTCTTTTATCTAAAAATTCTAAGTCTTCTTTACAATTTTGCAAAACATATTTAATAATATATTGCAAAAACTCTTCAGCTAAATCAATATTATCTTTAAGTTCATAAAAAACCATTTCAGGCTCTACCATCCAAAATTCAGCTAAATGTCTAGAAGTATTTGAATTTTCAGCTCTAAAAGTAGGTCCAAAAGTATAAATCTGACCAAGAGCCATTGCTCCAGTTTCTCCTGCTAATTGACCTGATACTGTTAAACTTACTTTTTTACCAAAAAAATCTTTTTTATAATCTACTTCAGATGATTTAGTCTTAGGAATTTTATCTAAATTAAAAGAAGAAACTGTAAACATCTCTCCTGCTCCTTCTGCATCACAACTTGTTATTATTGGTGTATTTAAATAAATAAAATCATTCTCATTAAAAAACTTATGTATTGCAAAACTTAATGCATTTCTCATTCTAAATACTGCACTAAATGTATTTGTTCTTATTCTTAAATGTGAAATAGATCTAAGAAATTCCAAAGAATGTTTTTTTGGTTGCAATGGATATTCTTCTGCTGATGATTTTCCTATTATATTAATTTTGTCTGCTAATAATTCTACGCTTTGATTTTTACCTTTTGATTTTTCTAAATTTCCTATTGCTTCTATACATGCTCCTGTATTTAATTCTTTTTTTATTTCTTCAGTAATTGAATCAGGATTTATAACTATTTGCAAGTTTTTTATTGTTGATCCATCATTTAAAGCTATAAAAATTACATTTTTACTATCTCTACATGTTCTTATCCATCCTTTTATAACATATTGCGTATTTAATTTAGGATTTTTTAAAATATTATTTATTCTGCTCTTCATTATTATTTTAAATTCTTAAAATTTCTTTAACTATACTAATCACCTTTGAAAATAAACTGATATTTGGTTTTAACTCTTTGATTATCAATTACTTTTTAGATACATTTTGACTTATCTCTCATATAAAAGTATATGAAGATGCGGAAAAAGATCATTGATGATCAGGTGGTTATGATTAATTTTTTTCATCTTCAAGTACAATTAGTATCCCAATTTATTATTTTATTAAACTATAACAAAATTTTATATTACTCATATATGAAGATGTATTTAAAATTGTTTTATTTTCAAGATAAAAGACTGATTATCAGAACATCTCATAGAGAGCAATATATAAGTTTATAAATTGTAACTTTTAAAATAATTTTAAAAAATCATATCACTCTTTTCTGGATATAATACATACTTATATATTATATTTTAAATTTATAAAATATACTTTTATCTAATTTTTTTATTATCTTAATTAATGGAATTGCTAGTAAATAAGTTGAATGAATTGAAAGTATATAATGTGTTAAAATACGGAAAAAATTCTTTCAAAGACCGATTGTTTAACTAAACTATAATTTCAATCGTGTAGTTTATTAAATTACATTTCCTAAATAGAAAGGATTCTGATTATTGAGCAGATTTGCGATTTAAAATTATTTTAAATGATTACTTTCTATTAATATGCTCGAAAAAAAGTAAAAGAAATAATACTTTTTTATGATTTTAATCAAAATTATATATGCAATCTAAAATATTTATTATGTCAAAGAAGAATCTATATATAAATTATTTACTATTGATGATTACTGGAATATCACTAATTACTTCATGCAAAAAAGGTTCCAAAGGAGGTGGAACTTCTTCTTCAAAAATCATAGAGAAAAAAATACAAAAAGTTCATAATACTTTAAATTCGGAGATCAAGAAAAACTCAAAAGATAAAAGAAAATTTAATGCTTCTAATTATGATATGGAATATATCAAAAATACATCTTTTGAAAATGTAGTATATATTTTAGAAGCTTTTGAAATTGCTAAGAAGAAATTTGATGAGCTAAAATTAGATAAGAGTAAAAAAGCTAAAGTTAAAAAACTAGAAAAATATTTAAATGAATCGATTATCGAGTTAAGAAAAAAAAATAAAGCAAGAATGAAAAAAGAAGAAGAAGATTTAAAAAAGCAGCAACAAGAAGAACAAAGAATAATTAAGGAAGCTGAAGAACAAAAAAAGAAATTAGCACAGCAAAAATTAGAAAAAGAAGCAAAAGAAGCTGATGCAAGAAATAAAATTGAAAAGTTGAAAAAAGAAAAAGAAGAATTAAAAAAACAACAAGAAGATGCGAAAAAGAAAAATGATTTAAATAAACAAAAAGAATTAGAAGAACAACAAGCTGCTTTAGAAAAGCAAGAACAAGAAGAACAAGGAATTATCGATGAATCTGAAAAAGAAAAAAATAAATTAGAACAACAGGAACAACAAGAACAAGAAAAAATTGATAATGCTCAGAAAACAGAAGAAAACTTAAGAAATCAACAAGTGAATTTGCAACAACAACAACAACAAGAGCAAAATATAATTGATCAAGAAAAGGAAGAAAAAGAAGAAAAAGAAGAAAAAGAAGAAAAAGAAGAAATAAACATAGAAATCAAAATTGAAAAACAATTTCGTAAACAAATCGAGTCTAAATTAAAAAAAGATAATACTTATAATAAATATATTAGATCTCATGCACTTAAAAAAGAGCATAGTATATTATCTTATGCAATAAAAGAAAGAAGATATAAATACGCTAAAACTTTAATAGATGAAGGTACAAAATTGAATATCATGAAATATAGGTATGGAATTAATATCAATGTTGTATTATATGAAATTATAGAAAATTACAATAAAATGTTAAAAACAACTAATAAAAATGATAAATGGAAAGAAGCAGAAAAAAAGAATATATTCGAAATATTAGTTGAAATGATAAATAAGAATCCAAAAATAATTAATGATAAAGTAGATAAAACTGAAAGGACATTAATTCATTATATGGCAGCTAAAACAAAGAAAAGTAATAAAAAAGAAAATGAATTTATTGATTTTTTAATTAATAAAAAAGCAGATCTAAACATTCCAAATAAATATAATGCTAGACCATTATCTGAAGTTTGGCTTTTTGAAAACTTTAAAAAATTAATTGATAATAAAGCTGATCCAGCTTTAGAGGTTGATGATATAGATTATAAAAAAATCATTACTGAATATCTAGCATATGAATATGAAGAAGATAGTAAAAATAGAATAGGGGAAATGCTAAAATATCTTTTAGAAAAAAACTATGAATTTGAAAAAGATACACAAACTTATTTAATAAAAAATGCTATTTCCTTTAATGATAAAGAATTAATTTTAAGTTTATCTAAAATAAAAATAATTGCAAATTTAGCTAAAAAAATAACACCAAAATTTGAAATAGATCATGAATTATTTAAAAAAGTTCTAATATTAAAAGACTCTGATGTAGTTAATGCTTTAATTGGCTTAAATGGAGTAATAATTTCTCATGCCTTAGAAGATGCAATTGAATTATATACCAAAAAGAAATTAGATATTGATATTATTAAAATTATTCTTAATAAAAGCAAAAGAACACCACAAACATTTAAATATGATAAAATCAATAATTATATCAAGCATGTAGAATTATATAAACTTTTAATTGAAGATGCTGACTTACCAAATTTGGCAATGGCTATTTATAAAAATTATGAAAATTTTGGAAAAAAAGATGAAAAAGATAAAGATAAAGGAGAAATAATACCTTTTGATAAAACTATGAAAGATATACTTGAAAAACTTTATGGAAAAGAGATTATAAGCGAATTATATCCTAATGATTTATGGAAAAAGCAAGAAAATGGTGCAATTACAAAAATTAAAAAAACTTTAAAAAAGAAAAAAGCTAAAAGAAAAAAATAATATGAAAAATCGATAAAATTTAGTAAATTTGCATTTAAATAAACTAAAAACAATTAAATTATTGATGGTTTTTATATTTAAATATTTATATGCAAAAACTCAATCTAAAGCAGAAACTAACTGGAAAACTAACATTTCAACAAATTAACTATATCAAGTTACTTCAAGTATCATCTTGTGATATGACTTCTAGGATAGCAAAAGAAATTGAAGATAATCCTGTTTTAGAACAATCTGAAAACTCTTCTGAAATAAATACTGAAGATTCTAGTTATAATATTAATAATAATAACTCCAAGGTAAATTATTCAAACTATAATGATATCAATTATAAAAATATACCTTTTTCTCAAACTTTTAGAGAGAAACTTATGCAACAACTTGAGTTTTTAGGTCTTAAAGGAAATGATTATAAAATAGGAAAGCATATTATAGGAAGTATTGATGCTGATGGTTATCTAAGAACTTCTTTAGATGATATTATTGATGAATTTGCATTTAATTATTATATAGAAATAAATCCTAAACAAGTTGAAAAGATGGTTAAATTAATACAAACTTTTGATCCTATTGGAGTTGGAGCAAGAAATTTAAGAGAATGTTTAGAATTACAATTAAATAAATTAAATAATGATATACTAAATGTAGATCAAAATGTATCTAAAACTGATTTATTTCCAAAAGAAAAGACCGATTATCAGAATATTCCAAAGTGGAAGCAATATAAAGAAGAAGTTAAATTATCAAAATTAGTTATCAAAGAATGTTTTCTAGATTTTGCTAATAAACATTATGATAAGATTGTAGAAAAACTAAATTTATCAAATAAGAATAGCTTAAAACCTGTTATCAATATTATCAAAAATTTAAATCCCAAACCTGGAAGAGCTTTTGCTAGTAATTCAAATAATAATACTTTTATTTATCCAGACTTTATTATTACAAGACGTGATGATAATTTAATTATTTCTTTATCTAAAGATAATATCCCAAATCTTAGAATTAATAAAAATTATGGGGATTTATCTAAAAAATCATCTTCCAATAATGATGCAAATATTTTTTTAAAAAAGAAATTAAATTCTGCTAAATGGTTTATAGATGCCATAAAACAAAGGCAAGCTACAATGCTTAAAACAATGAATGCAATTGTAAAATTACAAAAAAACTATTTCAAAGATGATGAAGAATGTAATCTAAAACCTTTAATTCTTAAAGATGTTGCTAATGAAATTAAAATGGATGTTTCTACAATTTCAAGGGTTGTTAGCAATAAATATGTACAAACTGATTATGGTATTCATCCTTTAAAATTTTTCTTTTCTGAATCTATTAAAACAAAAGATGGGAACGAAGTTAGTTCTAGAGAAGTCAAAGATGTTATTAATAATATTATTATAAATGAAAATAAAAAATCTCCTTATACTGATGAACAAATAACAAATCTTCTCAATAAAAAAGGTTATAAAATAGCAAGAAGAACAGTTTCTAAATATAGAGAACAGCTTAAATTGCCTGTTACTAGACTTAGAAAGGGTTTATAAACATAATATACTGCTTCCAATTGAAAAATATCTGATAATCGGTCATTATTCTTTAAAATCAAATGGTTTCAGATACATTTCATCTACGATTAAAGAACATTGCAAAATGAGTATCGAGCGTCAGATCAGCACTCTAAAATATCCGCAAAGCTAGATTTTTGGTAACTGTTCAGATACCCCTCTTTTCTATCTTATATACAATTTTGCAATTGTATATTTTGAATATAGATAATGCAAATTGCAATGTAAAGGAATGTTAAATTTATTTGATTTTTAAATTTTACCTAAAATTAGGGGGTATCTGAACAGTTACGATTTTTGTTACGCAAAATTAGTTTTGCAATACTCTCGATTAGTATATACTAAAAATATATGAAGATGTAGGAAGATATCATTGATACTCAAAATGATCTTTTTCCGCATTTTCATATACAAGTAGTATATATCAATTTTTCTAATTTTTGCTTTACTAACTCAAAAGCTAGTCCTTGGCATGTTAATAATTTATTAAATCCAAATTCTTCAAAAGAGACCCATTTATATGCATAATGTTCAGAATAGTCTAATGAAATATTAATTTTATTATTTAGTTTTAGATAATAAAGATATAACAAATATTTCCCATCATCTTTATTTTCACAAATGGCTTTTTCTAAAAAAATAAATTGTTTTTCTGATGTTTTAAGTTTTAATTCTTCAAATAATTCTCTTTTTAAGCAAGTTTCAGGTTCTTCATCAATTTCAATTTTACCTCCTGGAATTCCCCATAATTTATGTTGACCATCCTTTCTAGCTCTTTGTAATAAAATAATTTTTTTATCATAAACAATAAAACAAGTCACAACTTTAAGTTTTAAATTAGATAAATCTTCATCTAAAAAATCAGTATATATATTAGGATTACTCATATTAAATAGTTAAAATAAAAATACAATATTCTAAAAGTATATGAAGGTGTGGAAAAAAGTCATTGATACTCAGCGAGTTATGATTAATTTTACTTACATCTTCATGTGTAAGTAATATAAAATGTCAATTAATAAATAAACTATAATTAAATTTTTAATTAAGATAGAATAACATTTTTAAGATCAAATAAAATATCATTAATATCATTAATAGAATCAGCAGTAACAAGTTTTATTCTAAATTCTTTAATATTTTTAAACCCTTTTAAATAACCTGAATAATGTCTTCTTGTTTCTAGAATTCCTAACCTTTCTCCTTTCCATTCAATAGCATATTTCAAATGTCTTTTAATAATATCAATCCTTTCTTCTAAAATTGGAGGATCAGGAACTATTCCTGTTTTAAAAAATTCTTTAATATCTCTAAAAATCCAAGGACAACCTATACTTGCTCTACCTATCATCATCCCATCAACAGAATATTTATTTTTATATTCTAAAGCTTTTTCTGGAGAATTTATATCACCATTTCCAAAAATAGGAATATGAATATCAGGATGATTTTTTACTTCTGAAATCAAATCCCAATTTGCAGTTCCACTATATAATTGTTTTCTTGTCCTTCCATGAATTGTTAAAGCTTGAATTCCTATATCTTGAAGTCTTTTTGCTACTTCTATTATTTTTATTGTTTTATCATCCCAGCCTAATCTTGTTTTTACTGTTACTGGAATTGATACTTGTTTTACAATCTCTGCTGTCATAGATTGCATTTTAGGTAAATCTAATAAAATACCTGCTCCTGCTCCTTTGCATGTTACTTTTCTTACTGGGCATCCATAGTTTATATCTAATATTTCTGGTTCTTCTTTTTCAACAATTTCTGCTGCTTTTTTCATTGATTCTAAGTTTGCACCAAAAATTTGTATTCCCATGGGACGTTCATAATCATAGATATCAAGCTTTTGAATACTTTTTGCTGCATCTCTTATTAAGCCCTCTGAAGAAATAAACTCTGTAAACATTAAATCTGCTCCAAATTCTTTGCATAATGCTCTAAAAGGAGGATCACTAACATCTTCCATTGGAGCTAATAATAATGGGAAGTTTCCTAATTCTATGTTTGAGATTTTTACCAAAAATTAAATTGAAGATTTATTTTTAAAATATATATTTGTAGTTTGTAATTTCTTAATATAATAAGTTTTTTCCTATTATCAAACTTCAACTAGTTCCAATCCATAATAAGATGCTTCATCTTCTAATCCATAATAAGATGCTTTATCTTCTTCATCTTCTAATGATATCATATCTTTTATTTCTTGGCCCTTAATACTTCTAGATAAACAAAAACAACAATTATCAAAGCATATTAAACAAAAATTGCCCAGTTTTTTATAATGGGTTTTTAAAAAATGGGGTTTATATAATCCAGGATATAGTTCATCATGATATTTGCATAATATATGATCCATAATTGTTTTATAAGATAAATTTAATATTTCTTCTTTCTGTTTTTCATAATTCTTTTTGCATGGAATAATTGAAACTATTTTTCTACATATTTTTTTTGTACTTCTAAATGCTGGATCAACTAAATAGAGAGATAAAGGAATAATAAAAATTGAAATAGCCGTTATAATAAGAAGCAAATATATATATATCTTTTCATTACAATAGAGATAATAGCCAAAATAAATTAAAAATATTATTCCTAAAAATAAAATAACTCCTAATAATCGTAATAAATTGAATTTATAATTATTTTTTTCAAGATGAAGTATTCGATATTTTTCAATTTTTAATGATTTATTTTGTAAATAGCTATAATTTTTTGGAAAAGGATTACGCTTTTTTGAACCCAAAAAAATCTTTCTAAAACAAC
>PJEL010002880.1_pt1 | contig 15251 bp, 18 predicted proteins | sample 1853271 | NCBI WGS metagenome assembly PJEL01 (sample SAMN08108733, study PRJNA415343) | Invertebrate metagenome, whole genome shotgun sequencing project. | host: Globobulimina | place: Sweden: Gullmar Fjord | collected 2015-08 | reverse complement strand
CAGTTTGGTTATGATCTCTTCTCCAACCCTCCGTCATCATTCACACCCACAGGTAATGTGCCTGTAGGGCCTGATTATGTTATCGGTCCGGGTGACGGGATAAAGGTGACGATATGGGGGAAAGTTGAAGGAGCCTGGAGTGTAGTGGTGGACAGGGACGGAAATATCAGTCTGCCCAAAGTCGGCGTACTTGGAGTCACGGGGCTGACCTTTATGGAATTGAAAGACCTTATACATAAAGAGTTGAAAAAATACTACACTGGATTTCAGATGAATGTGAGCATGGGCGCCTTGAGGAGCATACGGATTTATATTATCGGGAATGCGGTAAGTCCCGGTGCCTATACGGTATCATCTTTTTCAACACTTATTAATGCACTCTTTGAAGCAGGCGGGCCGAGTCAAAAAGGGAGTATGAGGGACATACAGATAAAAAGAAATGGTGAAACAGTTATTCATTTTGATATGTATGATTTTCTGATGAAGGGTGACAAGACAAGAGATATAAGGCTAATGCCTGAAGATGTTATATTCGTCCCGCCCGTAGGGACGCTTGTAGGTATTGCCGGTCAGGTTAATAAGCCTGCCATCTATGAATTGAAAGAAGAGACAAGGATAACGGACCTCATTGCGATGGCAGGCGGTATAACTGCAACAGGAAATCTCCAGAGGATCCAGGTAGAGAGAATTCATGAAAATAAGGCCAGGAGTTTAGTAGATACCAGCTTTAAAGAGCTGAATGAAGAGGATGATTTGATTCTGCGTGACAGGGACATTGTGAAAATATTTCCCATAAACAACATGATTGTGAATGCCGTAACTCTGCAGGGAAATATTGTGAGGCCCGGAAAGCACCAATGGCATGAAGGCCTTAAAGTAAGTGATATATTGAAGGACCCTGAGAGTGACCTGATGCCTGAAACTTATTATGACCATGCCTTGATAGAACGTATTGTGCCTCCTGATTATCATAAAGAGATTATTTCTTTTGATCTTGGAAAGGCATTATTTGAAAAAGATGCGGAAGAAGACAAGTTGCTTACTCCGTACGATGTTTTAACCGTGTATTCCCAATGGGAATTTAAGGAAAAGCCTGTTGTAAGCATTGCCGGTTCTGTAAATAAACCCGGGAAATATGATTTTCAACTTAATATGAACATTTCCGATCTCATTAATCTGGCAGGGGGGGTCAAAAGATATGCTTATCTCAAAGCGGCGGAGCTGACAAGAGTGGAAATAACTCAGGAAGGCCCTAGGACAGAAAAAATAGTGATAGATCTTGAAGATATTTTTAAGGCTGACTCCAAGAGTAATATCCATGTTAAAGAGGATGATTACCTGTTTATAAGGACGATCCCTGAATGGAAGCTATATGAGACAGTGACAATTAGTGGAGAAGTCAAATTCCCGGGCAAGTATACGTTTCAAAAAGGGGAAACATTGTCATCCTTGATTGAGAGGGCGGGGGGATATTCGGAGAACGCGTATCTGAGAGGGGCAATATTTACAAGGGAACAGGTAAGGGAAATACAGCAAAAGAGCATTGATGAAATGATCGAAAGAATGGAGAGAAATATGATCGCCGAAGGGGCTGTACGGGTTTCTACCGCTTTGACCGGTGAAGAAGTGTCGGCGAAGAAAGTAGAGCTTGAGCAGCAGCAAAAATTCATTTCCTCACTTCAAGGAATTAAGGCAACCGGCAGGATGGCCATAAGGCTTATGCACCCCAGGCTGCTGAAAAACAGTGAATATGATATAGGACTTGAAGAAGGAGACATTATTCATATACCTGGAAAAAGCAGTATGGTTAATGTAGTCGGCTCGGTAATGTCACGCGGCAGTTTTATTTATTCCTCCAATCTTGATTACAGGGACTATATAGAGATGTCGGGCGGGGTCACAAAATATGCTGATGAAGACAGGGTATATGTTTTAAAGGTAGATGGTACGGCCATGAAGCTGAAAAAAGGCGCTGTAAAATGGAGCTCTTCCAGGTCACGGTGGGAAATGAGCGCGTTCAACAAAGAGAGTAAAGGGCTTGAGCCCGGCGACTCAATAGTCGTACCCGAAAAACTGGACCGGATTGCATGGCTGAGAGAGATCAAGGACTTAACAGCGATACTCTACCAGATCGCGGTAACAGCAGGTGTGGCGGTTGCTGTATTCTAGTGCTCAGGGAACTGCAGACAATGAAATATCGCGGGACATGGAAAAAAGGGAATAATGTATTTTAGTAAGCGCAATGCTTACCATATATTGTTCTTCTTCTGCCTGTTCTTCTCTTTCAGCTATTTCTCCAACCAGGTGTATGCTGCGGATGAACCCTTTACATTGACATCAAACTGGGGAGGCACGGGCCTCATGGAGATACCGACCGCAAGGATACTTACGGAAAACAGTTATCGCATGGGAATCAGTCAGATTGCCCCCTACAGGTACTACTACGGGGCTGTAAGTCCGTTGAAAGGGCTCGAAATAGACGGTAGGATAACCGAAGTACTGGATGTAGAGGTCGAAGGCGAGGTCTGGGGAGATTACGGTAATTATAAGGACAAGGCCCTGGACATCAAATATCAATTGGTCCCCGAAGGAAAATTCGTACCTGCCATTGCATTAGGAATTATGGACCCCCACGGAACACGTGTCTATTCGTCACAATATATTGCTGTCAGCAAGCAGATATACCCCTTTGACTTTACACTTGGCTTCGGCAACGGGAGGTATGGGAAAGTGCCTCTTTCAGGCACTGAAGATCTGAAGCTCGAATTATTTACAGATACAAAAGAGTGGATGAAGAATTCCCAGCTTTTCTGGGGAATTCAGTTTGTCCCTTCGGAAAAATATGCCTTTATGGTTGAATACAGCCCGATTAAATTCCACGAACAAACAGGGGACCCTGCGCAAGAGGAATTCTTTGAAAATCCTGTTCCTTCCAAATACAATTTTGGTTTCAGGTACAAACCCGCAAAATCGTATGAGATAGATCTAAGCTATCAGCGAGGCAACCGGATCGGGGTAAATGCGTCTATGATGTTTGATATCGGCAAGCCCCTTATTCCTATATACAACCTCATTTATAAACGAGCATCTATCGGCCAGAAGACACTGTCTGATAAGATTGCATGGACGTTGTACCATTCAGGTTTCAGTAATATAAGCGTGGATGTTGCAGGTGATGAAGTACTGATTTCAGCCCAGAATGACAAATATTTCTACAGCACAAAGGCGATCGGAGTGGTCCTGGAAGTAATCGAGTCCGGTTTGCCTGCAAATATTGAGAGGGTACATATTGTTCTTAAGGAAAAAGGGGTACCTGTTATTGAATTTACAGCTTTAAGAATTGATATAATGGATTTATTTGCTGAGAGAATAACGCTGAATGAATTTCTTCTTCTATCGAGCATGGGGACTGATGTGAAAGAAAACGCCCGTTCAAAGAGCAAGTATATAAAGCGATTGGCATTCGGATTAAAGCCGGACCTTGAGACATTTCTGAATGATCCATCGGGCTTTTTTAAATACAGGATCGGGATAAGGGCATGGACAAATTATTATCTCTGGCGGGGTGCTTCCTTTATCACTGGGCTTGCTACTTATCCTATAAATAATGTATCTACATCTAATGACACTCTCTCCATACCTGTAAGGTCGGACCTTGTTCTGTATAAACAGGAGAATTTCACCCTTGACAGACTTATGTTTGAGCAGGTGGAAAGGCTGACCCCCGGGCTGTACGGAAAATTTTCAGCAGGGCTTCTTGAAGTCCAGTATGCCGGAGTTGACGGGGAGCTCATGACTCCCTTGTTTGATGGAAGAATACTCTTTGGTGTGAGCGGCAGCGCGGTCAAGAAAAGAGACCATCAAAAACCGTTAGGCCTGGAGCAGGACAATGTCAAGGACGTTTATACAACGGCATTTTTTAATACGCGTTTTAACCTTCCGGAAGAAGAAATTACGCTGGATATAAAGGCCGGAAGATTTTTGGCCGGGGACAATGGTGTACGTTTTACTATATCAAAACATATCAAAGGCGTGGTCCTCCAGGCATGGTATAGTGTTACAGATACATCTATTTTTAGTGATCAATATAATAATGGATATCATGATAAGGGGATAGGCATTTTGATACCTATGAGAACGTTTACAGGGACCGATTCCAAGTCTGTTTACAGGTACTTATTATCTCCATGGACAAGGGACACTGGACAGGATATCGACCATTTTAATACCTTGTTTGATTATGTTGGAAGAAATACTAAAGTTTTTCTTGACAAAGACGAAAACATTATGTATAGATAATTATTAGGAATAATAATAAAAACTTTTTAAACCTTTTAAAGGAGGTAAGGAATGAGAAAGATTTTGGGTTTTGTATTAGTTTTTGCAGTTCTGTTTTTGGGTGCAGGATTTGTAATGCAGGCTAATGCTGAGACAGCAAGTGTTGCTTCAGTACAGGCTGCTGAGGCTATTGCTGAGAGCGCCGGCGGTGAGTTTGTAGCTGGAGCGACTGCTCCTGCTCTTTCAGGCACACAGGTAGCATTGCCAGTACTGGAAGAGGCAACGGGTTCTGTCCTTGGGCATATTGTGGCTGAACAGGCCGCACTTGTTACTACACTTGAAGCAGCAGGGTATGTAGAGGTTGCATCCGCAGTTGCTGCTATTGAGGCTGGTGCAGCAGCCGGTGCAGTTGCCGGTGCAGGCGTTGTTGCCGGGACCACAGCAGCAGCAGCCGGTGCAGTTGCCGTTTCAACAGCCCTGGTACTCGAAGGCACGACCGGGACTACAGGCCATCATTAAAACGCAGGTTTATTTCAAGCAAATTAAAAAGGGCTGTTTATACAGCCCTTTTTTACTTTCTCCCCATGTATAGAATACTCACATTCATATGTATATTTTGTATTGTAACAGGAACGGTACGCGCTGAAGAAAACAGCGGGGAAATAGATTTGATTCTTTCTTCCGCAGAAGACTTCTTTTTATCCTTAAGTGAAGGAGAGTATGAGACGTCCTGGGACTTGTTATCAGAGAAATCACGTGCAAGGATCATAGATGACGTATACAGATCTTCTCTGAAGATGAACAAAAAGACAACCAAAGATGATATTTTGAATAAATTCAGTAAGAAAGGCGTTTTTTTTAAAACGTACTGGAACTCCTTCCGCAGTACATTTAATACTGAAATTGTTTTAGAGCAGAGTCTCTGGAAAATGGGCAGTATAGAAAAAGAGAGAGCTGAAATTATTATATCTTACCGGAAATCGGACCAGCCTGCGATACTGAAAATGCTCAGGGAAAACAATAAATGGAAGGTAGGCATTGCAGAAACATTTTTTAAATGGAAACCCTGGAACTGGCGTTTTTATAAAGAATATTTATAAGCTCATTTTGCCTTGACAGAAGACAGGCAGTAATATTAGAATCTTATTGATTTTCGATTTCTCCACAAACATTTCCACATCAGGAGGTAACATATGAAATTAGTAGCATTTGTGAGTGATTACAAGATGACAGTAGACACTCTGGACCGGTTGAAACCTGAAAAATTAGGCATAATACTTGTTGAGAACGGTGTTTACCATGCCACCTCAAAGGAAAATGGTAATGCTTCTTCTCTCCTCAATTACTCTGCTGATTATTATGTGCTTCAGGAAGATCTTGAAACAAGAGGGTTTACTGCGGAAAATGTAGTTGATGATAAAGTCAAGGTTATTAATTTTGGTGATGTTGTTGATTTAATGTTTAACGAATACGATAAAACTGCCTGGATATAGGAGGATAAAGGATATGGGAAAACTTACGATTGGTTGTTTTTCTTCGCTTGTTGGCTCGATGAGTCTTGATTTTGCGGTAAAACTCTCAGGTGCAGCACTCGAAAAAGGTCACAAAGTAGACCTCTGGGTCTCAGGTAATGGAACTATGATGTCTATAAAGGGTCAGAGGGCTTTTAAAGATTATTCATCCCTTGAGAAACCATTGCAGGCGTTGATGGAAAAAGGGCTTAATGTAACGGCATGTGAGGCTTGTGCGGAGTCCAGGGGTTATCATGAGGATAATACACTGGAAGGCGTTAAAAGATTCAGCATGGACTGGTACCTCGGCAGCACTTTTGATGCTGACAGGGTCCTTCATATAGGAGGTGAATAAAAATGGCAGAAACTAGACTCGGATTCGTTGTTCAAAGACTCGGTTATAAAAGTGAAAACCCAAAGCTTGCGCTTACTCATGCTATAGCGTCTCAGAGTGTTGAGATTTATCTTGAAGACGGAGATGAAGTAATATGTGACGTAGCCTTCGTTGGGGATGGTGTTCTGAACTGCAAGAAAGACCAGAAGGCTGTGGATAACTATGATCTCAATAGTACTGAGTCACACGTTAAGATGGCCCTGCTCTGTGACATGAATATCTATGTATGCAAGGAAGACCTTGAAAAATTTGGAATGACTGAAGAAGATATTGTAATGAACGCGGAAGAAATAGGCGGAGACATGGATGTTCAGGTTGTACCGTATGAAAAAATTAATGAAATGATGGAAGAAGTGAACCATCTTCTTTTCTTTTAATAAATAATTAACACAGGAGGCAACAATGGCTGATTTAAAGTCACAGGAACCAACACAAGTACTCGACGTATTAGGAAGAGTATGTCCTTATCCCCTCGTAATCACTAAAAAGACCATCGAGAAAGCATCAAACGGTACTCTTCTTAAAGTGCTCTGTGATGCACCGGCATCTGCAGAGGATACTATTCCTAAGTACTGCGAAAAGCAGGGTTTTCCAATGGAATTAATCAAAATCGAGGATAAAGGTTATTGGGAGATTTTCATCCAAAAACCATAAGACTGATTTAAAATAATGAAAAAAAAGGCGTTCCGAATATTCGGAACGCCTTTTTTATTGTCTTTTTTGTAATATTACATTTCTGTAATTGTAATAGATTCTTGCGGACAAGATTCTACACAAGTCAAACAGTTAGCACATTCTGAAGCCTGATAAGGATCAGATTTTCCATCAGTAATCTGGAAAACTTCAGACGGGCAAAGATTTACACACTCTTCACAGCCATCACATTTTTCAGTATCAACCTGAACATCAATCATGTTTTAATTCCTCCTCTCAAATATTAACTTCCATAGAAATGCTTTTTCTCGCTTCTAATGGATTCTACCTAATAACTATTTTAATCTCCTCGACTTAATCGTGTCAACATCTATCTTATTCGTCAGTTGTTATAAGGGTAACCCCTACATAACTATGACAATTATTGCATGAAGTCTCTTGGTCATGGCAATCCAGACAAGATTCCTCTTCATCCTCTGTAGCTACAATAAGCTGCGGATTATGCGTACCTGTGACCAGATTAGGATGGTATGCCTTCCAATAATCCAGACCTGTCAGGCCGCTTTTGAAGATTGAACCTACAACAGGAAAGCTGGCATAAGGATTAACCAGTTTTGTACCTTCGGATGTTACAGAGTCCGTATGTGACTCTGGCGCATCGCCATCAATAACAATCGTCATCGGACTCGTACCCTCTTCACCTCTAACTGGCTTATCTACCTTGGTGCAACCAAAAGCTATCAGAAGCAGTAGCAAAAGAGGTATAAGTATTTTGAAATTTGAAATTTGAAATTTGAAATTTGTCATTTCTATACTCCCTCCTTTGCACCCATTACCAGGGCATTGCTTATAAGCTGATGGATACCACCGACTTCTTCCATCTCAAACCCGTAGATTGGGAATACTTTCGTGAACTGGGCCTTGCAGATAGCACAGATAAGGGCAAAGAAGTTTGCTCCATGCGATTCTCTTATTTTGTGATACGTCTGCATTCTTGGCATAGCGCCCTTTACCCGGATGTCTATTACTTCGTCAGTCAGTACACCACCGCCGCCGCCGCAGCAGAATGTTCTTTCACCCATTGTATCCGGGTCCATTTCAACATACTTATTGCAGCAGGCCTTGATCAGTTCCCTCGGAATCGTAAACTGGTCACCCGGGGTACCTCCGATAGTAGTTGCCCTAGCAACGTTGCATGAGTCATGAAAAGTAACAACATGTTCATCATTGGCCGATTTATCAAGCTTTAAGGCACCTTTTTTGACAAGGTTAAGTGTAAAGTCACAGATATGCTGTGGTGACTTCACCTTGAGATAATCAAATGGTCCGTTAAGTGTATTGCTGAAGCTATAAAGCACTCTCCATGCATGTCCGCATTCTCCGGCAATGACATGTTTTACTTTGAGGGCTTTTGCAGCATCCCAAATCCTTTTGTTAATGGTCTTCATGTGGTGGTAATTACCGACGAACATACCGAAGTTTCCACCTTCGGAAGCATGGGTGCTGAGAGTCCAGCTTATCCCTGCCTGGTGAAATACCTTTGCGTAACCTTCAAGAGAATAGATGTGCGGTTCAGCAAAGAAATCAGCAGAAGGAGTTACGAGTAAGACATCCGCGCCTTCAACATCAACAGGCAGTTTAACCCCTATGTCAGTAAGCCCTTGGTCTTCTTCCAGTTTTTCCTCGATCTCTTCTTCAACAAACTCCCATGTGCTTTTCAGTGCGACAGGGATCATGCCTAGATTGTTTCCTAAAGTTTCGGCCTTGTTCACGATCTCAAGGTTATACTTTGAACCGATTCCGAGTCCCTGCAAGATCTCTCTTGCTGCCATTGTTATTTCAGCTGTATCAATGCCGTAAGGACAGAAGACAGAACAGCGTCTGCATTCCGAACATTGGTAAAAGTAGGTAAACCACTCATCCAGGAGTTCATCGGTAATCTCAACAGCACCTGCCAGACCGCCGAAGACCTTTCCTGCCGGGGTAAAGTACCTTCTGTAAACACTTCTCATTAATTCCTGCCTGTAGACAGGCATATTTCTGGGATCACCGCTGCCAAGGAAGTAGTGGCACTTGTCAGCACAGGATCCGCATCTGACGCACGAATCAAGAAAGACTCTCAGCGATTTGTATTTATTAAGCATTTCCCCCATCTTCTCGATGAATTTCTCTTTCAAGTCAGAAGGCTTTTCTCCGGGGAAACCCAGCTGTTCCATCAATTCCGGCTTTGCGCGAAACTGTTTTATATCTTTGGTTGCGCCGGGTGTAATTTTTGGTGTTATGATCTCTCCAGTTAGTTCTGGAGCTTTAACGTCTGCCATTTTTATATCTCCTCTCTAAGAGTCGTAGTTATGCCCAGGGATTAACGTGTCTAACTTCCCTTGGATTATCAAGCTGTACCCTTGCAGGGCTTACAAATACACCCCATGAATGCATCAGCTTGCTGAACGGGAAGTATACAAGAAGTACCAGTACCAAACTGAAATGTATCAGAAACAGGGTGCTGTCAGGCATTTGTGTTGGGCTGAACGTAACCAGTCCGTATACAAACGCCTTTACATCAACAAGGTTTACTCTTACAAAGTATTTCAGTAGTAATCCTGTGAATCCTATAGATATAATCAGTACCAGCACAAAGTAATCAGCAAACAGCGTGATGAGTGCCAGTCTTTCGTTGGTAAATCTTCTGATTATTAGAATCAATAAAGCTACAGGGAAAATGAGACCTGCCCAGATACCTATATTCTGAAAGAACATAATACAACTGTTAACAGGATAGGTGAAGAACCTGAGATGTCTTAAGACTATTAATAAGAATGATACATGGAAAATCCATCCGCCAACCCATAATATTTTTTCTGTTGTCCCGCCTTTTAAAAGACTTCTGAAAAAAAGGATTTCAGGAATCATTCTCATAACAACACCCATGGTTGTCTTTGGAGCAGGAGTAACAGGTATTTTCAATGGAGACGGGGTTTTGAAATATAAGATGACCTTATTCACAAATCCTAAAACAAATACTGCAGCTGCTACATAAGCGAGGAGGTTAAAGACACTGCTGAGTCCGTTCATACAAAAAAGCCCCCCTTTAAGGTTTAGCCTAAGGTTATAGAATTAACGATAGCCCACCGGAGTGGGCTATCAATGTACATCAACTAAATGGACTATTGTGATTTATACGCAACCAGTTGGTTTTGGAAGCCCAGCATATCTACATGCCTGCTTAGCAGGGCCGGCTGGATAAAGCTCATAGAGATACTTGGTGCTGCCTTTTTCTTTACCGTATTTCTTTTTGAGCTCTTTTGTCAGGATTTTGATCATGGGAGCGATCTGGTATTTCTCAAAATAAGTTCTCAGGAACCTGATTACGTCCCAATGTTCGTCACTTAAGTCAAGACCGTCTTCTTTTGCCATTGCACCGGCTACATTTTCTTCCCATACAGACCAGTCTGTAAGGTATCCTTCTTCATCAACATCGTATGATTTTCCTTCAACATCTAGTGTTGCCATTTTAATGCTCCTTTCTTAAATAACAGTTTTGGTATCGCCCTTATAAAGCGGAAGCTGATTCAAGAAACATCTTGAATTATCTAATTGGTTTTAATGTAGATTGAAAAATATAATACATACAACCCTGTTTGGTCAAATAAGAAAATTTTATAAAGCCTTTATATACGCTAATGAATTTCAGATACATATATTTTATCAGTATTTACAACTATCCATAATATAAGATATATAATGGATCTGAAATCACTATTACGTTGAAAAGATTATCACAAAATAAATAAATAAACAAGTTAATATTGGGCCTTGAAAAATTGAAAATTGCTTTAGTTGATTATTTTTGTTAGTGTAATGTCAAATTAATACTCCGTTATTGGGACAAGTTGGTATTTAACTTGATTTTTTAAGCAGTTAAGAAGTTAATAGCCTTTCACATACAAGATATATATGGTTCGAAATCTAAGTATAATATTGATTGTTTTTTTATATCTAGTTCCACTATATCAAAATAATCCCGGTTCTTCTATTGAAGGTGAAATGAGCAGCAGGACTTTACTGGAAAATGACGGAACCGTCCGGGAATTCAACGAAGGACCTTATTATTCAGAAAGCTTTGCTGTTGATGAGATTCAGGATATTTATTCACATGTCTCTTCTATAACACCTGCAGGCAATAATAAGATGGCCTGCACCTGGTATGCCGGATCAAGAGAAGGGGCAAAGGATGTATCTATATATTTTGCGATTTATGATGAAATAAAGGGCCTCTGGACAGATCCGGTCATTCTGGTCAATCGAAGCCGTGCTTCGGAAGAATTGGACCGCTATGTTAAAAAAGTCGGGAATGCCCTTATATTTAATGACAGTAGAGGTAATTTATGGCTTTTTTATGCGACTGTTACCGTAGGGGGCTGGTCAGGGACATCTATTAATTATATGATTTCCCAGGATGAAGGAGAAACATGGACAAAAAGCAGGAAGATGTTGCTAAGCCCTTTTTTCAATCTTACAAATAACGTGAAGAATAAAGGTATAAATTTGAACGATGGGTCGATACTTCTTCCTGTATATCATGAATTTCTCAAGAAATACTCTCAAATGGTTCGGATACGGCCGGGACATAACGGGATTAGTTATGAAATACAAAAGGCAACTCGTGAAGGTAAGGCGATTCAGCCCTCATTGATTTTTGATGAAAGCAAAAATCTAATTGAAGCTTTTTTCAGGAATATGGGTCCGGAGGGTAACAGATATATACTGACTTCGAATAGTGATGACCTGGGTGAGAGCTGGTCGGAATTAACGGATACCACTCTTCCCAATCCTAATGCGGGATTTGATATGATAAGGCTTAATAATGGAGCATACCTCGGAGTTATCAATAACTCATTTAACGACCGGGGCAATTTGAGCATGATGATATCTTACAACAATGGAAAAACATGGAAAGTGCTCAAGGTATTAGAAGACATTTATAAAAATGAGTATTCGTATCCATCCATAAGCCGGAGTAACAGTGGATTGTACCATGTTAGCTATACATACAACAGGCGAAGAATCAAGCATGTAGTCTTTAATGAAGCCTGGGTAGAAGAGAAGGGGGATTCGGTACATTAAAGAATATATCCAATATCTGTTTCCTGTAATGCTTGTAATCTGGATTGTATCCGGGATTGTCCGGCGTACGTGTCTGAGCATGTTTCCGGTCAGGACCAGTATGTCTTTTATAATACCGGTCTCAGCTGTTATTGCTCTCTTCCCTTTATCCGGAATCTCGTTTTCAGATTATATTCTTTCTTTGAATCCCTGTTTTTCTATCGGAACGATAGCGTATTTCATTATTCTCCTCTGGAAAAGATTTGCTGATGAGCCACTGATATCAGAGCGTAATATGGTCCTGTTTGCAGCCTGGAATGTCGTGGTCTGCCTATTCTTATATACATCGTATCTAGGATTTGTTGATATTGACCTTTATCCCCTTGGATATGGGTTCTCGTTCCTCTTTGTTATTGTTGCGTGCCTGACAGTCCTGCTTGTACTTTTAAAAAACCCGTTATCATATGTTTTTATTTCATATATCGTGGCATACGACCTTAACATGTTGATTTCTCAAAATTATTTTGACTATATAACTGATACCCTGCTTTTTTTTATATCAATCGGGATACTAATCGAATTTTTAGTATCAAGGTTTAGAGGGAAGAACTGCACAACAGTCTGCCGGAGTACCGGGAGCAACGGAGTATATGACTAATGCTTCAGGAAATTGATACAGCCATTTTTTATTTTATTAACAATTCATTGCATATCAGCGCAATTGATCCTGTCATGATTTTCGTAACAAAAAGGCCGTACATTATTTTTGCTATCGCAATGTTGCTTATTACACCTAAATACCGCTCCAGGCTAATAATTCCCTTTGTTCTTTCTTTGATCGCTTTTGGACTTAGTGATTTAACAGGTAATTTTTTTAAACACTTTTTTGAGAGAGAAAGGCCCTTTAAAGTCCTGGAGCATGTAAGCCAGCTTGTCTCAGCGGGTTCATTCAGCTTACCTTCAAATCATGCAAGCAATGCATTTGCCTTTGCAACAGGAATTGCCTTTTCATTCAGAAGAGTTGCCCTTCCGTTTCTGCTTATTGCTGCTATTGTGGCATTTTCAAGGGTTTATGTTGGTGTGCACTATCCTTCAGATATTTTTGCAGGGAGTATTCTTGGTGCCACAGTTTCTTTAGTGATCTTCGGAATTCATCGTTGTGTCAGGAAAACCAATGATAACAAGTAATGTTATTTTGAAGGGGTAAAAGTCTATATATAAGAAAACAGGGTTTTTATTTTTTGCTCCTGTTATATTTTGCTGTTATTTCATAAGAAATACTGGCATGATTGGCGACAAGATCGCTGCTTTTATTTTTGCAGGCCATTTTGCCCTTTACTGTTTTCTTACGTTGCTTTATCTGCTTTTTAATAATTGATGTTAAGTCAAACCCACCTTCTTCACAGGTTTTTATCATACATTCCATAATAAAGAAAGCGTAACTGGATGGAAATATGTTGACTGTACGTTCCATGAGGATCGGATTTTCAGCATTATGATAGTACGTCATTGAAATGACCATTACTGAGACTGTCGGGAAGCGGTCGGAAATAAGCCCTGCTTCAATTCTGGCTTGTTTTTTTGCCTCCATTTTCGTTATATAATCTTGTCTTGTTGACATAATTTATTTATTCCTTAAATTTGTAGAGATGTATTAATGCCTGATTTCTCTAATTCCTTTCATAATAATAGAAAAACTGTAGGACCTCAGAAATGAAAAAGGCCACTACGTTAAAGTAATTGTGACCTTTTATTCGGAACAAAACTCTTACAGTTCTGCATTATAACACTTTTTTCAATTTTTCGCTTATAGATTGAAAATGTTCTATTTAATCAAGCTGTTTGGATGTGGTTGTTCAGTAAAAAGAGGGGGTTCTATTGATTGCCTGTTTAAGATACAAATATTAAAGGATATGTAGCATAATAAGAGGGTGCAGAGAGAATAGAGTCGGTAAAATAATGATTTCAAATATTAAGCAATATTTAGTTGTATGGCTCATTGCGAAGATCCAGAAATATGGTCCGCGTAAAGTTGATGTTTTGGGTAAGACCTACGAGATTTCAAAGGAGGTATTTAATCCGAAATATTATTACACAAGCAAGTTTATGGCAGAACATATCAGGATCATGCCAGGGGATGTTGTGTTGGATATGGGGACCGGGTCAGGGATTCAGGCAATTACTGCAGCAGAGAAAGCTTCAGAGGTTATCGCAATAGATATTAATCCGGAAGCTGTTGAATTTGCTGGGAAAAATGTTCAAATAAATGGTTTAAAGAGTATTGTATCAGTAATTCCTGGGGATCTTTTTATGCCATTGGGGCCGCATCACAAGTTTAATGTTATACTTTTTACTCCTCCTTATTTGGAAGGCAAACCAGAAACGGATTTTGAGCATGCCCTGTTTGATTCAGACAAAAACCTGATCAGGCGTTTTTTTAGAGAAGCAGGGGAGTTTCTTAAGCCGGATGGGTATGTTCAGATGCTATATTCATCTATGTCAGGGTATGAGCAGGCCATGCAGATTGCGGAAGAGTACGGATGGAGGAACAGGTTGGTGGCCCGGGAGGAGACTTTTACGGAAGTCTTTTTTATTTATAAGTTTACCCTTGCTTAAACGGGTTTACATAATGCGGGTATTGTTTCTTAAAATTATTTAACTCGATATTTTTATTTTAATATGCATCTATCTTTAGATATAGTTAATATCTTTAGCTCATATAGTACTGCGTTTAATGTATTGAAAATTATTTTAAGAAACAATACCCGCATTATGTAGATACACATTGATTAAAAAAAGAAAATACATAGGAGACTATTGAGAGCATGAAAATTGGGATTATGTCTGATTCACACGATCATATTGAGAATATTAAGGAAAGTGTACGGATATTTAAAGAGAGAGGGGCAACTTATGTCCTGCATCTTGGTGATTATGTAAGCCCTAATGCAGTCAAGGCTTGCAGGGGCATTGAGCTTGTAGGGATTTTCGGGAATAATGATGGAGATGAATTCAGGCTTGTTTCAGCTTTTAATGCTATAGATGGCGAGGTAAAGGGTGATTTTCATGAATTTGAGGAAGATGATCTGAAATTTGCCTGTTATCATGGAACTGAATTACAAATAAAAGATGCCCTGGTTGAATCAGGTAATTTTAATGTGGTTGTTTATGGACATACACATGAACCTGAGAATGAGACAGTCAGCAATACATTAGTCCTTAATCCCGGGACCGTGCATGGTTTTGGGGGCAACGCGACAATTATGATATTTGATACTCAAACAAAAAGAGCAGAGTTTATTAATCTGTAA
>PJEL010002879.1_pt1 | contig 15251 bp, 16 predicted proteins | sample 1853271 | NCBI WGS metagenome assembly PJEL01 (sample SAMN08108733, study PRJNA415343) | Invertebrate metagenome, whole genome shotgun sequencing project. | host: Globobulimina | place: Sweden: Gullmar Fjord | collected 2015-08 | reverse complement strand
CCAGAGCAGCAGGTTGTGCGCCTGCCCGGCGCGCCCGGCATCGCTGGTCCAGGAGGCCTGGTAGGTGGCGCTGGCGCCGTGGCGCAGCAGGATCACGCCAGCGACCATCTTGCCGTCACGGCGCGCCGTGAGCGACAGCTGCGCCTGCGGGTCCGCCGCGGCGATGGCGCCGATGAAGTCGCCGGAAGGGCCGACGAAACGCTTCTTGCGGCGAAAGGTGTCGTACAGCAGCAGCGCGGCCTTGCGCTGCCGGTCCTTGCTGTCCCGGGAGATGTCGACGCCCTCGCGCTCCGCCTTGCGCAGGGCGGAGCGCCACTTGCCGTGCAGTCCCGCGAGCAGTGCCTCGGGGTTTTGGCGCAGGTCGAGCCAGCTGGAGGCGTAGCCGGTGACCGTGCGGCGCAGTCCCTGGGCTTCCAACAGGGCGGCGCTGCCCGGGTCGTCCGGCAACTCCGGCAACCAGGAGAGAAAATCCGTCCGGCCGCTGCGATAGCGCCGGGCGATCGTCTTGCAGACGGCTGCGGTCTGCGGATCCTTCAAGGGTTCGATGAGCCAGACCGGCCCGCGCAGGATGCGGGTTATGCTGATAAAGCCATAACGCTTGCGGAAAGCCTGAACCAGGGCCAGCGGCCTGTCGCCGGCGCGCAGCAGGTGGCGTTCGATGGTCTGTCCGTGCTGCGCCGCGACCGCTTCGCCGTAAGCCCAGGACTGTTCCAGACTGCTCTTGCCGGCTTGCCGGAAGAGGTCGTCCCACTGCGCCCTGGCGCAGTCCTGCCAGGTCGGCTCTTGGTCGGTCTCTTCGTAGGGTTCAGCCAGCATGGCCGGCAGTTTCCCGGTTTTCCGCCGCGGCGGCAACGGCTAGTGTTGCGCCATGACCCAGCAGACCAGCGGCCCCGATAGCATCCACGGCCATGTCATTCCCAAGCGCCGCTTCACGCGCTGGGCGTTGTATTATTTCCTGCTGTATTTCTGTCTGCCAATATTGGCGCTGGGCGCCCTGGTGGACGCGCTGCTCTACCTGGTCTTCACCGGTATTTTCGGGCGCTGCTACGCGCTCTTCTGTCTCTTCGGCTGAACGCCTAGACAGTATCCAGTCTGCGCCGGCCTTTGTCGGTCAGGGAGACGGAATTCACCCCGGGACTCACCTCTGTCGTGCGAATCCAACCATAGCCGCGGCATTCCTCCAGTGTGCGCGAGAGGATCGTGCCGGCAGCGGATTCGATGACCGCGATTTCACCCGACATGCGGAGCAGTTCGAGCACAAGCTGCTGTTGGGGAAGAAGTTGGGACACGGGAGGGGAGAGTTCCTTGAGCGGTTCTGCGAGACCTGCCGCCTTCATCGACGGCCGCTCGCCCGGAGCTTGCGCTACAGGCTACCCGCATCGCGCGCCGGGCACCAGAGATCGTCATCGCAGGCCCTGGCCCGACGCCCGAAGGCGCCGATGCTCAAGAGCTTGGGATAGGCCGTCTCAGTGCGTCATACCGTCGGCAAGGACACGACAAAGTTGGCTGACCGCCTCTTGGTGGCGGTCGTTGGAAATGCGCGTGAAATTACGCGCCAAGTCGAGACACATACGTTGGCGCTCGTTCAGGCGGCCGCTTTCAGTGTCCATTCCTTCGTAGAAGAAGCCGATATCCACGCCGAGAACCCGCGAGATCTCAAACAACCGGCCCGCCGATACGCGGTTGATGCCGCGTTCGTACTTGTGGGCCTGCTGATAGGTCACGCCAATCATCTCCGCGAGCTGCTGCTGGGTCAGGCCCAACATGGTACGCCGCTCGCGAATCCGCTGACCGACATACTTCTCAACGCCTTGGATGTTTTCAGACACCGTTTCCACTCGATCTCACCATTGCAGTTATGGGTTCATCACATAGTGAAGAGAAACTAAACAATTCAATTGAGTTGATATAATCACTTTATTGGGTAAATAACACAAGAGGTTTTTCGCCAGTCCAGAAAATCTCTTGATGACGGCCGCCGTCTCCTGCGCGCGAACGGCTGTCGTGGAAATGCAGTTTCGAAGATAAAACCAAGAATAAAAACAATTGGTTGCACCTTTTTTGGGCGGTCGGCTCCGGGCCCTCGGCGCCGCTGTGTCGGTCAGAGAAAATCAATCTAAAGTACCATACAGTGCAGCGGCACAATCCAGAGGCGCTGGGCCTGGAGAAACCTGCGGTCGATGTCATCTAACCTCAGGGCTGCCTGCGGCCTTACAGGGAAGCTGCGAAAGTTCCCGCTTAAGAGGAATTAAACGACTGTGAATCCCCTTTTCACCAGGGTCAAATAAGGGACGTCTGGCGACAAGCTGTCCCATACTTGACCCAGAGCGACAGCCAAGGTCGCCTGCGCGCGGGACAGGGGGCTTCGCGCCCGGCTGACTGACAGGCGCCGGCTGGACCAAAGGGGCCGCTCGGCTATCGCAACAGGGCTCAGGGGAGGCTGGACTTGGATCAGCCCAGGCAGGCGGGACGCAGCCTGAAAATAGCGGTCGCACAGATCGAGGCGTCGCACGGCGACATGGCCGCGAACCTGCAAAAACACCTCGACGTGATCGATGCGGCACGGGCCGGCGGCGCCGACACGGTGCTGTTTCCGGAACTGTCGCTGACCGGTTACTGCGTCGGCGAACAAAGCCTGGGGCTGGCAATTCCGCGCGATCACGCGATGATCCAGCGGCTTGCCGAGGCCAGCCAGGACATATGGACCGTCGTCGGATTTATCGAAGAAGGCATCGCCGCCCAGGTCCACAATTCTCTCGCGGTGCTGCGCGACGGCGCGGTCACCTTCCTGCATCGCAAGCTGAACCTCGCCACATTCGGGAAGTTGGAAGAAGGTAAGCACTTCGCCGGGGGGCGCTATCTGGAAACCTTCGACCTCGGCCCGCGGTGGCGCGCCGGCGCTTTGATCTGTGCCGACTGTTGGAACCCGGCGCTGGTGCATCTGGCGGCGGTCCAGGGCGCGACGCTTCTGCTGTTGCCGGTCGCTTCGGCGCTCGACGTGGTGGGCGGCGAGTTCTCCAACCCTCTCGGCTGGCAGCGGATCCTCGACTTCTATGCCATGGTCTACGGCGTCCCGCTGGCCATGGCCAACTTCGTCGGCGATCAGAACGGCGCCCGCTTCTGGGGCGGCAGCCGCATCCTCGACCCCTTCGGCACCACTTTGGCGCAGGCAGGTGACGGCGAGGAGCTGATCTTCGCCGACCTGGATTTTCAGGCAGTGATGACCGCGCGTTACCATCTGCCGACGCTGCGCGATTCGAACCTCGACCTGGTCTATCGCGAGCTCGGGCGCTTGACCTGGCAGATTGGCGTGCCACCGGAAAGCCGTAAGGTCTAGTTCCACGGCCTGCCGCGAGTGGACCCGGGCGCCATTGTCCCGGGACGACTTCCGGTTATGCTGTCGCTGAAGGGCGCAGGGTGCCGCCGAAGCGCAAAGACGCGAAGGGATAGAAAACGCTGTGGTGGGCGAGCAAGGCCGCGAGGCGCAGCAGAGTTTCGGGTTTTTGCTGCTGCCGGAATTCTCGATGCTGGCATTCAGTTCGGCGGTGGAACCGTTGCGGGCGGCGAACCGGCTGTCCGGCGAGGCGCTCTACGACTGGACCATCCTGACTGCCGACGGCCAGCCGATCGACTCTTCCAGCCGTATGCACCTGCTGCCCGATGCCGCGCTGGACGGCAGCGGGCGGCTCGACTTTCTTTTCGTTGTCGCCGGCCTGGAGGTGCAGCGTCTGCGCGACCCCGGCGTTATCGCCGTGCTGCGCCGCCTGGCGCGCAGCGGTTGCCGCCTCGGCGCGCTGTCGACAGGCAGCTATCTGCTGGCCTGGGCCGGACTGCTGGAGGGTTATCGCTGCACCGTTCACTGGGAGAACCTCGATGCCTTCCGCGAGGACTTCCCCGATCTCGACATCACCGGTGAAATATTCGAGATCGACGGCCCCCGGCTGACCTGCTCCGGCGGTACGGCTTCGATGGACATGATGCTGAGCCTGATCGGCGAGGCGCATGGCCGGGACCTTGCCGCCCAGGTGGCCGAGCAGTTCATCCATGAACGCATCCGCGATACCCACGACCATCAGCGCATGAGCCTTCAGGGCCGCCTGGGGATCAGCCATCCGAAACTGCTGCAGGTCATCGCCTTGATGGAAGAGCACCTGGAGGAGCCCCTGGCGCGTGCCGAACTGGCGCGCCGGGCGGGGCTCTCTGCCCGCCAGCTCGAGCGGCTCTTTCGTCGCTACCTGGGGCGCACGCCGACGCGCTACTATCTGGAACTGCGCCTCCACCGTGCCCGTGCCCTGCTGACCCAGACCGCGATGTCGATCCTCAACGTTGCGCTGGCGTGCGGCTTTGTTTCCGCGTCGCATTTTTCGAAGTGCTATCGCGAGTTCTTTCACAAGATGCCGCGCGAAGAACGCCAGCAGGCCGAACACCGGGCCGGACAAAGCGACCAGCAGACCGGCCCGGCCCCCGGGACGCAGTCGACCGGCAGCCGCCCGGTCTGAAGAGCTGCGGGCGCAGCGCTTCGACGGGTGTCGTCGGACGGCAGTTAAGAAATCGGGATCAGACGGCCAGTCGCACGAAGGTCGCCGAGTCCGGCAGGACCTGAGGCTCGCCGCCGGCCCGGCGGTAGATGTCGCTGCCCAGCAGGGCGGCATCGCGATGGCCGGAAAGACTGGTCTGAGGCGCGGTGCCGGTCTGGGCCTGGCGATCGTAGGGCTGCTGACCCAACACCTGGACCATAAAGGGCATCGAGGACAGCCGAGAGAAGTTGATCAGCTTGCCACTGGCTGCTTCGCCGGCCAGGGCCGCCCGGTCTTGAGCGGTCGAGCCGCCTTGATCACGCCGTTTGCTCTGATCGACCCGATTTTGGTCGATCAAGACCTGCTGGCGACCCTGTTGCCCGCGATAGACCGGCGTCGCCGGGGTGACCGGCTTTACCCGCTGCTCGTCCTGACTCGGCGAGGCAACAGCCAGCGCGCCGGACGTAGAGCCGGGTGCTGGGAGAAGCTGTAGCCTTGGAATGCCAGTCATGACACGGGTTTCACAGGGTTTTTGTTGAATTACTATTTTAATGTAGAGCTTGTGAAAAATTTATCAAGAATTGAATCTAGTAAGGTTTATTAATTAACTATTCTTATTAACTACAGATTCCGAGTTTATGTGGTAATTGCGCTGCTTCATAAAGTCTACACCATAGATATTATCTCATAAGCAAGGTTCCCCCTGCAGTATTTCTCTTCATTGAGAGCCGTATGTAAAAGTTGGCTCATTGCGGGTGCAAAGGAATGCCCCGATAGGCAGGAACCCTCAGGGGTTCGACTTCAGGTAGGAGAGCGGAGCCTTGAGCGACGCCGCCAAACGCAGAGTAACGGAGAACGCAGACTGTTTTCTGGCGCTATCCCGCCTCGAGACGGCGATCCGGGCGTCCGGAGACGTGGTCTACGAATGGGATCTGGCGACCGATCAGATTGTCTTCACCGGCGACATCACCTCCTTGTTCCATGCCGAAGGCGCGGCTGTGCCGACGACGGGCGAGGAAATGCAGGCGCGCATTAATCCTGAAGATGTGCCGCGCCGCCGTCGCGCGCTGACCGACCATTTCGCCGGCTCTATCGATTACGACTGCGAGTTCCGCCTGCGCAGCAAACAGGGTGAATTCCAGTGGCTGCACGATCGCGGCGCCGTGGAGTACTCACCGGCCGGCACGCCGTCGCGCATGTCCGGGATCATCCGTCTGGTCACTCTGCGCAAGCAGCAGGAAGAGCGCCTCGAATATCTCGCGAACTTCGATGACCTGACCGGTCATTTCAACAAGGTGCGCCTGCGCGAAGCGCTGGAGCACGCCTTGGCTCAGTCGCAGCGCTTCGGCCAGGCCGGCATCTACATGGTGATCGGCGTCGATCATCTCGATCGCATCAACACCGGCTACGGCTACGAGATCGGTAACGCGGTCCTGGTCGAACTCGGCCGCCGACTGGACAGCTATCTGCGTGCCGCCGACGTCATCGGTCGACCGGGCGGCGACTACTTCGGGGCGGTCTTGAGCGCCAGCAGCGAGGAGACGGCGCAGGTTGCCGCCGAGCGCGTGCTGCAGTCGATGCGCGAGAACCCCATTACCGTCGGCGCCGACAAGGTGCACGTGACGGTTTCCATCGGTGCCGTCGCTTTCCCCTACGAGAGCAAGACCGCGGTCGACGCCATGACCAAGGCCGAAAGCGCCATGCAGCAGGCCAAGACGGCCGGGCGCGATTGCGTGCGCTTCTTCGCGCTTTCCGAGGAACAGCGTCAGGGCTACCGCGCCAGCATGGACATCGGCGAGGAAGTGCAGCGCGCCTTGAAGGAAGATCGCATCGTCCTGGCCTATCAGCCCGTGGTCGATGCCACCACTCACGAGATGCGCCACTACGAATGCCTGGTGCGCATGTACGATCTGGATCGCAAGTTGATCCCGGCGGCTCAGTTCGTTCCGGCCATCGAACAGCTCGGCCTGATGCGCCGGATCGACAATCGGGTGCGGGACCTGGCGATCCGCGAGTTGGAGCGCATCCCGGATGTCTCGCTGGCCATCAATATTTCCGGTCTGACCGCCACCGAACGGTCCTGGTTCCGCGGCCTGGTGTCGCGCCTGAAGGGCCGCCGCGACATTGCCACGCGCCTTATCGTCGAGATCACCGAGACGGCCGCCCTGCAGGATATCGACGAGACCTCGCGTTTCGTTTCATCGCTGCGCGCGCTGGGCTGCAAAGTGGCGCTGGACGATTTCGGCTCCGGCTTCACCACGTTCCACCACTTGAAGGCGCTGACGGTCGACGTCGTGAAGATCGACGGCTCCTTCATTCGCGATATCACGGTGGACACGGAGAACCAGATCTTCATCCATAATCTGCTGGCTCTGGCCCGCGCTCTCGGCGTCTCCACGGTGGCCGAATGCGTGGAAACCCGGGCCGATGCGGACTATCTCTATGGCGTGGGGGTCGACCTGCTGCAGGGCTATTACTTCGGCCGCCCCGAAGTGAACGGCCACCTGCAGCAGTCGGATGACGGAACGACCGCGGTTCTACCCAAGGCACAAGCCGGCGCCGCAGGCGGCGACTGACCACGGCCTCTGGCGTCCCGCTTCGCGGGTTACCATCCTAAAAAAGGCAGGCAAGGAAACCGGAACCTGAAGAAGGGCCGCGCCCTTCTTCAATTCACAGTTCCCGGCTGATGCCTACGACTTATCCTTGTTGAGGGTATTGATCTGCTTTTGCAGCTGATCGATCTGGGTCTTCAGGGCGTCGAGCGTATCTACGGCCCCGCCGCTTTGGGCCCCTTCGGTCGCGGGCTTTTTCGCCGCGCCGCCTTCGGGGGGCGTGCCTTCAGCGGCTCCGCTGAAGGGCGAAAACATGCGCATCGCGGTTTCGAACAGCGCCATGTTCTGCTTGCTGACATCTTCCAGGTTCCCGAAGGGAAAGAGGCCGCCGAAGGTCTCTTGCATCGACTGGCGCATCTGATCCTGGTTCTTGGAGAAAGCATCCATCGTGTGGTCCAGGTACTGCGGCACCATCCACTGCATGGAATCACCGTAGAAGGAGATCAGCTGCCGCAGGAAGTTGATGGGCAGCAGGTTCTGCCCCTTGGATTCTTCCTCGACGATGATCTGCGTCAGCACGGCGCGGGTGATGTCGTCGCCGCTCTTGGCGTCATAAACGACGAAGTCGACATCTTCCTGAACCATCTGACAGAGGTGGTCCAGCGTGACGTAGCTGCTCGTCGCAGTATTGTAGAGGCGGCGGTTCGCATATTTCTTGATGGTGATCGGCCCGTCGCCGCCACCCTGCTTCTTGTTCTTGCCGCTTTTTTCGGTACCCGCCAAATTCCAGAGCCTTTCCCGACCTTCGCCTTTTTCTCGACCCCCCTCTTGCTAGCCGAGAGGGGCGTCCCTTTGGGACAGGCGATTTGTTGTTTTCTTGCGGCTTCGAACCGGCATCGCCCTAGGCTAGGTTCCCCGGTTCGTGGCCTGCCTTAAGGCGCGGGAACGCCGGATTTCTTTGCCGCATGTGCTAAGGAGATATTGCTGCGCCGCATCACGGACTGTCAACGCCTAGTCTCAGATTGGGGCCGAAGCCGCGGTGCCGCGCCGGTTTCGCAGCCATTCCGGCGCAAATGCTGCGGTGTTGGGCCGCTGGTCAGGTCGCGGATTCAAACGCTATACTGGCGCCGTTATGGGTCAAAGCGAAGATCAGACTGACGAATTGGACGCCCTGGCGCGGCGCTACGTCGACCTCTGGCAGGACCAGATGACGGCCCTGGCGGCTGACCCGGCCTTTGCCGAGTCCATGCAGAAGACCATGGCCTCCATGGGGGTCGCCAGCAGCGGCCTGCCGGCCATGTGGTCCGCCTGGCCCGCCGCGATGGCCAGCCTGATGGCCGCTGCGGGGCCCGGTATGAGTGGACCCGACGTTGTTAAGGGACAGGAGAGCGATGGTAAGCCCGGAGCCGAGCCAGCAGGAGGACAGCACAAGGGAGCCCGGCAGGGACCGGCCGCCGCGCCTGGGCCCGCGGCCGCTGCCGCTGCATCTGATGGCGGCGGGCCTGACCTGGGCGTCCTCGAGGCGCGCCTTGCCGCTTTGGAGCAACGGCTCCTTGCCCTGGAAGGGGGAACTGGCGGAACGCGCAGCCGCGCTAAGGGAAAAACTAAACGGAACTGAGGCCGAGGTTTTCGCCAAGGCGGTGGAGGCGGAGGTAACCGGGCGCCTGACCGCGCTGGCCAAAGGCATCGAGTCCTATCGCCACCACCCCTATCGACGCGACCTCGCGGACCCGCCCGTTCTCTGGCAGGAGGGTTCCTGCCGCCTGCTCGACTATGGTGCGCTGCCCGAGGCCAAGGCCGCCAAGGGGCCCGTCGTCCTGGTAGTGCCTTCGCTGATCAACAAGGCCTATGTGCTCGACCTGACTGCCGAGCGCTCCCTGCTGCGCTGGCTGGCCCGACAAGGGGTGCGCCCGCTGCTGCTCGACTGGGGCTCTCCCGGCGACGCGGAGCGCGGCTTCACCCTGACCGACTACATTGCGGGACGCCTGGAGCGCGCGCTCGACGCGATCCGGCAGGAAGGCGGTGCGCCGCCGCTGGTGCTGGGCTACTGCATGGGCGGCCTGCTGGCTTTGGGGCTCGCCCAGCGCCGCGAGGCGGATCTTGCCGGCCTCGTCCTGATGGCCACGCCTTGGGATTTCCACGCCGAGAACGCGCCGCACAGCCGTATGGCCGCCGCCAGCCTGCCGCTGATCGCGCCCCTGTTGGAGGTCGCGGGCGAGATGCCGGTCGATTTGCTGCAAGCGCTATTTGCCGGCCTCGACCCGCATCTTGTGGTGCGCAAGTTTCTCGCCTTCGGCCGGCTCGATCCGGACAGCAGGAAAGCCCGGGACTTCGTCGCCTTGGAGGACTGGCTGAACGACGGCGTGCCGTTGGCCGCGGAGGTGGCGCGGGAGTGTCTGGGCCGCTGGTACGGAGACAATGCGACGGTGGCGGGACAGTGGCGGCTGGCCGGTTCCGCCGTCGATCCGGCGCGCCTGAACTTGCCGACGCTCTGCATTATCCCGGCGCAGGACCGCATTGTGCCACCGGCCTCGGCGGCGGCCTTGGCGGATGCCATTCCCGGCGCTGAGCGCATCTGTCCGGCGGCGGGCCACATCGGCATGGTGGTCGGCTCCCAGGCCGAAACGGTGGCTTGGCAGCCGCTCTTGACCTGGATCAGAGCGAAGGCTTCACGGAAGGTCTAATCCTTTGTCATCAGACTTTCCCAAGGCGCGGCTTGCGCCGGGCGGCTGTCTGTCTTTATATCAAAGCTGAATTTTGCGAAAACGAGTGCAGATCCCGGCTTTAGGACGGGCTGTGTTCAAGAATGCGCTACGCTGTGCCCGGCCAGGGCACCAGCGTTCGCCAAAAGGGAGATATCCGAACATGACCGATGTGGTAATCGCAGGCGCAGCCCGCACCCCCGTTGGCTCCTTCAGCGGAGCCCTGTCGACTGTGTCGGCTTCCCATCTCGGCGCCGTCGCCATCAAAGAGGCGATGAAACGGGCAAAGGTCGAGGCATCGGAAGTCGACGAGGCCATTCTGGGCCAGATTCTCATCGCCGGCACCGGACAGAACCCGGCGCGCCAGGCTGCCGTCGAGGCCGGCATTCCTTACGAGAAGACCGCCTACCAGATCAATCAGCTCTGCGGTTCCGGGCTGCGCGCGGTGGCCATCGGTTCCCAGGCGATCCAGACCGGGGATTCCAAGGTTGTCGTGGCCGGTGGGCAGGAGAACATGAGCCTGGCGCCGCACATGGCGCATCTGCGCAACGGCCAGAAGATGGGCGATCTGAAGTTCGTCGACTCAATGCTCAAGGACGGCCTCTTGGATGCCTTCAACGGTTATCACATGGGCACCACGGCCGAGAACATCGCCAAGCAGTGGCAGATCACCCGGGAGGAGCAGGACGCTTTTGCCGCGGCTTCGCAGAACAAGGCGGAAGCGGCGCAGAAAGCCGGGCGCTTCAGCGAAGAGATCGTGCCCGTCACCATCAAGACCCGTAAGGGCGAGACGATCGTCGAGACCGACGAGTATCCGCGCCACGGCGTGACCGCGGAAGCGCTGGGCGGACTGCGTCCGGCCTTCGATAAAGAAGGCTCGGTAACCGCCGGCAATGCCAGCGGCATCAACGACGGCGCCGCCGCGGTGGTGCTGATGTCGGCCGAAGACGCGGCGGCGCGCGGCGTGAAGCCGTTGGCCCGCATCGTCTCCTGGGCGACCTGCGGTGTCGATCCGTCGATCATGGGCACCGGACCCATTCCCTCCAGCCGCCTGGCTTTGGAGAAAGCCGGCTGGTCGGTCGACGACCTCGACCTGGTCGAAGCCAACGAAGCTTTCGCCGCACAGGCCCTGGCCGTGAACAAGGATATGGGCTGGGATCCGTCGAAGGTGAACGTGAACGGCGGCGCCATCGCCCTCGGTCACCCGATCGGCGCCTCCGGCGCGCGGGTGCTGGTCACGCTGTTGCACGAAATGGCCAAGCGCGATGCCAAGAAGGGCCTGACCACGCTGTGCATCGGTGGCGGCATGGGCATCGCCATGTGCCTTGAGCGGGATTGATCCGCAGCGACGCAAGTCTGATGATGCTGTACCGGCCCGCCCCAATTGGGGCGGGCCGTTTCGTTTTCGCTCTCTCGTTGAGGGGCGGCGGCGATGGCTGAGAAAGACGGATAAATACCCCGCCGGACAGTGGCGCGGTGGTTGGCGGCCTGGATAATCCGTGGTTTGATAGGTTTATAGTTAGATCGTCGTAGCAGACGGCAACAAACAGTCAAATGGGGAGGCTCGATGATGGCGCGCGTGGCTCTGGTGACGGGGGGAACCCGAGGAATTGGTGCGGCAATTTCCATTGCCTTGAAGGATGCCGGTTACTCGGTGGCTGCCACCTACGGCGGCAATGACGAAGCTGCGAATAAGTTCAAGGACGACACGGGCATTCACGTCTTCAAGTGGGACGTCGGCGATTTCGAGGCCTGCAAGGAAGGTATCGCCCAGGTCGAGGCCGACTTGGGGCCGGTCGACGTTCTGGTGAACAACGCCGGGATCACCCGTGACGGCACCCTGCACCGTATGACGCCGGAAAACTGGCGGGCGGTGATCGCGACCAATCTCGACTCGCTGTTCAACATGACCCGAAATGTTATCGAAGGCATGCGGTCGCGAGGCTACGGCCGGGTCATTTCGATCTCCTCCGTCAATGGTCAGAAGGGTCAGATGGGTCAGGCCAACTATTCCGCCGCCAAGTCCGGCGTTTTCGGCTTCACCAAGGCGGTCGCCCAGGAAAACGCGTTCAAGGGCGTCACCGTCAACGCTGTCTCGCCGGGATACATCGCGACCGAGATGGTGCGCGCGGTGCCTGAGGAGATCCTGAAAACCAAGATTCTGCCGCTGATCCCGGTGGGGCGTCTCGGTGAGCCCGAGGAAATCGCGCGCTGCGTCGTTTTCCTGGCAGCGGAGGAAGCCGGCTTCATCACCGGCTCGACGCTAAGCGCCAACGGCGGGCAGTACATGGCCTGACGCCAGCAGGGTGGCGAAGGTGGGCGCGGCGGCGAGCGGAAAGCCTCTCCCGCCCGACCTGTCTGCGCCCGCCAGGCTGATGGTCTTCGACGGGGTCTGCGTCCTGTGCAACGGCGCGGTGCGCTTTGTCCTGGCGCATGAGCGGGGGCCCGACTTTCATTTCACGCCCGTCCAATCGAACCTGGGTCAGCTTGTGCTGGCGGCGCTCGACCGGCCGCTCGACGGCAACGACAGCGTCGTGGTGATCGACCAAGGCCGCAGTTACTACAAGTCCGACGCCATTATTCAAATCGCCAGGTCCTTGAAAGCGCCGTGGTCCTGGGGGGTGGCCGTCCGTTTTGTGCCGCGGGCCTGGCGCGACTGGGCTTACGACCGGCTGGCGCGCAACCGCTACGCCATCTTCGGCCGCTACGACAGCTGCATGCTTCCCGACCCGGCGCTGAAGCAGCGCTTCCCGCAATGAGCGCAGGCCCACTCTATCGGCGGGTGCTGGGCGCCGACTTCGAAAACCTGCCTTCAGCGGTGAAGGCGCTGCACGACAATCCTGGCCGCGTCGTCGCTGTCGGATCCTGCAAAGTGACGCGCGGCGGTAATCCGCTGGCGCGTCTCATGGCGTCTCTCTACGGCTTCCCGCCGGCGGGTGAAGACGTGCCCCTGCGTGTGGTGGTCGAGGCCGACGGCGGCTTTGAGCGCTGGTCGCGCGATTTTGGCGGCCATCGCCTGAAATCGGTCCAGGGCGAGGTGGCGGGCCGGCCGGGGCTGATCTTCGAGCGCTTCGGTCCCGGCCGTTTCACCATCGATCCGCGGCCCTCGGAACAGGGCCTCAGCTTCGTGCTGAAAGGCGCCCGGATCCTGGGGATTCCCCTGCCGCGTTTCCTCTGGCCGGCGATCGTCGGCGACGAGACCATGGTCGAGGGCCGCTATAATTTTGACGTCGCCATTGCCCTGCCGCTGGTCGGCCTGCTGGTCAGCTACCGGGGACAGTTGCTGCTCGAGGACTAGCGCGGGGCTATAACAGGGCGGCAGCAAGACGACAGTAAGGGAGGACTTCTCATGCCCCTGGGGCGCTTGATCGAATACGACGACGCATCCGACGAGGTGCGCGCCGTTTATGACGACATCATGGCCACCCGCAAGACCGACTGGGTGAACAATTTCTGGAAGGCCCTGGCCCAGCACCCGGAGACCCTGCGCCGCACCTGGGAGAGCGTGAAAGAAGTCATGGCGCCGGGCGCGCTGGACCCGCTGACCAAGGAACTGCTCTACGTGGCGGTCAGCGTCACCAACAACTGCGAATACTGCATTACCTCGCACACCGCCGGCGCGATCCAGAAAGGCATGAGCGACGAGATGCTGCACGAGCTGATGGCGGTGGTCGGCATGGCCAACGAGACCAACCGCCTGGCCAACGGCTACCGGATTCCCGTCGACGAGGCGCTGGCGGCGATCGCGCGCGGCGATGATTAAGCGGCCCGGCTCGTGAACGACTATCCCAACCGGCCGCTGATCGGCGTCGGCGTCGTGGTCTTCAAGGACGACTCCGTGCTGTTGATCCGGCGCGGCAAGCCGCCGCGTGAAGGGCAGTGGTCGCTACCCGGCGGCCGCCAGCGCCTCGGCGAGCGTATCGAGGAAACCGCGCGCCGCGAGATCCAGGAGGAAGCGGGGATCGATACCGAGGTCGGCGCTTTGATCGACGTCGTCGACTCCATCACCCGCGATGCCGAGGGCCAGGTGCAGTATCACTACACGCTTGTCGATCTGCAGGCCGAGTGGCGGGCCGGCGACCTGCGCGCCGGGCACGATGCCGCCGAGGCCGTCTGGGCCGACCCCGCCGATCTTTCCGGCTACGGCCTCTGGGCCGAGACCGAAAGGGTCATCGCCCTGGCGCTGGAAAAGCGCCCGGCATGACGCCGCATGCCGCAGACCCCGCGCGGCGTACCAGGGCGACGCTGATCGGCGGCATCGCCGTGCTGCTCTGGGCGTTGCTGGCGCTGTTCACCACCGGGGCGGCGGGGATTCCGCCCTTTCAGTTGCTGGCCATGACCTTCGCCGTCGCCTTCGTCGTCAGCCTCGCTGTGCTGGCGCGGCGCGGCGCGCGCGCCTTTGCCGCCTGGCGACAGGCCCCGGCGGTCTGGCTGCTCGGCGTCGGCGGCCTCTTCGGCTACCACTTCTTCTACTTCGTGGCGCTGGGCAACGCGCCGGCGGTCGATGCCAGCCTCATCGCCTATCTCTGGCCGCTGCTGATCGTGGTTTTCTCGGCCCTGCTGCCGGGCGAGCGGCTGCGCTGGTTCCATCTCGCCGGAGCGGCCATGGGGCTTTTCGGGGCTGGCCTGCTGGTCACCGACGGCGGACAGCTCCAGTTCCAGTCGCAATACAGCCTGGGCTATCTGGCCGCCGCGGCCTGCGCGCTGACCTGGTCGAGCTACTCGGTCCTGAACCGCCGTTTCGGCGCGGTGCCGACCGAGGTCGTCGGCGGCTTCTGCGGCGCGGTCGCGATCCTCGGTCTCGCCTGTCATCTGGTCTGGGAGGTCACGGTGGTGCCCCAGGGCCTCCAGTGGCTGGCGGTGCTGGGTCTCGGCCTCGGGCCGGTGGGGGCCGCCTTCTTCGTCTGGGACTACGGCACCAAGCACGGCAACATCCAGGTGCTGGGCGCGCTGTCCTACGCCGCGCCGCTGCTCTCCACCCTGGTCCTCATTGCCTTCGGCCGGGCCGAGGCGACCTGGGCGGTGGCCCTGGCCTGCCTGCTGATTGTCGCCGGCGCGCTGCTGGCCTCCAAGGAGATGTTGCTGCGGCGGGCCGCCAAGCCCAGTTAGGTACCGCTGCCCGGTCGCCAGTCGGGTGGCGCCATCTCGAAACTCTCGAACAGAAAGGCCGGCGCCACGGTGCAGCCGACCAGGGTCCAGGCGCCGAGGCTCTCCGCGCTCTGCCAGGCGTTCGCCGGCACCACGATCTGCGGGCGCTGGTCCGCGGCAAGGTCCGTCCCGAGAACGCGCGTGTCGGCTGCGCCGTCCGGCTCGGCGATGGTCAGCGCCAGCGGCGCACCGCCGTACCAGTGCCAGACCTCCGCCGCATCGACCCGGTGCCAGCGCGAGATCTCGCCGGCCTGCAGCAGATAGTAGATTGCCGTGGAGGCGCCGCGCGTGCCGTCGCCGACCGTCGCAGTATCGCGAAAGGTCTCGCGGAA
>PJEL010002878.1_pt1 | contig 15255 bp, 16 predicted proteins | sample 1853271 | NCBI WGS metagenome assembly PJEL01 (sample SAMN08108733, study PRJNA415343) | Invertebrate metagenome, whole genome shotgun sequencing project. | host: Globobulimina | place: Sweden: Gullmar Fjord | collected 2015-08 | reverse complement strand
CGGGGCGCCGCCGTTTCGATCGGACTTGTCCAGGCGGCGAAGTCGGCCGGCGGCGGCGGCTTGCGCGCCGGCAGCGGCGGCGGATCCTTCGGCGTGACGAAGCCGACCGGACGATAGGTCGGCGAGGCGAAACAGCCGGCCAACAACAGGCCGGCGGCGACCAGGGCCAACGGTGCCGTCAAACCGCGCCGGCCGGTCATCCCAGTTCCCCACTGCGCTGGACGACGGCGGCGGGGTCGCCGGGAACGCCTTCGACCAGCGGCACGAAGCGCACGTCGCTCAGATGTTCTTCGACAATGCCGTCGGCGGTACGGGTCAGGCGCAGCAGGGCCTGATCGCGCGACGTGCGGCCCACCGGCAGCACCATATGCCCGCCCTCGGTCAACTGGTCGACGAGGTCCCCGGGAATGTCGGTCGCGGCGGCCGTCACCATGATGCGGTCGAAAGGCGCCTGCTCACGCCAGCCCTTCCAGCCGTCGCCGTGGCGGGTGGTGATGTTGTGCAGGCGAAGCTCCGCAAAGCGCGCTTCGGCACTCTGCAGCAGTTCCCTGAAGCGTTCGACGGTGTATACCCGGCGGCAGAGCCGCGACAGCACCGCGGCCTGGTAGCCGGAGCCGGTACCGACCTCCAGCACCTTGGTGCGGTGACTGGCGCGTAGCGCCTGGGTCATCAGGGCGACCACCTGCGGCTGGCTCAGCGTTTGGCCCTGGCCGATGGGAATGGCCATGTTCTCATAGGCCTGATGCCGGAAGCTCTCCGGCGTAAAGGCCTCGCGCGGGATACGTTCGATGGCGGAAAGCACGTCGGTATCCGCGATCCCGACGCGGCGCAACTCCATGATCAGCCGGATTTTGCGCGAAGCCACCATCAGTCGAAGATTCCCTTCATCTTCTTCATCGTGCCCCGATGCGTCAGGTCCAGGTGCAGCGGCGTGACGGAGATGCCGCCGCGTGCCGTGACCGCCAGGTCGGTATCCTTTTCCGAGGACTCGTCCACCTGATAGCCACCGACCCAGAGAAAGCTCCTCCCCGAAGGGTCCGCTCCCTCAGTCACCGAGGTGCCTTGCACGCGCCGCCCCTGGCGGCAAATCTCGATGCCGGTGACCTCGCCGGGCGCCACGGCGGGAAAGTTCACGTTGACCAGCAGGTCCTTGGGCCAGTCCATCACCGCAAGACGGCGCACGATGTCAGGCAGGAACTGCTCGGCGACTTTCCAGCGCACCGAACCGTCGGGCTGGCGCTGATGACTGAAGGCGATGGCGCGAACGCCCAGCAGCGCCGCCTCCATGGTCGCGGCCACGGTGCCGGAATAGGTCACGTCCTCGCCCAGGTTACCGCCGTCGTTGATGCCCGAGAGCACCAGTTCGGGCGGCCGATCTTCCATGATGTGGTGATGGGCCACCAGCACGCAGTCGGTCGGCGTGCCGTCGACGGAATAGCGTTTGGGGCCGAGGCGGCGCTGGCGCAGCGGCCGGCGCAGGGTGAGCGAATGGCTGGTCGCCGACTGCTCGGTCTCGGGCGCCACCACCCAGACATCGTCGCTGATGGTCTTGGCGAGTTTCTCCAGGACCTTGAGGCCGGGCGCATGGATGCCGTCGTCGTTGGTGACCAGCACCCGGGCCTTCTTGAGATTGAACTTGCTCTTAACCATCGGCGGCAATTACCTCCAGCCCGCCCATATAGGGACGCAGCGCTTCCGGCACCTCGATGCTGCCGTCGGCCTGCTGATAGTTTTCGACCACGGCGATGAGGCAGCGCCCGACCGCGACGCCGGAGCCGTTCAGCGTGTGCACGAAGCGGGTGCCCTTCTCGCCTTCCGGCCGGTAGCGCGTCTTCATGCGCCGCGCCTGGAAGTCGCCGCAGTTGGAGCAACTGGAAATTTCGCGATAGGCATCCTGGCCCGGCAGCCAGACCTCGACGTCATAGGTCTTGGCGGCGGCAAAGCCCATGTCGCCGGTCGACAGCACCATGGTCCGGTACGGCAGGCCGAGGCGCTTCAGGATTTCCTCGGCGCAACCCACCATGCGCTCCAGCTCGTCGGCCGACTTGTCCGGCTCGGTCACCGAAACCAGCTCGACCTTTTCGAACTGGTGCTGGCGCAGCATGCCGCGGGTGTCGCGCCCGGCCGAGCCCGCCTCCGAGCGGAAGCAGGGAGTCAGCGCCGTCACCCGCAGGGGCAGCGTCTCGGCGGCGACGATCTCGTCGGCCACCAGGTTGGTCAGCGGCACCTCGGCGGTCGGGATCAGCCAGAGGCCGGCCGTCGTCTTGAACAGGTCCTCGGAGAACTTCGGCAGCTGGCCGGTGCCATAGAGAACTTCGTCGCGCACCAGGAAGGGCGGCAACACTTCCGTATAACCGTGCTCGTTGGTGTGCAGGTCGATCATGAACTGCGCCAGGGCACGGTGCAGGCGCGCGAACTTGCCGCGCATCACCGCGAAGCGCGACCCGGAGAGCTTGGCCGCCCTTTCGAAGTCGAGCAGGCCCAGAGCCTCGCCCAGTTCGAAATGCTCCTTGGGATCGAAGTTGAACTGGCGTGGTTCCAGATGGCTGCGCAGGCAGACGTTGGCGGACTCGTCGGCGCCTTCCGGCACCTCCGGCAGCGGGGCGTTGGGAATGCCGCTCAGCAGGTCCTGCAATTCGTCACCAAGCTGCCGCTCGCTTTCCTCGGCAGCGGCCATCTTGTCCTTGAGCCCGGAGACCTCGGCCATCAGCGCCGCGGCGTCCTCACCTTTGCGCTTGGCCTCGCCGATCGCCTTGGAGGATTCGTTGCGCTGGGTCTGCATGGTCTGCAGATCCGTTTGAGCCTCGCGGCGCGTCGCGTCGAGGGCGAGGACCTGCGCCGACAGCGGATCGAGCCCGCGACGCTTCAGCGCGGCATCGAAGGCCTGGGGTTCTTCACGGATCCATCTGATATCAAACATAGGGGCAAGCGACTCGGGACTGTTGCTAGCGAATCGGGCCAGTTATAAGGCCCCGTCGGCACCCCTGTCCACGTCCGACTGGCCCGATTCGCCCAAGAAATACCCCAGGAATCCGGGACTTAGTCTCACCGCCTGAACTAAGGCCAGGGGCGAAGCCGCTCTTCCGACTCGCAAATCGTCGGACAGCTAAAGTGATCTCTGAAGAAAGGTTAAGGCGGGTTAAGTCTAGGCCGCAGGGCTGCCGCTGGCCGTCGGCCCCACCGGGCTGCCCTTCGGCTGGTCGACCAGATAGTCCGTCAGCACCGCCCCGATCCACATGCAGGTCAGCGCCAGCCAGGCACTCATCGCGAAGGTGGAACCGCCTGTGACCCCGGCCCCGATGGCGCAGCCGCCAGCCAGCATCGCGCCGAAGCCCATCATGGCCGCGCCCGAGAGATAGCGGCGCATGGACTTGGCGCCTTCGAAGCCCTCCAGCTTCCACTCCCGCGTCAACAGGGCGGCGAGGGCCGCGCCGAGGAACACGCCCGGAATCAGGCCGACATCGAAGTCGATGACGTCGGAGGCGGTCAAGACGAACATCAAGGTATCCGCCGAGGGGCCCGAAAAGGTCAGGCTCTCGATGGCTACCGGGTCGAAGGCCTGCTGCGAGACCAAAGAGGTCAGCAGCCATCCCGCCCCCACCGCAAAGCCGACGCCCGCGCCGAAGACCAGCACCGGCCAGGCGATGCCCGCCCGCCAGGACGCGGCCAGGGCGATCCCGGCCAGGACCACGCCGATCGCCAGACCGGCATAGGGGCCGAGACCGAAGAAACTCATCAGCTCGATGTTTGCCGGGCCGGTGGTCCAGAGCGCCGCCAGGGCACTACGCGTCGGCGCCAGTACGCCATAGAGCGACATCTGCGCCGTGACCGCAAAGACCAGGCCGGAGAGCAGCGCCCGCAGATTGCCGCCGGCGGCCAGCACCAGCAGGCGGCCGGAACAGCCGCGCGCCAGCACCATGCCGGCTCCGAAAATCAGCCCGCCGAAAATCGCGCCGGAGAGCGACCCCGGAGAGGCCAGCACCCGCGCCTGATCGAGGTCGACCAGACCGCTGAGGGAAAAGGCCTGGGTCCAGAACACCGCCGTCGAAAAGCACAGCAGCCACACGGCCATACGCGGACCGAGCTGACCGCGGGCGAACTCGACAGTTGCCGCCCGCAGGCAGAACCGGCTGCGCTGGGACGAAACCCCGAAGATCGCCCCCACCGTGAGGCCGATCAGGGCCGCCGCCCCGGTATCCCCGGTGATTTCAAGGACAGCATTGATATCCATGCGAAGAGCCTGGTTCGTGAAATTTGCCGGTGTCATAGCCCAAGCCCAAGGCGCCGGCCTTGATGCAGGTCATCCTGGCGCGAGGCGAAAAAGTCGCAACCGCCCGGGACGTCAACGAAGGTTAGGTCGTCGCCGGTGTGGTGGTTCCACCATCGTCCGTCGGCGTTTCATCATCGTCGTCGTCGTCGTCAAGGTCGTCATACTCGTCGACCTCACGCTTCTTCTCGACGAACCTCGCCATGATGATGGAGAGCTCATAGAGCAGGATGATGGGAAACGCGAGGCTGAGCTGACTGATCGGATCGGGTGGCGTGAAGATGGCCGCAAAGATGAACACGCCGACGATGGCGTACTTACGCTTGGCCGCCATGCCCTTCGAGGTGGCCAGGCCGACCCTTGCCATCAGGGTCATGACCACCGGCAGCTGGAAGCACAGCCCGAAGGCGAAGATCAGCTTCATCATCAGCGAGAAGTATTCCGCGACTCGCTGCTCCAACTCGATCGGCAGCGAATCCGTCCCCCCCATTGTCTCGAAGCTGATGAAGAACCTCACCACCATGGGGAAGATCAAGTAGTAGACCAGAGAGCCGCCGATGAAGAACAGGACCGGCGTCGCCGCCAGAAAGGGCGCAAAGGCCGTCTTTTCGTGCTTGTAGAGGCCCGGCGCCACGAACAGCCAAAGCTGGGTCAGGAAAATCGGACAGCAGATGAAGGCGGCTGCGAAGAAAGCCACCTTCACATAGGTGAAGAACACTTCGGTCAGGTTCGTGAAAATCAGGCGCCGGTTCTGCTCACTGAACTTCTGCTCCAGCAAAACGTCGGACAGCGGCTGAGCCAGGAAATCGAAGAGCTGTTGGGCGAAAAAGAAGCAGAGCACGAAGGCGACGAGCAGCGTCCCCACAGACCACAGCATGCGCTGGCGCAGCTCGATCAGGTGATCGAGCAGCGGCATTTTCTTTTCTTCGGGAGGCTGCGTCGTTGTGCTCATGCGGTCTGCTTGGAGCCTTCTTCGCCCGACGAAGCCGGCGCAGATTCGCTATCCGAAGCACCACCTTCCGCCGGTGGCGTCAAGGAATGCGGCGGGGCGACGTTGGCCGGCTGGGTAACCATCGTGGCGGAGGCCCGGTCGGCGTTGCTGTCTGCGGAACCTTCGGCTGCGGACGGTGCCGCTCCGGCGGCCTCGTCGCTGCGCTGAGCTTCCCGTTCGACCGACCTGACTTCGCCACCGACTTCGTCGTCGGGGTCGATGGCGTTGCCGATGGTCTTTTGAAGGTTGCCGCCGCGTGTCGCCTCCAGGGCCTTCTTGGCGTCGTCCAGTTCCGCCTCGCGGACCATGTCGTCGACACCCGACTGAAATTCACGCGTGAGGGAACGCGCCTTGCGCATCCAATGCGCAACGGTCTTCATCGTACCAGGAAGGTCTTTCGGCCCGATCACGATGAGGGCGATCAAAGCGATCACCGCCATCTCGGACCAACCGATATCAAACATGGCTGCCCATCATCGGGAGTGTGTGGCGAACAAGCACAGTCGGCCCAGCCTCAGCCGTTGGCCGCCTTGTCCTTTTCATCGGAAGACGCCGCCTCGGCATTGTCCTGGTCGATGACCTTGGGACCGTCGCCGGCAGCCGCTTCTTCCTTCTTTTTACCTTCTTCCTTCAGGCCCTTCTTGAAGGCGTTGATTCCCTGCCCCATGTCGCGCATCAGCTTCGGGATCTTCCCGCCGCCACCGAACAGAACAAGTACAACAGCCAGCACGATCAGCCAGTGCCAGATACTAAAGGTTCCCATTCCGGGATCTCCTCAAAATTAGTCGTTACCGCCTCTTGAGGCGGACTATCGCAAAAAGCCCCCTTGGCCGCAACGCTCCTGCACAACAGGGTTAATGGTTCTTCCGCGGAAAAACAAAGGCCTGCGCACGATCCAGCGCAACCGCCAGTTTTTGCTTTTCCGGCGGCAGGAAACGCCCCGGCACCCGCGCATGAAAATGCGGGGCGTCGTCCGGCAAATCAAGGCTGCGCAGATGAACGAGGCTGGTACGGCCCATAAGCCGCGCGGCCATCACCGCCACGCTGTGCGGGGGCGCCTCGCAGCCATCGTCCACCGGCGTCAGGTGCAAGGCCTCCGGGCGAATCAGCACCTGTACTTCGGTGCCGTCCTCCAGGCCGCGCCCCGACACCGCGCCGAAGGGCGTCGCCACCTCTCCTGCCTCAACAACGCCTTCCAAGTGATTGGTTTCACCGAAGAATGAGGCAACGAAGGCACTCGTCGGCTCGTAGTAGAGATTGGCCGGCGCGCCCTGCTGAACCATGCGTCCCTCGCACATCAGGGCGATGCGATCGGCCATGAACATGGCCTCCTCGGGGTCGTGGGTCACCATCAGGGTGGTGGTGCCGCTCTGTTTCAGGACGTGCAGGGTATCGTCACGGACCTGCTGGCGCAGGCGGGCGTCGAGGTTGGAAAAGGGCTCGTCCAACAGCATCACCCGGGGCCGCGGCGCGAGCGCGCGGGCCAGGGCCACGCGTTGCTGCTGTCCGCCCGACAGCATATGCGGGTAGGCCCCGGCCAAATCCGCCATTCCGACGAGTTCCAGGGCGGAGGCCACCCGTGCCCGCCTTTCCACCGCGGCAAGGCGGCGCAGGCCAAAGGCCACATTGTCGGAAATCGAAAGGTGCGGAAACAGGGCATAGTCCTGAAACACCAGGCCGATCGAGCGATCCTCCGGCGGTTGCTCGCGGCCCTCGCCCGCCACGACGTCGCCGTCGATCAGGATCCGGCCCTGCTGCAAGGGCTCGAGCCCGGCGGCGACCCGCAGCGCGGTCGTCTTACCGCAGCCGGAAGGCCCGAGCAGGCAAACCACCTCGCCGCTCTCCAGCGTCAGGCTGAGATCGTCGACCGCCAGGAGGTCGCCGAAGGCATGGCTCACATGCTCCAGGGATAGCGCGGACATCGTCGGGCTCAGAAACGGCCGGCCCGGAGGCTCAACCGATACTCCGCTGGGGTTCGTCCTCGCCGTCGTCTTCCTCGGCAGACGCGTCGGCGGGCGTTTCGTCGAGTGCGGCCATATCCGCTTCGAGATCTTCTTCGCCGTCTTCCTCCAGGTCGCCATCGTCGCCGTCGGCCGTAGCGGCAGTGGACTCCGCCGTCGCGCTTTCCTCTTCGGACGCCTCTTCGTCGTCAGCTTCGCCTGCTTCTTCCTGCGGTGTGGGAGCCGCCGAAAGGTCGACTTCCTGAGGCAACAGATCCTCGCCGAAGGTTTCCTCCAGAAGTTCGCGGTCGCTGCCTTCGATAACTTCGCTGTCGGCCTCGTCTTCTTCCTCGTCGTCGACCCTTTCCTGGCCGATCTCTCCGACGGCAGGCAACAGGCCGCGATCGCCGAGCGCCGCCAGTGCCGGACGGGTGTCCAGCAGGCCGGCGGCCTTCAGCTCGTCGACGCCCGGCAGGGCATCGAGGGTTTCGAGGCCGAAGTGGTCGAGGAAGCTCTCGGAAGTGCCCCAGGTAACCGGGCGGCCCGGTGTTTTGCGGCGCCCCTTGGGCCGGATCCAGCCGATTTCGAGCAGCGTGTCGAGAGTTCCCTTGGACAGGGCGACCCCGCGGACTTCCTCGATCTCGGCGCGGGTGATCGGCTGGTGGTAGGCGATCACCGCCAGGGTCTCCAGGCCGACGCGCGACAGCTTGCGCACGACCTTGTTCTCCAGCTCCATGCGCGGGGCCAGGTCCTCGGCAGTGCGAAAGGCCCAGCGCCCGCCGCGATTGACCAGGTTTACCCCACGGTTGGCATAGCGCGCTTCGAGATCGCCGAGCAGCCGGTCCACATTGGCGTCTTCAGGTAGGAAACGCGCCAGCTGCGCCGGCGCCAGCGCCTCAGAGGAGGCGAAGAGCAGCGCCTCGACCAGACGCATACCGTCGAAGTCGCCAGCCCCGCCCTCCAGGCTCTCGGACTCGTCGGCTTCCGACTCGACAGCTTCCACTTCGGAGGTCTCCGCCTCAGGGTTTTCAGCCTCAGGGGCCTCGGTCTCGGAGGCCTCGGCCTCGGGAATATCCGACTCAGGAGTTTCGGATTCAGGGGTCTCGGAGGTCATGGTCACTCCTGTTGCTCCTCGGCGGCGCTGCGTAGATAGATGGTGCCAAAGGTCCCGTCCTGGCGGATGCGCAGCTTGCCGGCCTTACACATCTCGAGGGTGGCCGCGAAAGTCGAGGCCAGAGCCGAGCGGCGCATCAGCGGATCGCCCAGCAGCTCCGGCGGCAGGAACGACGAAAGGCTGCGCCAGCTGGGCATGGTGCCGAGCAGACCGGATAGCCGGGCGATGGCCTTGTCGACGGAATAGAGTTCGGTGGGCCGGATATGCAGGTTCTTGGGGCCGCTCTGCGCCCGGTTGCGGCCATAGGCCTTCAGCAGGTCGAAGAGCGTCGCCTCATAGGTGGTGATAACCCGGGTCTTCACCCGCTCGGGCGTGCCGCGGCGGAAGACGTCGTGGTCGAGCTGCGGTAGGGCCTTCAGTTTCTCGCCGGCATCGCGCATGGCCTGCAGACGCTGCATCTGGAACTTCAGAGCCGCCGCCATCTCAGCGCCGCTCGGCTCCTCCTCCGAGCCGGTCTCCGGCAACAGCAGGCGCGACTTCAAGTAGGCCAGCCAGGCCGCCATGACCAGGTAGTCGGCGGCCAACTCCAGCCGCAGCGCCCGCGCCTCCTGGACGAACTCCATATACTGATCGGCCAGGTCGAGGATCCGGATGTGCTTCAGATCGACTTTCTGGTCCCGCGCCAACTCAAGCAGCACATCGATCGGCCCGGCGTAGCCATCGAGATTGAGCAGCAATCGATCCCGGGACACGCTGCGCGCGCCCTCGATGCCCTCGTCGAAGGAAACCACGTCACTCATGAACCACTACTCTCACAGGCGAATACCCTCCGGCAGACCCGCAAGCCAGGTGAAGAACGGCAAAAGCCAGTTTACCGGCGTGCGAATCACGAGATCGAAGAACGACAGATTAACACCAATAGCCCGGCCTGCGTAGGGAAGCACAAAGAAGGCGGCGATGAGAACAAAGATGCCGTAGCGCTCCAAACGGGCCAGCGGCGCGGCCAGCGACATCGGCAGAAGGCCGACGGCGATACGCCCGCCGTCCAAGGGCGGCAGCGGCAACAGGTTGAGAACCGCCAGAACGAGGTTGAGAAAGATCGAGTTCAACAGGGTCAGGCGCAGCCAGCCGGCCGCGACGTCGGGCAGCAGGCCCGCCAGATGGAACAGCAAGGCCGACAGCAGTGCCAGGATCAGGTTCGCCATAGGCCCGGCGGCGGCCACGTAGATCATGTTGCGGCGCGGGTGGCGCAGGCGGTGGAAGGCGACCGGCACCGGCTTGGCGTAGCCGAAGACAAACGGCAGCGGGGAGATATAGAGCAGGATCGGCAGCACAACGGTGCCTATTGGATCGACGTGTTTGAGCGGGTTGAGAGTGACCCGACCGAGCTTGTAAGCCGTGTCGTCGCCGTAGGACCAGGCAATGATCCCATGCGCCGCCTCGTGCAGCGTGATGGCCAGCAGAATCGGAATGATCCAGGTCGACACGGTGTAGACCTGTGCCGAAAAGTCGATATCCAGGAGCGGCATCAGGTGACGTTCATTATGGTGTCGAGCCGGCGCAACAGGGCGGCCTGATCGATGGCCTCCGCCGGGCCGAGTTTCGCGCGCGCCGCGGCGATGCGCTCTGCGGCTTCCGGGGTCAACGGCCCCAGCGCCTCGGCCACCTGCTCCATCTCTTCGGGCTTGCCGTTGCAATGCAGGGCAATGTCGCAGCCGGCGGCAATCGCTGCCCGCGCCCGCTCACCGAGGCTGCCCTTCAAGGCCGCCATGGAGAGATCGTCGGAGACCAGCAGGCCACCGAAGCCGATCTGGCCGCGGATCACGTCGGTAATGATGTCCGGCGAGGTCGTCGCCGGGCGTTCGGCATCCAGCGCCGAGTAGACCACGTGGGCGGTCATCGCCCAGGGGGCGTCGGCCAGGGCCTGGAAGGGGCGAAAATCGGTGGCCTCCAACTCAGCCTTGGCGGTGCCGACCACCGGCAGGGCCTTGTGGCTGTCGACCCTGGCGCGTCCATGGCCGGGGATGTGCTTGACGATCGGTATCACGCCGCTCGCCAGCATGGTTTCGCAGACGATGCCGCCGAGTTCGGCCACCAGACCCGGATCGCCGCCGAAAGAGCGGTCGCCAATGACGTCGTGGGCGCCCGGGAACTGCAGATCCAGCAGGGGCACGCAGTCGACGTCGATGCCCAGGTCGACCAGCTCCGCCGCGATCAGTTGAGTGTTGAGGCGCAGGGCCTCGTGAGCGCGGAAGCGGTCGTGGGTCGCCATGCGGCCGAAGAAACTGGCAGGCGGCGCGTTACGCCAGTGCGGCGGTTTGAGGCGGGCCACCCGGCCGCCCTCCTGGTCGATCAGCACCGGCGCATCGTCGCGCCCGACGCTGGCGCGCAGCGCCGCGACCAGGTCGCGGACCTGTTCCGGCGTCTGGCAATTGCGCGCGAAAAGAATGAAGCCAAAGGGATTGGCCGCGCGGAAAAAGCTTTCCTCCGCGGCCTCGAGGCTCAAACCCGCACATCCGTAAATTGCCGCGGAAGGGGGCGACAGATCAGCGTTGCTCGACATCAGCGTTGCTTGACAATGCAGTCCTGGTTTTTGACCTTCAGCTGGGCGCAAAGATCCGCCGCCGCACCGCGGCTGGCGAAAGGTCCCGTCTGAACACGATAGTAAGTTGCTCCCTTCACCTCGGCGGTCTCCAGCGTCAGCGGCCGGTCGCCAAGCAGCGTCGGATGGGCCTTTTGCAGCCGAACCCATTCCTGGGACGCAGCGGCTTCCGACCTCACCGAAGAGAGCTGCAGCACGAAATCGCCGGCGCTGAGTGCCGCAGTCTGGGCGCCCGGCGTGGCCTCGGGCAGCGGGCTGTCGGTCTGGGCCGAACCGTTGGCGGTCTCCAGAGGCTCCTGCTCAAGCAGTGCGGCGATCTGGTCGCCGGCCACAGTTTCCTGCGCCTCGGGCCGGGGCACCGGCTTGGCGATCTCGGCGGCGGCAGCCATTTCCGGCGGTCCGGGAATTTCGGCCGGGGTGGATTCTTCGGCGACCATTTCCTCGGTGGCGGCGGCCTCCGGGCTTTCGGCCACCAGCGGTGCTTCCGGGATCTGTTCCGGCATCTGGTCTTCCGGGCGCATCTCTGCGGTCTGCGACGCAGGCGGCTCGAGAGGCTGCGGGGGCTGGGGAATCTCCGCTTGCGGCAACAGACGCTCCACCCTGGGCGCACCCTCGCCCTCCAGCCCGTCGTTCAGAACCATTTTGTCCTGATGCGGGACTTCCAGACCGCCGGGCTGTTCGGGCCGGGTTTTCTCAGGCATCGGCTCGGCCACCACCACCGGCAGTTCGTCGCTGGTCATTTTGCCGGTGCCCCAGCTATAGGCATACCAGACGATGGCCCCGAAGCAGAACAAGGCAGCCATCGCCGTGACGATGGGCACCAGGCTGCGCCGCTCGCGCAGGTTGGCCTCCAGATCCGCGGTATCTTCGGCAAAAGCCGCGCTGCGGCTATCCTGCGGCCCGTCGCCGTCCTGGCCGTAGATGATCCGGCGCACGCCCTCATCGCTGAAGGGCGGCGGCTCGCCGCCTGTGCCGTCGTCATCCCGTCGCGGCCCGCTCGCCATCTAGCGCATCTCCTCAACCGGCGTAACGCCGAAAGTATCCAAGCCCGAGGCAACCACAAAGGCAACCGCCTGCACCAGCGCCAAACGCGCCGCCGTCATCGCCAGATCGTCCGGCAAGAGGAAGCGCAGTTCTGCATTGTCTTTGCCCTTGGTCCAGAGAGCGTGAAAGGCCCCTGCCAGGTCGTAAAGATAAAAGGCCACTCGGTGAGGTTCGTGTGCATCCGCCGCACTCTCAAGCAGACGGGGCCATTCCGCCAAGAGTTTGATCAGATCAAGCTCCCCCGAGTCGGTCAAGCGATTGAGGTCTGCACCTGCCAAAGACACAGGATCTAGGGCTATCCCCGGCATTTCCGCCGCCCCGTGGCGCAGCACCGAGCAACAGCGCGCATGGCAGTACTGCACGTAGAAGACCGGATTGTCGCGCGACTGCTCCATGACTTCGACCAGGTCGAAATCCAGTGCCGCGTCGTTCTTGCGGGTCAGCATGATGAAGCGGACCACGTCCTTGCCAACCTCCTCGATGACCTCGCGCAGGGTCACGAAGTTACCCGAGCGCTTGGACATCTTCACCAGCTCGCCGCCGCGCTTCAGGTTGACGAGCTGGCAGATCTTCACGTCCAGTGCGCCCCTGCCCCCGGTCAGCGCCTTGACGCCGGCCGTCATGCGCTTGATGTAACCGCCGTGGTCGGCGCCCCAGACATCGATCATCACCGGGAACCCGCGCTGGAACTTGTCCAGGTGATAGGCCATATCACCGGCGAAGTAGGTCCAGGAGCCGTCCGACTTCTTCAGCGCCCGATCGACGTCGTCGCCGAACTCCGTGGCCTTGAACAGCAGCTGCGGCCGCGGCTCCCAGTCGTCCGGCGTCTTGCCTTTGGGCGGTTCCAGTACGCCGGTATAGACCAGGCTGCGCTCCTCCAGGGTCTTCAGCACGGCCTCCACGCCGCCAGCCTCGACCAGCGCCCGCTCCGAAGAAAAGACATCCTGATGGACACCGAGAAAACCAAGATCGGCACGGATCAGGTCCATCATCGAATCAATGGTGAAGCGCCGGACCTCCGGCAGCCAGTCCTCTTCCGGACGGTCGCACCACTTGTCGCCGTCGCGCGCCGCCAGGGCCGCGCCGGTGTCCCTCAAGTAGGCACCGGGATAGAGGCCTTCGGGGATCTCGCCGATGTCTTCGCCGAGCGCTTCGCGGTAGCGCAGATAGGCCGAGCGCGCCAGGGTGTCGACCTGCCCGCCGGCATCGTTGATGTAGTACTCCTTGGTCACCTTGTAGCCGACCTTGGCCAGCAGAGCCGCCAGAGCGTCGCCGACCACCGCGCCGCGGGCATGCCCGACGGTCAGCGGCCCGGTCGGGTTGGCCGAGACATACTCCACGTTGACCGCCAGGCCCCCGCCGGCGTCGCTTTCGCCGTAAGCGGCACCAGCCTCCAGGACCTCGGTCAGCCGCGCGTACCAGACCTGCGGGGCAAGGCGCAGATTGATGAAACCCGGCCCGGCCACCTCGACGCTGACGACATCTTCGATCTTGCCCAGCCGTTCCGCCAGGGACGCCGCCAGATCACGAGGCTTCATGCCGGCCGGCTTGGCCAGCACCATGGCGGCGTTCACCGCCAGGTCGCCGTGGGAGCGGTCGCGTGGCGGCTCCACGGCGACACGGGCGTAGTCGAGCCCGCCGGGCAGTTCGCCAGCCGCCGCCATTCCTTCAAGTTCCTTAACAAGAAGCTCCTTGAAATGCTTAAAAATATTCATGAATTCTTGACTCGTATGTCGAAATTCTTGGCATGTTCGTCCAGCGCATAGCGATCGGTCATACCGGCGATATAGTCCGCCACCAGCCTTGCCCGCGCGGCGTCCGGCAGATCCCGCGCCTGCAGCTGCCACTCGTCGGGCAGACAGTCGGGCCGCGCCAGATACTGATCGAAGAGTTCGCGCACCACCCGCTTAGCCTTGGTGGTCATGCGATTCACTTTGTAGTGACGGTACATTCGGGTGAAGAGAAAGGACCGCAATGCGCGATCGTTCTGGCGCATCTCTGCCGAAAAGGCAACCAGCGGCGCATCGAGATGGCGCACAGCCTCCGCCGAGTCCGGACCGGCCGCGGCGATACGGCGGCGCGTCTCGGTCAGCAGGTCGGTGACCATCTGGTCGATGACCCGGCGAATGGTCTCGTGGATCAGACGCCCCTCTTCGAGCTTGGGGTAGCGTGCCTCGACTTCGGCCAGCACCGGGCCGACCAGCGGCAGGTCGCGCAGGTCGTCGACCGGAAACAACCCCGCGCGGAGGCCGTCATCGATATCGTGGTTGTTGTAGGCGATGTCGTCGGCGAGCGCCGCCACCTGCGCCTCGGCCGAGGCAAAGGTGCCGATTTCCAGGTCGCGCTTGTCGCGGCAGTAAGCGGCCACCGTCGCCGACACCTCTTCACCGCGGGACTCCGAGCCGGTCAGCGGCCCGTTGTGCTTGACGATGCCCTCCAGGGTCTCCCAGGTCAGGTTGAGGCCGTCGAACTCGGCGTAGCGGCGCTCCAGCAGGGTCAGGATGCGGAAGGTCTGCTCGTTGTGATCGAAGCCGCCGTAGCGCTCCATGGCCTGGTTCAAGGCCTCCTCGCCGGCATGGCCAAAGCAGGTATGGCCAAAGTCGTGGGCCAGCGCCATGGCCTCGGCCAGGTCCTCGTTCAGGCCCAGGGCGCGGCTGATCGAGCGGGCGATCTGCGCCACCTCGATAGAATGGGTCAGCCGCGTTCGGTAATAATCGCCCTCATGGTAGACGAAAACCTGGGTTTTGTATTTGAGGCGGCGGAAGGCGCCGGCATGGACAATGCGGTCGCGGTCGCGCTGAAAGCAGGATCGGGTCGGGCTTTCCGGCTCGGCAAAATCCCGTCCCCGACTCTCTTCGGGCCGGCAGGCGAAAACGGCAGGCGGAATCGGGTGCGACATGGGCGCGAACCTACGGCCTTGGCGGGTCTTAGGCAATGGCGGTTTTCCGCGACTTTCCGGGGACTTTCACGACATCTCCCGAACCCGGGTGCGGCGTCCATTTGACAACGCCGCTCAAGTCCCTACATCTTGGTGATCACGTAGCCCGCGCCGGCCGGAAAAGGCGGGGTTTTGGTTAAGAGGACCTTATGACGACAGCGGCAGATACCCTGGAATTCTCCCTGACGGAGCGGGCAGCCAAGCGCGTGGCCTGGCTGATCGAGCACGAGGGCCAGAGCGTCCTCATGCTGCGCGTCGCGGTATCGGGCGGCGGCGGCTGAGGCTTCCAGTAGGGGTCCGGCTTCGACGATACGGTCAACCCTGGGGACCGCAGCTTCGAGCGCGCGGGCCGTGTCGGC
>PJEL010002877.1_pt1 | contig 15263 bp, 28 predicted proteins | sample 1853271 | NCBI WGS metagenome assembly PJEL01 (sample SAMN08108733, study PRJNA415343) | Invertebrate metagenome, whole genome shotgun sequencing project. | host: Globobulimina | place: Sweden: Gullmar Fjord | collected 2015-08 | reverse complement strand
TACACAATCATATCGATAACGTTTTACAACGTTTAATGATATTGGATGAGGTGATCAGGGATGTGGCTAACAATGCAAAAACACACTAAACAAAAGAAGCGTATAACCAATCAAGAACTACACAGCGTCCTGATGGCAATTGTAAAGAAGTTGGAAAACACCGAACGTGATCAGGAAATCACGGATAAAAGGTTTCAGTTTATTAGCCGAAGCCTACAAACGTCAAACCGTTCAAATTCAGCAGCTTGAAGAAGCCTTGCAACGCCACGCGCAATACTGGCGGGCGGTTGGCGAGCCAATCAAGCGGCGCAAGCTCGACACCGATTATTTTACGGCGCGTGGGCGGCTTGCCTCGATGATTGCCGACTTATTCACACTGGATGAGTTGCGCGCCATAGCGTTTAATTTAGGCGACATGTGGGTGGAGTTGGGCGGGGATGGGCTGCACGCTAAGGCGATGGCAATGATTGAATATTTCCAACATAGACATCAGATTTACAAATTGATTGATGAATTGCAGGAACACAGGCCGGGGATTGAGTGGCCTATGATATAATGTCGATATGATCACTCCCTACCATTACAGCATTGGTGGCAACAAAGACGGCCAAGGTTATGCATAGTACCCTAAACTATGCACCCAGATTAGGCCGATCAATTGATCGGCCTAATCAAATCAATATATGAATACAATAAAAATAGCGCGTATTAAATGGCACGACACAACACATTTTAACGGTTGGCATGAGCTTGACGATTTAGAGGCTATGAAACCGTTGGTTATTGAATCCGTGGGCTGGCTATTCAGAGAAACCGAAACGGCCGTTACATTAGCAATGTCTCACGGCCAATACAGGATTGGAGATGTTTTGTTGATACCGAAAAAGATGATTATCGAACGGTGGGAATTATGATCACTTCCTATCATACCTCAATTGGTGGCAACAAAAATGGTCTAGGCGATTGGATGCGCGGCCTTAACGCTGCCGGCATCACGTTTGCAATAAAAGGTGCTGACGATTACGGCCCCATCTTCGAGGCACTTATTACCCATCCTGGCAATGTTGGCGTGTATCGATTGACAGAAGAAGAACACGGTAGCAAGGGCGTGAGAAATACGCCAGACTACACAGCTTCCCCACTTGACGCAGCGGTAAAACATTGTTTATCAATCATCCGTGTCATTGAAAGCGAAACCCCCGAGTTCGATAAGACCCGCGTTTACGTTGACATTATCAACGAACCGAGAGCCAAAAAAGCGCCCGGCGATGTGCAGTATCGGGATATGAACGCTATGAACTGGCTGGGCTATTTTTGCCTAGAGGCCGCGTTATTCATGGCGGAGATGGGCTATAAGGTTTGCACCCCGTCGCTCAACAGTGGCGAACCGGGAGAAAGCGAACCGCACGCGGTCATTGAATACAGCCAGCCTGGGTTTTTAAAGTTCATCCGTTACGCTGCCGAGAACCCGAACCAATGCCTCATTGGCCTGCATGAATACATTTGGGACGCATGGAAAACAGGCGAAGCGTTTGATGACTGGTACCCCCACTTATGGGGTCGCTTCGAGGCGTTAATAGCCGCCGCTGATATTGCAGGCATCCCCAGGACGTTCCGTATCTTTATGACAGAGTGGGGATTCGCCAAAGACGACGCGCCACGCTGGGAGCAAGCCAAGCCGCATATTGATGCGTACTCTCAACTGATGGCAAGGTTTCCAGACATCATGATAGGTACCGCATCTTGGACGCTACAAGCGAAGTGGGGCGGCGTATCAAACAAAATCCAGACATGGATCCACCCTCTTATCAATCACACCATTAACGAGTTGCCACCGCCAGCAACGGAACCAACACGCACACATGATTTATTTGGCGGCACGCTGCCAAACGAAACGGAGCCACCTATGGACATATTGCAGCGCATAGAAGATTTAGAGAAAATAGCACTTGACCACGAATTGCGATTACTCGACCTTGAAGGTGTGACACCCCCACCGGTTGAGCCGCCATTATTGACGATTGCGGCGAATGCGTTGGGTGTTGATGTCAGCGCACATCAGGGGCGATTTGATTGGGAAACGGCCGTTTCTAATGGCGTGACTTATGGCATTGTGCGGAGTTCAAACGGTATCCTAACAAGTGCGGATTGGGACGATCCAAACGATGCCACTGTTGACGAGAACGGCCGGGATAAACAATTACGCAGAAATGCGACGCACTTAAGTTCACGTGATATGCCCTGGGCAATCTATCATTATTTACAACCTCATAGCATATCAGAACAAATTGAACTGGTGCATGGCATCCTTGCGGAGCTTAGCGGCTTTGGTGCGCCACCACTAACGGCAACGCTTGCAGATGGCACGCACCTCCCCACCCTTTACATCGATGTTGAAGAAACGCATTTACTACCCGAACAAATAAAGGCCTTCTATGATGGCATGATTGCAACGGGTTTGCATGTTGGCATCTACACGTCAAAATCAATTTGGGATGGCATCATGGATAACACGGCCGTGTGGTGGTCAAACGTTAGCTGCTGGGTTGCGGCATACGGTAGCAACAGCGGCTATCCCCCACCCTGGAAGCCCTGGATTCCTCATGGTTTCAATTCTAATGTATTATGGCAATACACATCATTAGGAGGTCATGTTGTTGATAACCCAGGCGGAGGGCTTGACCTAAACATGGCTACACCATTTGAGCAGGAAACCGAACCGCCAATTGACCCGCCGCTTCCTGACACCTTCGACCTGCTCCCCTACCTGCGCGGTGCTGATGGTTGGCAGCTAGACATCGACGCGGGAACGTATACCCAAACGCTCAACACGCAATGGATGGGCGATGATACGTGGCGACTGGTGAAAGGTGATCGCAAACAATACGAATATATGTACGCAGATGGCGAGTACATATACCGTCGTGAAGATACCAGCCAGGGCAACGATAAATTCTATTGCCATTACACGAACGGCGTACAAGGTGCGGCGTGGGTCAAGCGACATGTGAGGGTTGGCGAGAAGTGGCAGACCACAAAAGAAGTGGTACATTACTGGAATGATTGCAGCATACGGCAGCCGAGTGCGATGGTAGTTGATACTATTGAAATCGTGGGCAGATATGACAAATGGACTTTTGAAAATGGGGTGTCTGTTGATGATGTAGTTGAACTGCATTGGGTCGAAGGTGGGGAAACTTATCTATTCGGTTTAGGCCGTGGGTTGGTGGGTTTCAAGGATGCAAATCAAGAAGCGCAATTCATGGGGGATCTGTTTGGGCGCGAACCGTTAGAATACAACAAGCCGCCGTGCATCGATGAGGATGAACGGTTTTATGTCTAACCACACCATAGCAAAAAGCCGCCAGGGTGTTGGCGGCTTAATATTATGCAGTCCATATTTCAAGAGTATGTACAACTATTGATTATTTTTACTCCATTCCTCCCACTCAACTTGCCGTTGCGGTGTCATAGCGTAATCGTCAACGCATCCCCCATCAGCGCAGTTTGGGCATAAATGCACATCCCAATAGCCAGACTCCCAATCCCCTTCTGTGTCGGTCTTGCAATCGTTTATGTCACCGCTCCAATCGCATTGGCTACAAATCGCAATATCTGGGGGTGGCTGTTCGTTTCCAAGTTTGCGAGCCAAGTGGAATACAGTGTGAATATTTGAGAATTTGTTACCCATCCTGCCATCACCTCCCGCCCCCCTGCCGTCAGAGGGGCTTGTATATTACTGTTGCAATATGATTTCAAGTTCACTTTTGTAATAAAGTTTTGACGGGGCAATCCGAGCCACAGCTACAATTTTCTCATTTAGAAAATCACCAATGTCCTCTGTAAATTCCGCCCGTCCCCATTGGGGTGCGGTTTCATAAAAAACAATCAACGGTTCTACTCCGATATTTATTTCACCCTCACCGTGCCATATCATGCCCAGATGCTCACAAATCGTTCTCGCTAGGATTATCGGTAGATTGTCGGGAACTATTATCCCGAAATTGTCAAACCCCGCGGCTAGTAATGCGTCCCGTAAACTAGATGAATCACGCATTCGTCTTACTTTTCTGTTCATACCCATCCTGCCATCACCTCCAGCCCCCCTGCCGTCAGAGGGGCTTGATAATTTACCCGTTCGCTTTCTTGTTGATACCATCAATCAGCGTTTTGCACTCTGAAAATGTTAAGTGTTTACTTGATGATGTACGGTCTTTGGTAACAGCCTTTACCAAAATAGCGCGTTGATTGTCCCAATCATCACCATAGAAACCTTTGCCCGCTGCGTGTAACGCTTTCATCATTGCGGCGGTTGGCTTGCGTTGGTCATCAGAAACGGCCGTTTTCTTTACTGGTTCAGCTTCAATGATAACCTCATCGGGCGTGTTCATGCTTGGAAGCTCTTCCCACTTAACGCCATTGTCTACAATGTACCCATCTTCATCAACATCAGCGCCCAATTCAGCAGGCGTATAGACAGGCGCACCGCCGAAGATACCAGGAGTGAACCACTTCGCGCCGTTGCTGATGGCGCGGGCGAATAGCATGTTGCGGGGGAATTTATTCATATTTTTCACGCCCGCTTTTTGCGCGTCCTGTGCTGTGAATACCGATTCACCACATGGCTGCCCATCTTCATAAAATTCAATGGTGCAAACCTTGTCACTCAACTCTTTGACACGGTAGTTATAGCGCGGGTCGTTTTTAATCAAAGTGGCAATGACATTCGAGCCTAAGGCTGGCTTGCCTTGAATAATGTGAATACCCGACATACTTGCGAATGGTGGCAGTCCTAATTCATGCCCTGCCATCACTTTTACAATCGCCTGCGCTTCGTTTTGCGAATCTTTAAAATATCCGCTTTTGTAAAGCGCCAAACTCATACGCTGCATCGTGTCAAAATCCATATTGTTATTCGTCACCGTCAATTCATTACTCATCGTCTACACTCCTATCTTTCGTTAACGCCTCCCACTGTGGGAGGAATTCGCTGTTATCATTTCCGGGTAACGTTTCGTAATCGTCACACCCGTCACACATCCAAACCCTCACCCCCTTAATCGCTTCGTACCCACTACGGTGCGTTGCCTTGTTGGTGCAACCTACGCAACCACACGGCGGCGCGTCCACCTGCAATAACTCGGCGTCCTGGGGGCTGAGGTACGCGGGGTCTATTCGTTTGTTGGTCATGATTCGCATACCACCTTGTAAATAGGACTAACTTCTTCACCAACTTTCTCAAGCCTGCACGTTGAGCCCTCTAGCGATTGACGCATTGAGATAACAACCTCCTGTTTTATTCCGTTTACATTTTTATAACTTCTATGCAACGCACCCCCATTTGTGAATTGGTGACAATATCTACCGTCAAACAATCCCCGCACCTGTCGGAATAGTTTCCAATCAAGCGGAATTGATACCCAAATATCACCAAATTCAGAAACGCGTACATCTGTGATAATTTCATTGTCTGCAAAGATAGGCAGTGTATCAATTGCCCTGGTCATAAGTTTCACTTGTTTGTTAGATCGCTGCTGTGTATTTTCAATAAGTGCTTGAATATCCATTCTACATCCTCCCTGTGCCAGCTTCAAAGTCGCGAATCGTGTTGTCATAATCACGCCTATAATTATCATATGCTTTCCATGCGCTCGGCCAGTCGCTACACTCACGTGCAACGTGAAAATCAGCCGCCGCCGTCTCCCCCCAATTCTCTGTGGATGCCGCAAGGGCTGCGTGGGGGAAATCAACGTGAAAATCAATGTCACGCTTGTGTTCTGTATAGGTCGTGTATGCTATTTCTGCAAAATTGTTTTTGAACTCATCCTCGTACAATGCATTGTCAGCAACGCGATCAAGCCTTGACCACAAGTGATACAGTCTGTCTAATTCTTGCTGGTATTCATATGGGTATTGCGTGTGTACTCGATTCGTCATAATAATAATTCCTTTTTGATTAACAATTTTCAAATTCGTGCATCTCTGCGCTAGTCATTGCCGGAATACCGATGGACTCTCTGCGAGATTTCAATGCGTCATTAACACCTTCCATGTAATATTTCTTGCCGTTTCCATAATCGCTCATATCGTGGGTTGGGAAACCGTGTTCTGTTGCAAATTCGTAACCTGCTGAATACCATTCGCTTTTGTCTGTCCAGTGCATCGTCATGATAATAATTCCTTCCCGGCTACAATGCCGCCGGGGGGGGCGTGGTCGTGTTAGCTGTTGAATATTTCATCTTTAATAATACACTTAACATCTGTCAGTTTATCTGATACATAACCGAGATATGCGAGGTTGTAGCAATGGCGAATCTTTTCATTATCAATATCATCGTCACCAGTTATCAAAATCGGAAAGTTGACATGTTTGACAAACGATAACATATCACCCAGACAATCATCCTCTATAGTAGTTCGATAGTGATCCATAAAGTAATCAACTACACCGTCAAGGTTCCTAATCTTTTGTGGCAAACTGGGGATCAAGACCCTGGCCTTGGCAACTGTTAAGCTCCAATCAGAAACCCCCACCTTATCAAGTTCTGTCTTAAACAGGTTCATTTTCTCGTTGTACGGCAACCTGTGCGCTTTTACATATTTAATAAATAAGTTAATCAACTTTGTGTTCCCTTTGACACTCTTGTGATTAATTAATTCTATTGCAGATAATTTAGATTTTGGTTTGTTCATTGGTCAATTTCCTTTATTGCTATTTGTTCGCTCAACTGACTACAGTATAGCAGAAAGTGAGTCACTTCATAAGGGGGAAGTGTCTACCACTTACACCACTTTTTATTATGTATACCTAGCGGTTGACACTTCGTCCTTTACAGTGACTCACTTTTCGTTTACTATGAGGACATGGCAATTAAAGACGAAAACACACGGATACAATTTACAATCGACAAAACAAGCGTTCATCTTATTGATGCGCTTATTGCTGCCGAGCGTAAAAGCGGCCGTAAGTTGTCACGTAGTAGGTACATAAAATACATTGTGGCTGAATACTTACAGAATAAGGCCATGAGTGAATTTAAGACTTTAACAACTGAATAATTATAACGGCGGCGGTAACCCGTGATGCATATCATCGGTGATGCTACTGAATAGCGGATTGACAAGTGAAATGCTCCCCCGAAAGGCTTGTAAAACGTAGGAGCCAACAGACAAACAGTTCAGCACGAATTCACCCGCCGTTAACCTATCAATCCCGCACCGTCATCCGTATTGGGACAGCGGTGCGATATTGAACGGTGGCGAGATAGCACAAGCGTCAACAGGGATTCGTAGAATCTGGTTGCGATAGAACACAGTGCGCCCGACCTAAGTCGGTGGATGTGGGTGCAAGTCCCACACTCGCCACCCCTCCCATGCACCTGTTGCAAATTCACCCGAGGGTAAAACCTCCCCCCTCCCCCAAACTGGCACGAGAGAACGCGACGGGAGAGCCACCGTAACAGGTGCATGGTAGGGGCAAGCCCCCGAATTCTACTCCTTCTTCCTTACACCCCCGATCACACACATGATCGGGGGTCATTTTTATGAGGTGATATTATGGATGAGCTATTTGATACATTTAGGCATATTGAAAAATCTTTATCGGCAACAGTACGCATTAATCACAGTCAAGTCTTACAAATAACCATTGCTGAATTGATGTCAAAATACAAAGCACATCAGGGCAACGATGTTTATACCTCTGCATTTGAAACTATTTTAAAAGGGTTTTATTTGACTGATAAAGAGTTTGGCGAAATGTTATCAGAAGTACAGAGGTGATATTATGGCATACATTTTCTGCATAGCCTGCGTGGTCATCAGCGCATTCCTGGTAGTGTGCGCGGTGATAATGGCGGGGCGTGATAACGTTATCATTTTCTCAAAGATAGATATAGATGAGGTGGACTGATGAGAACATACGGCGATGTGACAGAAATCATCAAAGGTTTAGGGGGATCATTCGCCTCTGTGTTTTCTGGATTTGGCGGTGTTGATGTGGGAGCTATTGAGGCTGGTCTATATCCAGTGTGGGCCATTGAATACAAGAAAGAAGTTGCTGGTGTTTATCGTCATAATTTAGGAAACCATATAATTGTTGACGATATTCTAAAAATCAACGTTCGGGACTGGCTTGATATGATGCTCATCTTATTGGTTGACATTCTCCATTTTTCGCCACCCTGCCCCTCATTTAGTAATGCAAAAGCGAACGGGGTGGAAACCGAAAATGACAAAGCTCTGGCTTGTAAAATTGCTGAGTTTGTTGAAGTATTGCAACCAAGAATTGTAACGCTTGAAAACGTTTACGGTTATAGAAATTCTGATTCTTGGCAAACAATAGAGAAGACATTGCGTCGTTTGGGGTACCGTTATCATTATTGGCATGTAAACATGGCATCGTATGGTGTGCCTCAAACTCGCAAGCGTATGATCGTCATTGCACGGCGTGACGGCCGTACTCCGATGTTACCACCTGCAACACACGCAAAGGAACCTAGACGCGGCTTGTTTGGTACATTGGATAAGTGGGTGGGCTGGTACGAGGCGATTGAGGATTTAATCCCAACGTTGCCAGATAGTGAATTTGCACCGTGGCAGTTAGAGCGGTTGCCGGATGAGTTTGCCGAAGGCATGGTAATGTCTGGAAATACTAACTTTAATGATGCAAAGCCAGGTAAGGGTTTTCTTGAAAAAACAGATGCCGCAAATACAGTTATGGCGGGATTATCGGGCGGGTTTCCGAAGGCGTTTATCATTGATGACGGCAACAGCAAAGACGGCACGATTAAGCAACAAAATCAACCAATGGCGACCGTACGAACAAAGCAAAGCGGTGGTACACTTGCCCGTGCTTTCGCAAACGGCCGTGTCGTGAAAATGACAACCCGCGCACTCGCCCGTTTCCAATCCTTCCCTGATTGGTACGTATTGCCAGACAAAAACAGTCTAGCGTGTTACGGAATCGGCAACGCAGTACCGCCACTGTTTGCACAGAGAATGTACGAGGCGATAGTATGAGCGCCAAACAATTAAGCCTATTAGCGCACGCCGATCAAAAAACCACCATTACCGTCACCAAACAAAATGGCGAATCGGTAACGGCCGTCTACCCGTTGACGCGTAAGCAGGCGCGGGATTTGTGCAAACATTTTGATAGCAAGTTTCCAGAGTATAGACATGAGGTGAAGACGTGAGTGAACACACCGAACAATGCGATCTATTTACATGGGCGCGATGGATGGAGGGTCAGTATCCAGAACTTGAACACCTTCATGCCGTGCCTAACGGTGGGCTACGCAATAAGAAAGTGGCCTCTAAGATGAAACGCGAAGGTCAAAGGGCTGGCGTGTGGGATATTGCGCTAGACGTGGCACGGGGGCAGTATCACGGGTTTAAGGGCGAAATGAAGTATGGTCGCAACAAGCTAACTGACAGTCAATTGGCGTGGGGGCTATTCTATGAGGAACAAGGGTACTATACGGCCGTCGCGTGGGACTGGCAGGACATGGGTGATATGTTGATTCAGTATTTGGAGCTAGACAATGAATAACAAACAACGCGACGCATTCCACAAGAAAATGAAGTCGCAGGGGTGGAAGCCAAAACGCGACCTATTCAAAATCATTTACCAGTGGGAACATAAACAGACTGGCAAAATCATCACTGACAAAATCTGTGGGAATCATTTCACATCAACGGGCAGCGCACCGATACCATTTTAGGAGTCACACAATGAATCTAATTATTATCCTAGTCGGAACCGTTATCCTCGCCATCCCCGTGGCATGGTTGTGTGATCGGTGTTGGGAACGGCCGTTCCGAGAGGTGTCATGAAAACACAGGATAACATAAAAATAATTAGATGGTATCATGCAGTCACACATGACACAGTTATGAATGAAATCGCATCGCTTGCCTGGAGCAAGAACGAATCCATCGCCAGACGTGATGGGTTAAAACATCTTAGCCGATGGGTGATGAATATAAAGAGGCGTTATCCCAACAACCGTTACCAGTTAACCCGCGCCGCTAACATGGAAAGTCGTTTTTATGTTACGTATTACGACATACCGGTGAAGGATGATAGCAAGCCATGAGGCCACGCGCAGACACCAACGACATTTACAACTTCATCCTCAGGTACAAAACAGCACACGGCGGCATCGCCCCCACCCTGCGCGAAATATGCGAGGGTTGCGACATTGGCAGCATTAGCACTGTCAACAGACATTTAACATATCTACACGACGCGGGGCGCATTATTCGCGTGTTGAAAGAGCCAAGGAATATCAGGATACCCGGCGAATCATACACGCCACCTATGCAAGGCAACCTGCCATAGCTTTTTTCTATACTAGTACCTATTCAGCTTTACACGGGCGCGGCGGGTATGTTATGATGAGTGGACAATTTAACGTTCCATTAGGCAGTGACAGGCCATTTATAGATATGGAACGAACGGGCAAACACCCCTTTTTTGGTATGCCTTTGTACCTGATGCAATCTGTAATGCGTCTGTCACAAAGGTCAAAGGCAGACCACAGAAGGGGTGTTTTGTATTAAGGACGGTGAGTGATGGGCAACAAAACGTATAGGCACAGGTGGATAGATGGCGATACATATACGATAACAGAAAACGGTGATGATATGGCTCCTGAGGATATTGCAAGTGACATGAACCGCCTGCAAGCCGAGAATGCGCGGCTGCGAGAAGCGCTCATTCTTGCTGATGTCATAGCCGCCGACCTTGGGTTAATGATGCAATTTGACGCATGTGCAAACGACCCACGCGAGACATGGCCTAATTGCAACTGCGAGGGGTGTAGCTATTGCGCGGCATCGTACGGAATGGATGCATACAAAAAGGCGCGGGTGCATGAAACCGCAGCTAATAAGGAAATCACCCACCTGCAAGCCGATCTCAAACGGTGTCAGGAAATTAACCGTGAAGATAATGTAATTGCCACGGCCAATTACAATAAAATTTTATCCGAGAATGACCGCCTGCGGGAAACCGTCGCACAATTGACAAGTGAATTAGCGGATGCCAAAGACTTTGGCGAATTGGAATTTTAAACATGGCACTTCAACACCTCAGGGCAATCAACGATCACGCAGTAACAACCGACCCATTAGGACGTGCGATACTAAAAGAAGTTGCGCTAGACATCGGTCACAACAATCAACCATCATTCCCCTCGTATCGCACCATTGCCAAGCGTGTTGGATGCCATTATAACAGTGTGGCAGCATGGGTTAAAAAGTTAGCTGAATGCGGTGATCTAATCGTTACAAAAGAGGGGAGGCAGCAAAAGTACAACATCCCCTTTGATGTACCATTGTCACAACCTGACTATGACAATAGCTATGACAATGCTTGTGACAATAGCTATGACGATACTGTGACAAACCTTGTGACAACCGTCACAATATTGTCACAAGCGGTTGATGATATTGTCACAAGGCTGTCACAAATTGAGCAATTATTGTCACAACCTGACTATGACAGAAGTATAGAAGTAAGAAGTAAAGAAAAGAATAGAAGTAAGAATAATATATATATAGAGCCAGATCGCCCATTAGTTGTCACAATCAAAACAGCTTTAAGCAAAACCACAAAAACACCCCAAGAATTCGAGCCTGAACAATACTCGGTTGCAACCGAAACTCTCATTGGCTATGAGGCAACGCCAGAGCAGATCGAGGGTTTCCGTGCATGGTGGGATATTAACGGCAACTATGGCGGCCAACCGGCTCTTAGGTCGCTACTTAGCAATTGGACAAATTACACTGAGGGGGTGACGTTGAACAAACAACAGCCGAACGGCACCAGTAACGGCCGTTCACAGCCAACGCCAGAGGAACGGGTCGCGGCTATTGTGGCAAGGAGAGAATCATGAGTGAACAAAAATATAAAAGAAAAATAAAATGTGAATTATACCGCGATCATTTTCAGAATTTCAAAGGGTATCATATCCCACGCGCTCAACTAATCATCGCCGACATTCCGTATAACATCGGTATTGATGCATACGGGAGCAATCCCAAATGGTATGTGGATGGGGATAATTCTAATGGTGAGAGCGAACTAGCTGGCAAGAAGTTTTTTGCAACGGATGATAATTTTAATAGTGCTGAGTACATGCATTTTTGCAATAAGTTGATGGTGAAGGAGCCAAAGCAAAAAGGCAAGGCACCATGTATGATTATTTTCTGCTCATTCGAGCAGCAGTTCGGATTGATTGAATTGGGTAAAAAACACGGGTTAAAAAATTATATCAATTTGGTATTTAGAAAAAATTATAGCTCACAGGTACTTAAGGCCAATATGCGACCTGTGGGCAACGCTGAATACGCTTTATTATTCTACCGTGACAAGCTGCCAAAATTCAACAATAACGGGAAAATGGTAATGAATATCATGGATTGGGAACGTGAGGATAAAAACAAATTGCCGTATGGAAAAATTCACCCCACGCAGAAGCCTATTAAATTGCTAGAACGTCTAATTGAACTTTTTACCGATCCCGGTGATGTGGTCATTGATCCGGTTGCTGGCAGCGGCTCAACTTTGATCGCGGCGTACAATAAGGGGCGCTCTTCATTTGGTTTTGAGATTGACAGACAATTTCATCCCAAAGCCGAAAAGTGGGTACAAGAAAACAAGAAAATAAAGGATGAGATCAAGGATAAGGGGTTCTCAAATACCCTATTGAAATTAGACAATCCCAATCAGGGTCTTTTATTTTCAACATAGGAGGAAGTCATGAAGTGGCTAACCAACCTCATAAGCCAATTTGAACACCAAAACGTAAGCGATGCCAAGGCGGAAATGTTGGACACGCTATTCAAGGATAGGCTACCTGAAATTATGGAAACGGCCGTTATCGAGTACCTCAAAACGGGCGGTGATTGGTTTCCCACCGTGCGACAGATGCAGGCGTATGTGGATGCGGCGCAAACTGAGCATGACCGGGGGGCGACCGTTACCCGTTCATTTTGGCAGGTTCAGGCAATGACACAATTAGAGCGGGATAGTTTAGACGATAAACTGTACGCGGCGCAATTCTCAGATGTGCCTATACATGAGCTTAATCCTGTGACAAGCGCCTACAGAAGCGATGAGCCAACAATGGCAGATTTTAAAGCGTATCGCGAGTATGTTACAACCCGCATGGCAGCAGCCAGCGGGCGGGAGGTGTGAACGTGAGATATTTCTACCTGATTAGAAAAAAGATAAATTGGAAATTATTCGGATGGGGATGCGATTATTGCGGATCAAGGAAGAGAAATGGTGATTTTTTCTCTTTGTTTTATTGCTCAAGAAAATGTCAAACAATTGACGGCGTGAACAAGGGGTTTGTGCAAGCCAGCGGGCGGGAGGTGTGACGATGCCCAGCATTGATGCAAATTTTTTAAAAACAAATCTCCAATCAATAACTGCTGTATATGAATCCGAGTTTGGTAGCTATACTGGAATGCCTAATCCACGAATTGAGAATGTTAATGGATGCCACCTTCTGATTAGCTGCCACTATGATAATTATGATGATTATGATGCAGATTGTGGCGACGAAAACCATCACGGTGCTGTTGATTGTTCCGTTTGCCATATGAAGGATTCATGGGATTTTACACTCACTCTATGCGGTGAGTTGCCAGGGGGATTATGTATATCGTAAATATCCACTTAAGCAATGAGCGGCGTTTGTGAGATGCGGCTACCTGACAGAATCAGAGGGTGACGAATTGGCGAGGTTTGGGGTTTACAGTCAAGAGAGGTTGATATGAATATTGAAATAGACGAACTGGAGAAATCAGTATTATTGCTTCTTCTGAGAAACGAAAGGCGACGTATTGAGGTGCTATTGATTGATCGGAATGAACGCATATTCTGGAATCAGCTAAGTGTCGTTAACGGGTTAATAGATTCCATTGAAAACGGTGAACAATGACCTTAACCTACCATGAGGTAATGACCCTCGAAGCCATTGCCGACGACCTAACGGCCGTTAGCAAGTGGATCGAAAATTGCGCGAAACACCGTGCAACGCAGCAGCTAGACAACGCGGTACACACCGCCATGTCGCGACGGCTTCAACGCACGGCGGCGGAATTGTTGGCAATGCGTGAGGCGGGTACGGTGGCGCAGCAAGGGGGGTTGTTTGAGGGTTGAGTTTTTTTATTTGACAATGCGTGTAGCAAATGCTACACTTGCATCATGAGCGAGAAACTAACGACAATTCACGTAACGAAGCAAGCGAGAAACGATCTAAAGATTTACGCGTCATTTACAGGCGAGACAATGCAAGTGGCGGCGGCTAGGTTGTTTGAGAAAGCGCGGGAGCTTCATACGGCAAAAATTGAGATTGTAAAAAAGGATATGAAATAATGGATAGCTATGAATTACTTGAGCAGCATAATAGATTATTCGATGAATACAAGACTGATGTTTCAAGACGCGAAGTGGACGAGATAGGACTCGGCTGTACATGTGGTGGCTTGATTGCCACCATGACAAACGCTGGCACAACTGGAATGTCAATGGATTGGGAACGTGTAAATTGGGATCAGTATTGCCCACTGCACGGCGCAAATGACTAACTAACACGAAACAAAAAAGCCCCCGCGCTACGAACGCAAGGGGCAATACAGCGGAACGGCGCTGCAATCGGATTGTAACCGATATGGAGCCGTCGCCGCAATAGGACGGTTTTTTTATTATGGATGAGTATGAAGTTGTCGAAACAAAATACGCGGTTATTGAAGCCAAGTACAAGGTTGGCGATTCGTTTTTCGCCAAGGCGACCGGGCATCGTACAAAGATCAATGAAGTCAGACATACATTGATTGATGATACCGTAGTGGCGGTTTACAACCTATCGCTTACACCTGTTTATTTAACGGTTGAATCGCTAGAGGATCGATTCTATCTTGAGGTGGAATTGTGAAACTATTTACAGTAACGCGGGTAGTCGCACATTACGCCTACCTTGCAGGTCGCACGGTGTACATCGGTTGCACGGAAGCGGCCGTAAGGTCAGCGATGGCAACAAAGGGATCTGTGACGTTTGTCAACAAGGCGGCGGGTTATCCGTCAAAAATGGTTAGGCATATTGTGGAGAAGAAATGATAAGCGACAGAACCAAACTCAAGCTACTGTTTTTCATTTTGTTGGCGGCTGCAATTGCGATCATGATTCAGTCAATCCCAACGATTGACGGGTATTCGTTACCTGAGCATTTAGCATTAACAACGGA
>PJEL010002876.1_pt1 | contig 15263 bp, 15 predicted proteins | sample 1853271 | NCBI WGS metagenome assembly PJEL01 (sample SAMN08108733, study PRJNA415343) | Invertebrate metagenome, whole genome shotgun sequencing project. | host: Globobulimina | place: Sweden: Gullmar Fjord | collected 2015-08 | reverse complement strand
AACTGTTTGCCTTTTAGGCGTACAATTTTGTTATGGTAACAAAATTCAGATGGAATCCTGAGAAAAACATTAAACTTCAGAAACAAAGAGGCATCTCTTTTGAGATGATAGTTGCGATTCTGGAGACAGGCAAATACGAAGTGCTTGAGCATCCAACCCGTTCAAATCAAAAGATTGCTACTCTAATTTTTGAGGGTTATCCCTGGGACATACCTTTTGTTGAGGAGAGTGATGGAACTGTCTTTCTGAAAACGGCATATCCAAATAGGAAAAGAACATGACAAAATCACGTGATTATAAAGATCCCAAAATGTTTGAGCCCATGGATGAGGAGGAGGCTCAAATAATGGCGGAAGCGGATCAGTATTTAAAAGTGAGTAAAAAAGAATCTGAAAGGATCAATGTCAAATTCAAAGACGCTGCCAAGAATACTTTGAAGAAAACAGAAAGAACGAATATTCGTATCAGTGAAGCAGATTTAGAGGGCCTCAAGCTGATCGCGGCCCAGGAAGGGGTCGGTTATCAAACTTTAATCTCAGGCATTCTTCACAAAGTTGCTTCCGGACAGTTGCAAATTTAAATATATAATGGAGGACCCACTGAAAAGTTCTCTTCCAGGGTTTAGAAAAACTGTCATGATTATTCATTTTCAGGTTAGTAAACAATATTTCCGAACAAATTTAATTGTTCCTTCTGTTTTGGCCATTCGGGTAAGATTCGATCCAGTAAGGAGTAGAATTTGGGTGAGTGGTTAGGTTCTATTAAATGACACAACTCAGCTTAAAATCATATGTTACTTTCAAACACGAAAGTAACATATGATAATTCTTGTGTTACTTTAGACGCTAAAAGTAACATAAGATCCTTTTTGCGATTTTTTCAGTATTCAATTTTGAGACTGAAATCAAATTATAGATTTTTATAATTCGACTTTAGCCCTGAACTCAAATTATGGATTTTTATAATTCGACTTTAGTCCTGAACTCAAATTATAAATTCGAAACCGGCTAAAAAAGTTCCAAGAATGATTCAAAGATAAACACTTTATTTTTTTTTAATCCAGCATATTCTTTTAAAACGCCCAGTCTTAGAAATTCATTTAACAGGCGCCTGTAGACATTGCGGGGTTCTTTCTTTCAAAGCCTGTGCAAATTTTCTGTATATTCTGGAGGTATTACTGGCATTGTCCGGATGACAAGAGAGGCAGTTTCCCACCAACAGAATTCGTTGCTGCTCTTGTCGGCTAAATGGGCGAGAGCCTGTGCGGGTTGATGTATCCAGGGTTTTTGTTTCTAAAAAAGCGGTCCAGGCATCCCGTGGGAGACCGTCCGCAGGGTGCGGTCGGTTTTTGGGGGTGAAGGTCATCGTTATTTCTTCGGTCTTTAGTTTAGCAGCTCCATAGGTGATCTGTCCTTCACCCAGGCCAAGTACCCTGGGATCCTTGTGGCAGGACTGGCAGGTGCGACTCTGTTTCTGGATCGTATGTGAAAAAGTTGGGGCGAACATTCTGCGGAAAATCTGGTAGCGATTTAGCTCTTTTTTGTGCGGGGCATTACTGTCCGGGTGGTTGTTCTGCACGCCACCGATGGTTAAAATCATCCCCGGAATGAATGTATCCACGATTTCCTGATTTGACCGCTTATCTCTCCTAACGCCAAGAGTTGGCTGCAGAGCGGTGAAATCTTTCTTATACTCCCGCCAGACACCTTGCACCTTTTTACCGGTATAATGATCTTTTCTCTTTTTATTTGGCAGGTATTGGGTATGGCACTCGATGCAGGTGGGGGCCCACTGTGTATGACAGGTCTGGCAGGTTAGTCGTTCATGTCCTCCGATATCAGTGCAAGCCTCGGCCGGTGCATTTAAACGCCGGTCTTTATTGTCCAATTTTCCCCTGAATCTAACAGGTCCCTTTGGTTTCCGAGTCATATTGATCAGCGGCTGCCCGGTTTTGTGGGTTGTCAGATATTCAACATCTTTTCGGTTCTCTCTGTTTCGTAGTTGCAGAATTTTAACGGAATCCGAATCCAGCTGGTTATAGTTTATAAATTTCCCGGGATTTCTGTTGTGGCAATCAATGCAGGCGATGTCGACTTGCTCACCTTGGTGGTTGTAACTCTTGCCATCTCCCATGGCATCTCGGGCAGAGTGACAATCGATGCAGAGCATTCCCTTTTCGTGATGGACATCGGCACCTTTAAAGGTTAGGACTCGACGGTCCTGAAGGATGCGATAGTTTTCTGGATTTTTAAGTTTTTTGAGCTTGAGTGTCGTTTCATGCCAGCCCTCATAATTTAGAGAAATTCGGGCAGATCGGCTGTGACAGCCAAAACAGCGTTCGTTACCAACTTTGATATTAAGCTCAGGATGCAGTTGAGGCAGTTTTTGAGTCTTATGGTAGTCTGCCATCTGATTTGCGGCTGCCTTTGAATAGTCAATATGGCAGGCCGTACATCCACCGCCTCTGGATTTCTGATCAATGGGAGCCGAATGTCTCTTTGGGAATCCCAAGTGACAGGTAACGCAAAGCTGCCGTAAATGAGTGTCGGCTGCAGAATTGGATAGATGGGAAAGGTGTCCGGGGCCGTCTGGCGATTGGGTTTCTCCAAATACGTAACGGTTAACCGAAACCATTCCCTGTCCACTGGCCATTAGTGAGTCCGAAACTTTAGTGGTTAAATCCTGATGGCAAACACTCTGGCCGCAAGTGTTTGAGACGGTATCCAGGTTTCCGGGAACTTTGACGAAACCTTTGTGTGCGGCTTCTTTTTCTGCTGCAAGGGGATTCCCCAAATGACAGGAGGAACAACCGATTGCCTTCGGATCGTGTGAAGGGGCAAAGCCGGTCATCTCTTGATGACAGAGAAAACAGCCCTCTCTGTGTCCCAAAACTATCGGAATATCTGACGGTTTTATCAGCTGTGGACCCTCGCTGCCTGTAAAATGATAGACGGACAGAAACAGACCGGCCAACCCAATAAGCAGAGCTGGTAAGATCCATCTAGTCTTCTTTGATGAGGGTTCCGTAGTTTTCATTTAGCTGCTGTGTGTTGCAAAAATCCGAACCGTTTAAAAAAAGAAGGAGTTCCAACTGGCATCTCTGAAACCCCAATTGTTGACGGTTAGTATGCTGTAAAAAACCAGTAATCCTAGGAGTAACTTCTTAATACGTTGTGACTTAACCGGGCTCAACCAGATCATGAGTAGAAAGAGTGTCAGGCAGCAAGTCAGAATGCCAACGACCACCAGTGGATTCGGTATCCAGTGCAAGATCTCCTGCAAACCGATAAAGTACCATGGTCCCCGGATTTTAGCAGTGGTTATCAGTTGCAGTCCTTGGGGAATCATGACTGCCAGAGATGTTGAAAGTCCCAGAAGATACACGTAGGCCAATAGCTCCGGCCAGGCGCGGCGCATATGTTCGATAATAACAATGCCAATAAAAATAGTCGTGGTGATCAGGTGATGGATGTAGATCAGATTGAGATTGTCAGCGCTTCCGAGAATGGTAATTCGCAATTCATCACCCACCAGAGGCACAATTCTCAACAAACCACTGAGTATTTGCTGTGCCAGTTTGCCTTCAACATCGGCTTTCAGGATAAACCCGGACAGCATGACAAAAACTGAGAGCAACAAAGCCACTACCAACCGTATCCAAACCCCCTTTTTTAGATTTCTTTCGCTGCTTGTTGAAAGGTGTTCAATCACATGGATAAATGTAAACAGCAAAAACAACTGGCCGCTCCAATAGTGCAAAGAACGAAAAAATACGCCACGGGAATCGGTCAGGAGTAATATCTGTAGACTATCTGCAGGGTGATTTGTATTATAGCCGATCGCTAGAGGGATTCCACTGAAGACCGCAATCAGGAATGCTGCAAATGCAAGATTTCCAAAGGTTGATAAACGTCGGTTCCAGAATTTGAAAAACGATCCGGACATGGGATAATCTCAGCTGGGCAAAACAATGGTGTACTGCCGGGTGTTCGTGTTCGTCGTAAAGGAAAGTGCAGGCAGATCCTTTACAGCAGGTCCCACAAGAACCTCGCCCTGCTGCGAGAACCGAGAGCCATGACATTGACAGACGATTTGACCTTTCTCCTGCCGGATGATTTGGCACCCCAGATGGGGGCATTCAGCGGAGAGGAAAACCGGATTTCCCTTATTCCGAATTGCGATAATTTTACCATGAAAGGAGATTCCTTCCGGTAGATCCATAGGCAGAATTTGTTGTGATTTCGCTACGTGGCCGCGGTTTGTCCTGCTGACATCATAAAACAGTTTCAGCGGGTAGATAGACGCAAGCAGGGCCGTTAATTTCAAGAACTGTTTTCTGCTAAACAGTGTGGATTTCGTTATGGGGGGCATCTCCTTTTAACCTGCAAAGAGTTCGTTAACTGATATGAAGCTATTGAGCGATGTTCTGAGCCGCTATCTTGCCATACTGAATCGGGGATTGCAAACAGGATAGCCTAGTGGCTGTCGAGCTGGATTGAAGAGGGCGTTTTGCTGGAAAAGCTGGAAATGGATTACTGATATACCGGTTATCTTTCTGCTAACAGATAACCAGTATATTGCAAGCGAAAGGTACCGGGGTTTCCAGCACCGTTTACCTGTGGAAAGTATTAATTCTTAGCTGTGATCTTAAATTTTCCGTTCTTGGCAACTTTGATTTTTGCATTCAGGAACGCCACATTGTAGCCGTTCTCTTTCAGCGTCTGGTATGCCATGGAGGCTCTTACACCCGTTTTGCAATGTGCAACAATCTTTTTGCCCTTTGGAATTTCGCTGAGCCGGGCAGCCACATCTTTGGTTGGGATGTGCAATGCGCCCTTGATCATGCCACCTGCGACTTCATCATCATCTCTTACGTCGAGAATGATCGCATTTGAGGATCTTTTGGCAATGGCTCTGAACTCACTGATAGCAATAGAACCTGGAAGCGCTTTGGGAACATAGACAATCTTCTTGCCGGCTTTTCCGCTAACCAGTTTGTTGCCTGCTTTTTGCCAGGCTTTGACACCACCATCCAGAACTGATGCGTTTTTGTATCCCCATTTACGGACAGTTTTAAAGGCAGTTTTTGCTTGTTTTTCACTGTCTGAATAGATAATAATCGGTGCTGATTTGGCCTTAGGGAATTTCTTTTTTGCTTTCTTCAACTCAGCAGTTGTGTAGGCAACGGCGCCAGCGATATGACCCTTTTTAACCTTAGAGGCACTTCTGACATCGACAACCACAACGGGCATTTTCTGAGTGGCTGATTTTGTGATATATGCAGGAGATGAGTAAATGGTATTTTTGCCTTTCTTCCAAATGGGAATTCCACCAATGAAGACTCTGATATTTTTGTAACCAAGCTTTTCTGCCTTACTTGCAGAAGATGGACTGAGGCGTCAGGTAGGCCCTCCGCAATAGAACACCAGGAGCTTGTTTTTGTCTTTGGGCAGTTTGCCAACATTTTTCGCGAACTTACCATCATAATTGGATATCGCACCTTTCAGATGGTTCGCTGGAAACAATTTGCCAGGTCGTGCATCGTACAGAGCGTAGTTACCTTTAACAGGGCCCTTGGCAATCAGTTTTTTCATCTCTTTGACGTCCAGGATCCACTTGGCAGGAATATCTGCTGCCGGCTTGACTATTACTGATTTGGCAAAAAGGGTGTTGCCCTTTTTTTCATAGTCAACGAGGACTTCAATGTTTTTCTTGATTTTAGCTATTGATTTGGCGCCGTCGACTTCAGTGCTTTTGTCGAAGTTGACAAGCCAAGTGCCATTTCCTGTAAAGATCCGCAGGGTCTTGGCTTTGTTGGATCTTGCTTTCATTCTTCCACGAAACTGATTTGTTTCCAGCTCATGGCATTGTTTACACGGTTTCAAAATCTTCGCTTTCTTGCCTTTGGCAATAGCGGGCGAAGCCGTGAAGAACAGTGATGATATGAACAATGTCATCACCATTAAGCTTATACGATTTCTCATCCTCTCCTCTTAAAATATTCGAAAACGGTTTCATTAACTACTTAGCAATTACATCTCAACGGTGAACAACCTGCTTAACCACCTTTTACACGTCTTGGATCGCAAAATTTATTGCGAGAGTAGTCTTGCGAACACTTGAAACAGATCGAAATCTGCTGGCGTCAATTGTTCCGCTGTTTTTCCGTTACTCCATAATTGCAATGGATGTACCAAAGTAATTTACTCTGCAACCTGAAGGTAAGTTGCTAATATTTAAAGATATTAATTATTGAAAAATGATTTTTAAAGTGTTGACTTTACAGTTGTCTATTAACAGGTGTTTAAGGTTGGATTAACAGTTGTAATGCCTTAGAAGAGATGCTGGTTGACAGAGAAAGTACTTGCCACAGAGATATGAAGGTCGTGGGATTTAAAGGAAAACCTAAAAACCGAGTGTCTGGTACAAAGCCGTTTCAAGTAGACAGTCATCCCGTGCTTGAACCAGGAGATTCAATCATCAACTAAGGGTCGGCTCATAAATTAGTTCGCATTCTGTTTGCAAAATGTCCAGTGTTTTAGGGACTTTTGCAAATAGATTATGTGAAGTTATTTATGAACGATCCCTAAGCTGGATGCCGGATCGGTGCCCGGCATGACGGGGTGGTGAGATGGTTTTTGAGCCGACCATTAGCTGCGGTGGTACTTATAGACACGATGAAAGCCTGTCAGCATCACTTCGTAGTGTTGCTTGATCGTATCCCCGGTGGTTGCAAGATACAGATGCCCCAATAGGAATGCTAATACACCGAAAGCGGAGATTAAATGTAGGTAGAAGACATATTTGACATTCTCCTGGCCACCAATCCAACTGATCAGAAAAGACGTCCAATCCGGTCTCATTAAGACCAGGCCTGTAATGATAATGACTGGAACGACTCCGAACATGATACTGAAATACGCCGGTTTTTGCAGAGGATTCAGGCGGTGCTCCTTGACCATGTGGTAAGGGTGCTCCTCACGCTTGAATATTCCGATGGCATAGAAACTACCCTGTTTGATTAGTCCTTCCGTAAACTCCCAGGCAGCCGGAATAAACTGTTTGATATCGCGGGTGGCAATTTCATAAACGAGAAAACACAGGTATTCTATTACCAGCAGGTAACCCAGCCAGTTGTGGATTTTTCCAGACAAGTGCTCTGGACCAGCATAATGCATCTGAAATCCAGTAAAGAGAAGACCCAGAATGGTAAAAGCATTAAACCAATGCCATACCCGTGTAAAAAGGCTGTATATGAATTCCTGGCCTACTTCTTCCAGCTTAAGCGGGTTTTTCCGATTGGCCACAAAGCGACCCAGACCATGCAGCAGAGCGAAGCCAATAGCACCCAGTGCCGCCAGGGCACCAAAAACTTCGATGTAGGGATTGGTTGTTGAACCAATGATATAGTTATAGGGTCTGTCCAAAGAGAGGATATCTTGAACGGCATAAACATCCACTTTATTCCCTCGGATTTCCATATATTTACCTCCCTCAATTCCGTCGGCAGACACGTTTGCTGCCCAGAAGGCAACAGAGACCAGACCGACGAATAGAAGGTAAATGAGATAAGCGGTCAAACGCTTGTGAGATTTTCTTTTCATTTAGCAACCCTCCTCTTCCTCTTCTTCTTCCTCTTCTTCCTCTTCATCTTCTCCCAGTTCTACTTCTTCCTCTTCTTCTTCAACCACGCCATCTGCGCTGGCCATGACCCATTTCTCACCTTTCTTTTTGACAATCGGATCGTTTCCTGAAAAGAAATGAAATACGGCAGCATTAGCTAGTTGCTCCTGATCCGCTTCTGCCAGATCGATGTCTGCCAGGTCTGGATTCAAAAACTGGTCATTGAAATCAGCGAATCCACCTTCAAGATAGCGAACATCATAACCAAAATTTACCATCTGGGCAGCGCTCTTAAGGCCGTCATCCGTTTGGCTGCCATAAACAATCAAAGGCATCTGGATATTTTTAAAAGTCTTTCGAATCCATCTAACATTATTAAGTTTTTCAATGTTGTGGCATTTTAAAAGCCGAGTGATCTGTTTCTGTGCTGTACAGTCATCTGCTTCTCTGAATCCTGCCAGTTGAAAATCCCGTTTTCCTTCGATCATTGAGTTGGCAAGTTGCTCTGCAGTGACCGGGTTTTTCTGTAACTCTTGTTGGGTATCTGCTAAGTCCGGCTTAATCAGTGGATTATTGCCACTGGCGATACTGAAAGCAGACAACAACAGTCCTATAGCAACTGAGACGATAATGAATATGCGAGGGATTGCGATTTTTTCTTCAGTTTTCATGGGTTTTTCTCTCTTTCATTATTTTCGGCTGATTATTGAATCCAGTCGTCAGCCGAGGTTTTGGAAAAAACTACTTCTTGTAAAGAACACCTTCGAATTTTCCCATCAGGTAAAAGGTTGCCAAAGCGATAAAGACCACCAGCAAGACAACGACACCATAAGGCAGTCCCAGCAACGTGTTCAACGTCAATTTTCCGTAGCTTACGGATAAAAGGGGTTCAAAGATCATTGTAAAAGTCTCTGCATAAATCAAGACACCAACAAAAAATCCGCCTAAAAAGATCAGACCATCAATTTTTTTTGCTGCACCTGCAACAAGTGATGTGGCAGGTCAGTAACCACCTATAACCATGCCTGCTCCCAGGAGCAGACCGCCGAATATTTGGCCACCGAGATTCAGAGTGGCTAGTTGTACTAGGCTGAGATCCAATAGACCTAAGTAATAAAAGAGGAAGGTCAAGACCATGGCTGTGACGACTGCGGAAAACATGACGCGCATGACGGCCCAGTCTTCTCCATAGAAAACAGCAACGATTTTGCGTGAGTTGCCCATGCCCGAACTCTGTAGAATATAACCGAAGGCAAGGCCGATGAGGAGGCCAACCACAATCATCGAGGGATACCCGATGGAGCCAAGTTTAAATAGGGGTGCTACCATATCTTCTCCAATTGTTAATATTGTTTTTTAGGGGTTACAGCCATTCTTTGCGCATGAAGAAAGCGACAGTTAATCCGGCGGCAAAAACCGATATAAAGAAAACCCAGCCTGCAACAGCTAAAACCGAAGCACCGGTGATAGCGAGTCCGCTTGTACATCCGCCAGCAAGGCGTGCACCCAGGGCAACCAGGATACCACCTAAAAAAGCAGTCAGGATTCTGCGTTTGTTGGTTGTATGCTCGCCTTTTAGCATGATTGCTTTGGTTCTCTTGCCGCGAAGAGCAGCGATTAAACCGCCAGTAAAGACTCCGATTAACATGTAAACCAGCCAGTTATCAAGTGGGTGGGTCGTGCCGGTTAGATAGCGGCTGAAATAATCCAGGGATGCTGCGTATTCCGGAACAACTGAATCCAGGCTGAAAGCCAGCAGACGGGTTAGTGAGCCTGATCCGCCCAATCCTTTTCCAATCAGAAAAAAGGAGAGAAATAGAATTGTTCCAATACCGATGCCACTAAAATATGGATTCAGATATGGTTTTTCACCTTCTGGAGCATGTATCATAAATATCCTTTAATTGAGTAACGTTACCACCGTATCGACCGTAACGTTCCGATCGATATTGAATGATAAGACTTTACAAATGTGTTAACTGGCTTTAGCAGCCTTGTTGTAAACTGGTAACAAAAAATAATATTTGGGTTTGGTCTTTTTATCCTCTCTTTGTACTTTGTGTTTTCGGGATTTTAATAAACCCGAGAGTTCGCTGTTGGGATTATCAAGATCTCCGAACACAAGGGAACTGGTCGGGCAAACCTCGACACAAGCCGGTTTTCGATCTGTGCCGATACGATGTTCGCAAAAAGTACACTTGTCTACGTAGCTGCCGGGATGGAGATAACGGGCGCCGTACGGGCAGCCAGAGATACACTGTCGGCATCCGACGCAGAGATCTTTGTTTACCATCACAATCCCGTCTTTAATATAGCTGGCCTCGGTTGGGCAGACAGAGACACAGGGCGCATCTTCACAGTGTTGGCAGCGATTGGAAAACAGTTCCAGATTCAATCCGTTGCTATCTTCAGTCAGAATCTCTTCAGTCCAGTCTCTGGCGTATCCATCCGGTACCTTGTTTTCCATTTTGCAGGCCAGGACGCACGCATCGCATGCGACGCAGGTTGTTAAATCAATACTCATTCCATAACTTGGCATCATTTCCTCACTTGACAAAGGTAACAAAATTAACTTGAGAACCGGTGGATCCCATGATTGGGTCGAGCTCATAATTCGTCAACAATCCGTTATCATCAGCGCCGACTCCAAACGATTTAGTCAGACGTCGATCTGTGCGGCCAAAACCGTGAGCCATATACAGGCAGTCCTGACGGATACGTTTTGTGACCCGAACTTTTATCCGGTTACTCTTTACACCATTTTTATTTTTTAGCGAGACGTAATCTCCATTTTTGACACCCTGTACTTTAGCGATATTCGGGTTAACCCAGATCTCGTTTTCCGGGAAAAGTTCCAGTAACATGGCATTATTAGAGGTCCTGGAAAAGGTGTGCTGGGGGGTCCTGCCATAGAGCAGACGAAAGTAATTGTCTGGTGGCTGAGAATGGTTGATAAATCTCGGCATGGGATCAAAGCCAGCTTTTTCCAGGGTTTTTGAATAGAGTTCCACCTTCTTGGAGGCTGTTTTGAATTTCATCCTCGGTTTGACGTAATCCTTTTTCAAAACACCCCCTTTTTCGTTGATGTCTTTGATGGATGAACCCATTTGCCGCAGCTGGTACTCGATCACTTCTCTAAAATTTCCATAGTTGAAGTGCTCACCCAAACCCAAACGTTCTGCCAACTGCTTGGCAATCCACCAGCTGGGTTTACTTTGATATAGTGGCTTGACCACTGGTTGCCGCAAGGAGACAAATGGTTCTCGCCATTCCGGCGCATTCATGACATCGTAACGCTCCAGATAGGTCGTATCGGGCAGGATCACATCTGCGTAGCCGGTAATTTCAGCAGGCATGGTTTCAACCACCACCATCAAGTCAAGATGTTGTATCGCTTCAATGATCAGATCCGGATTGGGGACAGAACGCATGAGGTTGGTGCTGTATACCATCCATCCTTTAATCGGTGCGTTTTGTGTGGCCCCTTTTAATTTGCCTGGTATCGTAGCATCAATGATATCCTGGACAGGCGTGCTGGTTCCCAGAGGGTATTTCTCTTTCGCCTCAAAAGCGTGCTTAGCTCCGTGTTGGGACTTCGGATAGGGAAATTTGGGCACCTTAATTTTGTCACCCAGAAAAATGCCAGATTCATTGCCCCAGGCCCCCAGCAGTGCGTTGATGATGGCCATTGCTCGAGCTCTCTGTGTATCGTCTCCATACCAGGCAAATCGTCTGCCTGGGTACAACAATGCATTAGGAATGGCTTCGCCTAATTCTTGAGCGGTGCGTCGGATGTCATCCGCTTTTAAACCGGTATAGGGCGCAGCCCATTCTGGTGTCATCTGTTTAACATGTAGTTTTAAGGCGCCGAAACCAGTAGCATTTTTTTCAATGAACTCCCGATCATAAAGATCCTCATATATCAGAACATGAATCCAGGCCATTAACAGAGCGATATCCGTTCCCGGTCGGATCGGCAACCAGTGCTCCGCCTTACTGGCGGCTGTTGAGTACCTGGGATCGACTACGATATGTTTAGAACCCTTGCGAAGACCGGTAGTGTAATCCTGGACAGTGACATTGTGCATGTTCTCCCCTAAATGTCCGCCGATAAAAGCGACTACCTCAGCCTGATCCAGCCCAACCCTTTCAACTCCTCCGGGTCCTTTGCCAAATGTCAGAGACCAGCCAATATCACGGGCGCCGCGACACTGTGCATAGGAAGGATGTCCTTCGGTTTTAGATCCGATGGCATGCCAGAGTTGTACAAACGGGCTTGCTCCTTTGCCGTGTTTTAATAAAGCCAGTGATTCAGGTCCGTGGTCGTCTATGATTGACTGCATTTTATCCGCGACATATTTCAACGCCTCTGACCAACTGACGGCTTTGAACTGATCGCTACCTGTTCGGATCAAAGGCGTTTTTAAACGGTCCGGATCGTAAAGTTGTCCCAGCCCCCCGGTTCCTCTCGGGCAGAGTTTTCCGCGTGAAATGGGATGCTCTGGATTCCCTTCGATCTTGATTGCCCGTCCGTTTTTGACTGTGACATTGATACCACATCCCATAAAACAAACGTCGCAATAGGATGGAATGACCCATTCATCTTGAGAGGCGTTTTTTAACCCAGTATCATTGGCAGCGCTTTCGGCTGTCTCCGATAACAAAACAGATGCGCCGGCAACAGCAGCTCCACCTAAGATTGCGGATTTGGTCAAATCGATAAACTTTCTTCTTGTAATCGTTGTCATCGGTTTCCTAAAATATTTAGATCGTTTTGTCCTTTTAAACAGATGCTTACAGCACGTTGAGCCGACCCTTACCTTAGACTACTTCAGTCTGCCAGGCGAATATCCGAAAAACAGTCTGCCGTACTGATTTGGTGATGAATATTTAGTAATGATCCGTTCCGTGTTAAATTAAAGATCAACTGATTTACACTTTTAAACCGTGTTTATCTGAATATGTTTAATACTGCAAAAGACGTACCTTTTGTGTAGTTGTGTTGAGGTGGAGTCTATATAGCTGAAAATATAAGCAAGTTAACTATCTTGTGTGTCTCTTTTTCAGATTAGAATAGAAAAATATCTTTGACACATTAACGACTGTTAAGGTAAGATTAACAATAGTTCATACAACACTAAAAAAATGCTGAACGTCTATCTTTTTGAGGGATCCAGCATTGGAGTCAGTTCGGCCTAAACATTTTGAAATATTAGTGCATGACAATTGAAAAAGGGCTTGAGGGTCTGAAAAATCTGGATATCGGCAAGTATTCCGAGAAGATTATTAACACCATGGCTGAAGCATTGGTGTTAATCGCTCCGGACGGAACCATTCTGATGGTTAACAAGTCATTTGAAAAAATGCTTGGATATTCAACTGATGAAATTATCGGTGAGTCATGCCTCCAACTTCATTGTGATTTGTGTGAGAAGAGCAGGAAAGGAAAAAAGGCCAATAAATGGTGTATGCTGTTTTCCCATGGTAAGGATGTCAAAAAGAGATGTCATGTCAAGAAAAAGGATGGGACCTATCTGGCAGTATTGAAAAACGCGTCTCTACTGCGGGATGATCAAGGGAAGGATATTGGTGCTGTTGAAATACTGACCGATATTTCTGAACTGGACCGTCTGGATCAAACGATTGGATCCCTCGCCTTGCGATCGAATGAAGAATCATCTTTTCATGGCATTATCGGAAAATCACCAGCGATTCAGAAAGTTTTTCAATTAATTGAAAAAGCTGCCTGGAGTGAAGCCCCGATTATCATCTTCGGAGATAGCGGTACTGGTAAAGAACTGGTTGCGCAGGCGATCCACAAACTCGGCAGACGCAAGAACGGTCCTTTTGTTCAACTAAACTGTGCCGCTTTGAATGAGAGTCTGTTGGAAAGTGAACTGTTTGGACATGTGAAGGGGGCCTTTACAGGTGCATACCGACATCGAATCGGTCGCTTTGAAACAGCCAACGACGGAGATATTTTTCTGGATGAGATAGGTGATGTACCCCTTTCTATTCAGGTAAAACTACTGCGAGTACTGGAACAGAAACAGATCGAACGGGTCGGGGATCATCAGCCGATTCCGGTAGATGCCCGGTTGATTACGGCTACCAATAAAAATCTGAAGGAACTGATCGAAAGAGGGGATTTCAGGGAAGATTTCTATTTTCGAATCAACGTCATACCGATTCATGTACCGACATTGAGAGAACGACTGGATGATGTGCCACTGCTGGTCGATTATTTTACCCGTGAACTCTGTAAAAGAACCGGGAAGAAGATCACCGGTTTGACAACGGAAAGTTTGGACCTGATGCTCTCCTACTCCTGGCCAGGCAATATCAGAGAGTTAAAAAGTGTGTTGGAATATGCCTTTGCTGTTGCAGAAAGTGGACTTATCCGGGTGGATCAACTACCACAGAGTGTCGTGAGGGATGCGGGTGAACCCGTTCACGTCAAGAAAACACTCAGGTATGATGAACCGGCAGAAAAATCAGAGCTCATTCAGGCGCTGACCCAGGCGAAAGGCAATCAATCCGAAGCTGCCCGGCTGCTGGATGTCAGTCGTGTCACCGTCTGGAACAGGATGAAAAAATTTAATATCGATCTAAAAAAGACTTTGCAATAAAAGGCATACGTCGGTCTTTGGGTGCTTTCTGGCGTCGAGAGCCTATTAACATATGTTAAGTTGTTGTTGAACACGCTTGATTGTTTTGCTTTAGAGGGTTTACGTATCCGCAGCCGGTTTTTTGATGGAGTCTCAGCTGGGTAAAAAGGAATGGCGGAGTCAGGGAAATACAGGTTCTGCCAGATGAAGTTTCTAATGGTCGCGTCAATTTTGTTTACGTTGATGCTGGCGTTTAGAAGTCCACTCCATGCGGATACTGGATGGAATGGTAAACCCGTTGAGGGATCTGATTCCCCGCGACATTTTCAGCAGCCGGTTTTTAGAACAAGACATCTTACTTCGGATGTGATCCTCATCCCCGAGGAAAAAGGATGGTTGATTTCCATTCTCCTACCCTATATCGCCCCTACTTCAGGCCGAACTACTCTGCCGGATCTATTTGTTGTGCCGGACAAACCTTCTCCTACCTGTGATCGCTTCCTATCAAGTTTTAAAAACAGGAGAGTACTCTCGTTTATCAGTCCGGAACGGATTCACAAAGATTATGGGACTCGATTCTCCAATCTGGAATATTTCAGTATCAGCCACATTCCTTTCAAGGCAGCATTTCAGCTAGCAGATGTGTTTACGAGTAGCAGCCCGGAAATTGTCCTAACGACCATGAATAATCAAGAACAATTTTTTCAAGCGGCTGTTTTTGCTGGGCAGTTTGGCCTTCCATTCATTCCTTTTCGAAATCGAATTGAACTTCAGGCCTTGGAGCGTTTTATCGTAAAGAAGGGGGTTCAAAAAATATATCGGATTTCCGATATCAAAACCCCACACGGTTTATCCAACCTTGGTATTCGGATCAGCCCATTGAGCATCGAGCAGGCTGTCCGCTATACCATCCTGAAAATTGGTGAAAAAAATATCAGAAATATCATCACCACCCGGCCGAAACGTGAGACTTCGAGGTCGCGATTACTGGATAGGGATATGAATCATTTTGTTCCCTATATCAGCCTGCTC